>Ga0068857_100003627_pt1 | contig 12935 bp, 10 predicted proteins | sample KBSCornC72_FD_66591 | JGI IMG/M metagenome (GOLD analysis project Ga0068857, IMG submission 66591) | Corn rhizosphere microbial communities from Kellogg Biological Station, Michigan, USA - KBS Corn C7-2 | ecosystem: Host-associated > Plants > Roots > Rhizosphere > Soil ...
CAGTCTTATCAGGACTGCGCTCTAACCACCTGAGCTAAAAGCCCGTTTTTTGCCTCAAGAGGAGGGTTGATAGAAAAAGCCCGCCTATACAGGCGGGTGGAGAGGCGACGTCCTATTTTCCCGTGGGGCTGCCCCCAGAGTATCATCGGAGCTGAAAGGCTTAACTTCCGTGTTCGGGATGGGAACGGGTGTTTCCCTTTCGCTATAGTCACCACCCCACCTGCATGTACAGGCGGCGGGTCCTGGTGGAGACGAGGGGATTCGAACCCCTGACCTCCGCCGTGCAAAGGCGGCGCTCTTCCAACTAAGCTACGTCCCCCAGTGCTGGGTGGGCCTTCCTGGACTCGAACCAGGGACCTCAGTCTTATCAGGACTGCGCTCTAACCACCTGAGCTAAAAGCCCGTACATAATAATTTCTATTCCGATTTCGCGAAAGATTAAATCATCGTTTTTACCGCAAAATCGGCAGTGAAAGCATTGAGCTTACCCGGACAACTCAAGAGTGGCAAGGACGACACTTTATACAAACCTGTCAGGTAACAAACTCAAATTGTTCAGGCCTCATCCTGTTGCCAGAATGAAGATCGACCTGGGATGATCTCACATGCGTGAGATGCACTCCCTAGAAAGGAGGTGATCCAGCCGCACCTTCCGGTACGGCTACCTTGTTACGACTTCACCCCAATCACCGACCCCACCCTCGACGCCTGCCTCCCTTACGGGTTAGCCCGGCGGCTTCAGGGGTTGCCGACTTTCGTGGTGTGACGGGCGGTGTGTACAAGACCCGGGAACGTATTCACCGTGATGTGCTGACTCACGGTTACTAGCAACTCCACCTTCATGCAGGCGGGTTGCAGCCTGCAATCTGAACTGAGACCGGGTTTGCTGGGCTTGGCTCCCCCTCGCGGGTTGGCTTCCCGTTGTTTCCGGCCATTGTAGCGTGTGTGTCGCCCAGGATGTAAGGGCCGTGCTGACTTGACGTCATCCCCACCTTCCTCCTCGTTGATCGGGGCAGTCTCGCCGGACACTTGTAACCGACGATAGGGGTTGCGCTCGTTGCGGGACTTAACCCAACACCTCACGGCACGAGCTGACGACAGCCATGCAGCACCTGTCCAATGGCTCCGAAGAGAGACGTGTTTCCACGTTGGTCCACTGGATGTCAAACCCTGGTAAGGTTCTTCGCGTCGCTTCGAATTAAACCACACGCTCCGCTGCTTGTGCGGGTCCCCGTCAATTCCTTTGAGTTTTAATCTTGCGACCGTACTCCCCAGGCGGACCACTTCAAACGTTTGCTCCGACACGCGAGGGGTCGATACCCCGCACATCTAGTGGTCATCGTTTACGGCTAGGACTACCAGGGTATCTAATCCTGTTCGCTCCCCTAGCTTTCGCGCCTCAGCGTCAGTCACCCTCCAGGACACTGCCTTCGCCTTTGGTATTCCTCCGGATATCTACGCATTTCACCACTCCACCCGGAATTCTATGTCCCTCTCTGGTCCTCAAGTTCCCCAGTTTTCAAAGGCCTTGGGTAGTTAAGCCACCCACTGTCACTTCAAACTTAAGAAACCGCCTACGCGCCCTTTACGCCCAATAAATCCGGACAACGCTTGCCCCCTACGTATTACCGCGGCTGCTGGCACGTAGTTAGCCGGGGCTTCTTCCTCTGGTACCGTCCGTTCTCGTCCCAGAGAAAAGCAGTTTACGATCCGAAGACCTTCCTCCTGCACGCGGCGTTGCTCGTTCAGCCTTTCGGCCATTGACGAAAATTCCTCACTGCTGCCCCCCGTAGGAGTCTGGGCCGTTCTCAATCCCAGTGTGGCTGATCGTCCTCTCAGACCAGCTACCGATCGTCGCTTTGGTAGGCCGTTACCCCACCAACCAGCTAATCGGGCGCAGGCTCATCTTCCGGCGTCTTGCGACTTTCCTCATTGCTGAGGATATGCGGTATTGTCGGCGATTTCTCGCCGGTATTCCTCACCGAAAGGCAGATACCCACGTGTTCCTCACCCGTCCGCCACTCTCTGATTGCTCAGAGCGTTCGACTTGCATGTGTTAGGCACGCCGCCAGCGTTTATCCTGAGCCAGGATCAAACTCGCCATTCAGTTTTTATGTTACATATCTTCGCAGATACGCAAAATGCTGTTTTTTGCGAGTTGTCACCGAATTGACAGGTAAATCTGTACTTGTGTTCTTTCCTTACCACTCTTCAGTTGTTCTGGTACATCAATGCTTTACGCATTCGTTGCGCTTCTGATTTCTCTTGAACGCAAGAGAGATAATATCACTACTCCCTGACCTTGTCAAGGGGTTTTCACAGCAATTTTTGGAAAATTCCAAAAATTGAAAATTTCAAACCCTCTGACTCAATCTCTGGGCTGCGGATCTTCAGGCGGTTGGCGCGGAGAACGTACATCTGGTGTGAGGTAGTAACTGATAATCAACGCGATCCCGACGCCAAGAGGAATCAGGCCGGGTAGAATCCAGGGGCCGATTTGCGCGGGACCGGTATAGGCCAGCGGGACCATGTACCCGATTGGATAGAGGCCGACGGTGAGCGCCATGCCGACCATCGTAGTAATCAGACCGGCGCGCAAAACTCCGGTTCCCCGGCGATTGCGATTAGGATCAATACCAAGTTGGATCATGGCCATGCGTTCGCGGTGGTCAATATAGCGCAAAAGCACAATAAACCCCAGAAAAATCACCAGAGCCAGAAGCCAGGCCAGTAAGGCGGCTAGTATATTTGATGGCAAAACACCACACCTCTATCAAAATTGCTATTCACTATGTTAAGATAGAAGTAGACAGGAAAAAGTTTCATCTGAAGTCGGTTTTCATTGCATTGAAACTTTTTCACGAGATTTACTATCTAAACTACTAAGATCTAGCGATAAGGAACGTCTCATCTTCTCCTGTGTGCGAGCGGAAGGAAGCCCTGAGGCGGAGGGTTCATGAGAGAGCATTTATGGCCATCGTCGCAGAGCCTGGGTCTATCCATCCCTGGAACTGTCACGTCTCCGGTTGAATTGGAAGATGCCCAACTGGTGACTGCCAGCAAAAATGGAGATCAGGACGCTTTTTCTCTGCTGGTACAGCGCTATCAACGGCGCGTCTTTAATCTGGTTTTCCGTATGCTCCAAAACTATGAGGAGGCCAGTGAAATTACCCAGGAGGCTTTCCTGGCCGCCTGGCAGGGCTTGCGGTCGTTTCGCGGTGAGGCGCGTTTCTCGACCTGGCTCTACCGCATCGCCTATAATTGCGCGCTCAAGCAATTAGAGGCGCGCAAACGCGAGCAGGCGCTTCATCTGGCCTTGCAAGCTGAACAAACATTCGAAGAGGATGGACATACTGGCCAGACAGCTCACCTGGAAATGCTCGATAACCAGGAAATGGTGCAAGAGCAGCTCTCTCAACTCCCGCCCAAATATCGGATCGTGCTGATCCTCCGCCACCTCCAGGATATGAGTTACGAGGAAATGGCCGAGGTGCTGACCATGCCGATTGGCACCATTAAAACACACTTATTTCGCGCGCGCAATTTGCTCAAAGAGCGCCTGCAAGCCTTTGAATATGGACATAAACGGAAGGAAACGCGAGGGTAGTTCATGCGCTGTACGAGAGCTACATACCAACTTCAACTGTATATCGATCATCAATTAACATTGAGGCAAACCCGTGTCCTGGAAGCGCATGTAGCCTCTTGCCCCACCTGTCGCGCGGAACTCCAACATCTGGAAGCGGTTGCTTGCGGCCTGAGAGTGCTCAAATTCGTCGCCGAGCCTGCCGATATGCACGAGCAAATTATGCACCGGGTCGCGCTCTCAGCCGCGCGCAAACAAACGCTCCAGAAGGATAAACAGGCCAGGCGCTTCAGGCTCTTCCAGCCATCGCTGACCGAGATCCTGGTCGCGGTCCTGCTGGCCACGGTAGCGACGCTGGCCACGCTGCTCCAGCAGCCTTCTCTGCGCGCACTGCTCCCGATGACCAATGGCCACGGTATTTTCTCGCTGCTCTATATGCAGATCGTGCATACGTTGACAAGCATCAATACCAATGCGCTGATCCTGGCCATCTGGGTCATCGGCGCGCTCCTGGGCGTGCTCATCACGTTGGCGGTCGCGGGCAGCGAGATGCGCACACAATGGTTCAAGGCGATGTTGGAGCGCTTACCAGTACGCTAAAAAGGAGCCAGATTTGCAAGCACGACTCATGCTTTCCCCTGACGCACCGATCGATTTACACATGCATACAACCTATAGCGACGGCAATTGGTCAGCCGAGGAGCTGATCGAACACGTGGCGAGCGCGGGCTTCGCGCTGATCGCCGTGACCGACCACGATCGCGTGGATATGGTCGCGAGCATTCAAGCTCTGGGTGCGCAACATAACCTGCCTGTCCTCGCTGGCGTGGAAATGAGTACCGACTGGCACGGCAAGATGTGCGATCTACTCTGCTACGGCTTCGATCCGCTCCAGAACGAAATTGGACCGCTGGCTGAGAAGGTGGTGCGTCTCCAGCTTGAGAATACGTACGAGATCCACCAGAATCTCTTACAGCAGGGCTACGAATTTCCACGCCAGGCTGAGCTTCTGGCGAAATTTGGCGGAAAGTTGCGGCGGCCAGGCGACAATATTGCCCTCCTGCGTGCTCACAATTACGCGCCCGATTACGCAACCGGGCTGCGCATGATTACCGAGGCTGGATTTCGCGAGATCAAAACGGAGCTGGCTGAGGCAGTTGAGGCCACACATCGTAGTGGCGGCGTGTGCCTGATCGCTCATCCTGGCCGCCGCGAACCCAGCTTCACCTTCTATACACCTGAACTGCTCGACGAAGTACGCGCTGAGATCCCGCTGGATGGCATCGAGGTCTATCATCCTACGCACGCGCCCGCAATGGTGGAAGCCTACCTGGCCTACACGCGCCAGCATAAACTCCTGCAAAGCACCGGCTCCGATTCTCACGGCAACCCTTCGCGTCTCCCCATCCAATACCGCGCCGAGGTCAGCCGCGACCTGCTGGAGCGTGTGGGGATTACGGTAGGATAAGATGCTACGCGAAGATATACCTGTGGAATGAAGATTCGTGCATAGGCGGCAGGGCGCGGGCAAGCAGCGCCCTGCTTGCCCACGCGCGAATCTTCGTTTCTCTACGGCACGTACCACTGCTTATAATTCTCAGGTAGGCCATTGATATACCAGTCAGTGGTGGTAATGCCGGGATAATGGACCGTCTTCAACTGCATCCCCGGTGGTGGCACAAAGTCTTTCACCGGATAACCCTGTTCAGCCAGCAACATCGTTTCGTGCCAGATTGGACCAGCTCCGGTGACACCTTCGACATCAGTCATCGGCGAGTTGTCATCGTTGCCCGCCCAGACGCCAACGACTAAGTCACTGGTATAACCGACCGTCCAGTTATCCATAAAGTCCTGCGACGTACCCGTTTTCACAGCATCGGGGCGAATCATCCCCGGATTGCCTGCGTAACACTGCGACATGCTGTTGGAGTAGAGGAAAAGCGCGCTACATTTACCAAATTCAGGAATACGGGCCGCGTTATCGCTGAGGACGGCGGTCATCATATACGCAACCTGCGGGCTAAGCACGCGCACGCCTTTTTCATCGGGCCGATAGATCACCTTTCCGTTGGCATCCGTCGCCAGGCTCACCGCGTGAGGCGGCACATGGATACCACCATTGCCAAAGGCCCCATAGGCTGAAGTTTCATCGAGTAAGTGCACGCCCAGCGAACCGAGCACCATTGTATAGTTGGGAATACCGTTATACGCGGTAATCCCCATCTTCAAAGCGGTATTCAGCGCGGGCTGGACTCCGACTCTGGTTAAGAGCTTGACCGCTGGAACGTTATACGAGTTCTGGAGCGCGGTACGGAAAGCCATCAGGCCGTGATAGCTCATATCGTAGTTATGTGGCGAATACGGCGGCAGGCCACAGCACATATTGATGGAAAACGGCGCGTCCAGAATCGGCATGCCAGGGCTGAGGCCCTGTTCAAATGCGGTGGCATAGACAAACGGCTTAAACGATGAACCCGGCTGGCGCAAACCATCGGCGGCAATATCAAACTGTCCATCCTTGGGATTATCTGGATCGGCATTCCCCAGCAAGACGCGAATTGCCCCGGTATGGTAATCGATCACGACTTCCGCCGCGTCCGTCAAATTATGTCCCTTGAGCGATTTGATCTGCGCCTGCGCAACTTTCAGCACCTGATTCTGCAAAGGCAGATCGAGCGTGGTATGGACCAGCAACCCCGAACGAGCCAGTTCGTCCATCGTGACATTGAGGTGGGTCGCCAGTTCGCGGAGCGCGTAGCTCACAAAGTGCGGAGCCGAGAGATTCTGCGGCCAACCATGGTGCAAGAAGCCCGGCTGGCTGGCCTCGGCAATCGAGTTGTTCTCCTGCACACGTGTAATATAGCCCTGGATCATCATCTGATTCAGAACTTCTTTCATACGCGAAAAGCCAGAGTTCCAGAAAAGGTAAGGATCGTGAGCAATTGGTGACTGCGGCAAGCCCGCGAGCATGGCGGATTGAGCGAGATCAAGCTGCGAGGCGGCGCTATGACCCGGTTTATCTTGTATATTGAAGTAGACCAGGGCGGCGGCATCAACCCCGTACGCCTGTTCGCCATAATAGTTGGTGTTCAGATACATCGCCATGATCTGTTGCTTGGTATAGCGCCGCGTGATGTCGGGAGCGAGAACAATTTCCTGCAACTTACGAATCGCCGTATCTTGATTACCCACCATGGCGTTTTTCACCAATTGCTGGGTGATCGTACTACCGCCCGCGACGACGTGCCCGCTCGTTGCATCGGCAATCGCCGCGCGCACAATACCTGTGATATCAAAACCAGCGTTTTTCCAGAAATTCTGATCTTCAATCGCAACTTCCGCGTTAATCAGATGGTGGGAAATCTGCGAGAGCGGCACCGTTGTCTGCAAACCGTCCTTGGTCACCTGATACATCAACGTGCCCTGATCGTCGTACATTTTGAGGTTATCTTTGGGTAAAATATCCTGTAACGTGACAACATCCGTGCCATAACGCTGCTGAGTCGCACTGATGAGTCCCATCGCTCCTACCAGAATGCCACTCATCACCAGCACGATGATAAGCGCGATAATGGCCATCGGCAAAAGTGTCAACTGGGTGCTTATACGCTCCATCGCCGCTTCATGAAGGTTGCTCCGATGCAAATGTTTGCGCATCAGGTATCTACGAGTGTGCCAGCCGGGTGCGTGCGCCCGGCGTTGGGGGGCCATGTAGCTCACTCCGCGCGTGGCTGGCAGTGGTCTATCACTCAAACGCTGCGCCGCCGCTGCCCGACTGCTTTCGGGCAGGATTGCCGGTTTGCGTTCATCCCCATTCCCTCCCGGCCTCATGAATGAATCGTTTGACATCTCGCATTCCTTTCCAACCATTCCATAGCCCTATTCTCCCTTGATAAACACTCGCAATGATCCATAGATTTCTCACCTTATGGGCCTTTTCCACCCATAAGCGAGTCAAGCATCCTATACAATTATTCATGAGAATAAATAATTTTGGGCAGAATCATCCCTCATGGAGATGCACATTCAGCGTGCCGCAATGAGAACTCTGCCAGCCACGCATACCATCAGAGCAAGCCCTTACTCAGCCGCTCTTGAGTCTACCAACGCTACCCCTTCTTTATTGTAGTATAGCAGCAATAGATAGTTTCAGTCAAAAAATTCACCTTTTATTTGTATATTTGATATCATAAATATACAAATAAAAGGTGAGTAAAAAGGACTAGATCGGAATTTGGGTTAATCTTCTTCCAGGCGGAGCGTCTGGCTGACCTGCGGGCGGATGACCACCCGCAACATCAGGAAGAGCGCCAGGATGCAGATAACGACCAGCGCAGCAAGCAGCGCCAGGATGGGCAACGGTTGCGTGACCACCTGTACCGCTGGCACAATCTGCGCCACGTAGAAATCCTCTGCCGTCGCGGTGGCAGTTCCCAGGCCTGTTGCCACCAGCGGCGAGAAGATGAATGTAGGCACGATCACCAGCGCGCTGATGACGCTCAAGATCACGCCCAGAAGCAGCCCGAAGCCGTAGACGATCCCCTGTTCCCAGAGCAGAGTCGCGACAATCTGTCCGGGCGCGCAACCAAGCGCGCGAAGAACAGCGAAATTGGTACGCCGACTGCGCGCGTTCCACCACGAGACCATCAGATTGCCCACCAGGCCGAGCAGCAGCACCACCAGCGCACCCAGGATCATGATGCCCTGGAGCGCGCCGTAAAGCGGGTCTGTGCCCAGGTTCTGGAGCAGCGCGCGCCGATCTTCGCTTTGATCCAGCGCGTACATTCCCTTGAGCAGGTTCGCACGCACATTTGCCAGGTCCGTAGGATCACCCTTCGTACGCAACCAGACATTGGTCTGTACCAGCGCGTCCTGGTTCACCGCCATCTCGATATCCGTAAAGGTCTGGTAATCGACCAGGATACTACCCTGGGGGATGTTGGAGTCCGAGCCGGTGCTACTGGCGCTAGCAAAGGTGGTCGGTAGATAATGGACGACCGCGACGACCGTGAAATTGACCGGGCCGTGAAAGTCGCTCAACACGAACTGCTGGCCCACTCCGATGCCCAGCGTTTGCGCCATTGCGCCATCGATGATGGCCGGGACCACATTTTTCTGTTCCGCCTGCGCCTGACCGTGCTGCAGCGTCTCCATCAATGAGGTGATCGACTGACTGCCATCCTGCGCGTTCCAGTACATCGTCTGCGCGTAGGTATGCGCGTCCATCGCACCCACGTCGATCAGAACCTTGTCCGGACCACCAACCATGCCCTGCGACATGCCCAGCGTCACCGAAGTCACGCCCTTGATGCTGCTATAATACTCCATCTGATTGCTAAAGTTATTGCCCTGAAGCAACGCTGGAATTGCCCCGGTAAAGTCGCTGCCCACCTGATATTTGGTGATATCGTCCAGGCGCTGTGCCTGCGTCTGACTGAAGATCAGGGTGAAGAGCGCGAAGGCGACGGCCAGCGCGAAGAGCAGGACCATACGCAAGGATTGACGCGGTGAACGCGCCATCTGCGCCAGCGCCAGCACTGGAGCCGCCCCACGATTGCGTCCTGCCAGGCGCTCGCCGAAGCTCAGCAGCGCAGGGAAGCAGCGCAAGAAGAGCAGCAGACACGCGATCAACAGAAAAACGACGCCCACCAGCGAGGTCAGCGGCAGAATTAGCGCATGCGTGCGTACATCCAGCACGCCCGGAAACTCAAGGTAGAGCGAGAAGCCAAAACCGGCCAGCGCGACGACCGCGGCCAGAATATCCAGATTAAAACGCATCCAGAATGGTTTGTGCGTCGAACGCGCCATTTCACGTTGCAGAACCAGCACGTTCCCACGCACAGCGCGCCAGATGGAGAGAATGATTCCCAGAAGGAACAGGCCGACAACGACGCTATCGCGATCGATCTGGCCTTGCGCGACCACCAGCGGATTATCAGCAATGATACCAAGCGCGGCCCGTCCGTCTGCCGAGAGCGTCAAATTGACCAGCGCGATGGTTCCAAAAACTGCCAGCAGCGGCCCGGCGACAAACGCGATGATGCTCACGCCAAGGCCCTGACTCAACATGGCCCCGAAAACCTGGCGCGCACTGGCTCCGCGACTGCGCAAAAGCGCGATCGCCGCCACCTGCCTTTCAATCAGCACATCGGTCATCAGCAGCGCGAAGAGCAGCGTCAATCCGGCGATCAAGAAGGCCAGGCAGGTCGTGGGCAAATCAACCACTGTGACTCTCCCGGTATAGCCCTGCAAGATGCTCAGAGGCCCGGTCGCGGTTGTCCCGACCACATAGGGCGGAAATTGCGGGTTATTCGAGAGATCGGTGAGCGCGCCCTTGAGGCCACTAATCAGGCCCGGCAACTGGTTGATATCGAGATGCGCAAAGTCGAAGTTATAGTACCAGTCGATTTGCGGAGGATCGACAAACTGCGTGCCGTCATTCTTCCCAAGATACGGCTGCGAGATTTTGTCGAGGACGCTCATCACCTCGCTATTAGAACTCAAGACTGGCAGCATCTCGTAGGTTATCAGACCCTTCGTATGAATCTGTGGCTGAAACGTCTGACCATGCCAGTAGAGATCGCTCGCGCTGGGCGCAACAACAATCCCCACCATCTCGAATTTCACCTTCACCGCGATGGGTGGTGAAGTGGGCAGGTTGGGATTCATGAGCTGATAGGTGAGCGTAAAGACCTTGTTCAGCTTCAGGTGCATATCGCGGACACCCGTCTGAGTGGCCGCGAATTCAATGATGTCCCCGCTGGTTTGAGCTGGTAGACGCCCCTGCAAGAGTTTGATATGGCCAGGTGCCTGCTTGACATCGGTACCGGCGAAATCGAGGGAATTGGTCTGGGTTTGACTGACATTCATTTCCACGGAAAGCGCGGGCGTGCTGGCGAGCATCGAACCCAGATCGGCCTGTAACGAGCTTGATATTTGATTCTGTGCCTGTCGTACAGCATCGCTAGAAAAGAGCTGGCTCTGTGCGTTGACTGTCACATAGAGATTTGAAGGGTCTGATGCCAGCGTATGCCGGATGCCAGCGCTCAACGCGACCTGCACGTAGAGCGGGATCGCGCATACCAGCACTACCGCTGCCAGAATACCCAGACCAATGACCAGCAGCAGACGCCAGGTCGTGCGCAACTGCCAGCTCGCCAGTGTCCCCATCGACGGCAATGTCGAGCGCGAACCGCTCTGCCTGCGTCGGCGGGGAGCTGGTTTGCGCTGCTGCGGTGGCCGGGTCGCGGTTGTTTGTGCCATTAATGCTTACTCCTCGGAGATCAGACCGTCGTTGATGCTCAATACGCGATCGGCAACGTTGACGACGCTGATATCGTGTGTGGCGATTAACATGCCGATTTTGGTCGTGTGGGTAATGTCGCACAACAACTGCGTGATATCGCGCCCGGTCATCGAGTCCAGGTTGCCGGTCGGCTCGTCGGCGACGATAAACTGCGGCTCATGCACGAGCGCGCGGGCCAGCGCCACACGCTGCTGTTCGCCACCGGAAAGCTCCAGGCCGCGATGGTGCGCGCGTGGTCCCAGATGCACACGCTCCAGCGCCTCACGCGCTTTTTTCGTGCGCATCGCCGGGTCCATACGCATCAGGCGCAAGGGAATCTCGACGTTCTCCTGCGCGGTCAGCGACGGAAAAAGATGGGCGTTCTGGAACATCATGCCCACGTTATGGCTGCGCAAGTGTGCGCGCGCGGTCTCGCTCATCTTCGCCAACGGACGCCCCAGGACTGAGACATTCCCCTTCGTGGGATCGTCCAGGCCGATCAAAATATTGAGCAGCGTGGTCTTGCCGGAGCCGGAACGCCCGCGCAGCGCGACAAATTCGCCCGGCATGATGCGCAGATCGATGCCGCGCAAAGCGTGGACGATGCCGGAGCCGCCCTTAAAATCACGCACAATACCGTGTGCTTCGACAATGGACGTTGCAATTGCCTGTTCTACCATGAATAAAGCTCCTTATCCTGCGCGCCGCGCCCTTAGTTGCTCGCGTCTTTCTTCGTTTTGCCGTTGCCATTGGCCGAGACCAGCGCGCCCAGCGGCCAGAGTTCCACGTGATCGTCAAGTATGCGCACTTCGGCGCGGCCATTGAAGGCCAGTGCGTCCAGCGCCTCTTTTGGCAACTGGAGACGTCCCACGCGGTCGATCAGAACGGACTCGCGGTGCGTCTCGCTGGAGAGGCCGATGACCGCACTGGCCCTGGCGACCGCGCCATCGACCGCTTCCAGCGGCTCCTCGCGCCTCACGGTCTCGGTGCTGGTACGCCCGTCGCGAATAGCGATCGTGCGATCCATCACGGCGGCGATCGCGACATCGTGGGTGACGGTGATGATCGTCAGGCCCAGACGTTGATTGAGGGAACGCAACAGCTTGAAGATTTCACTGGCCGTCACCGAGTCGAGTTCACCGGTTGGCTCGTCGGCGAGCAAGAGGCTCGGCTCGTTGGAAATAGCGATCGCGATGGCCACACGCTGCTGCTCACCGCCGGAAAGCTGACTTGGCTTCTTTTTGCCATAGCCTTTCAAGCCGACCAGTTCCAGCAGCTCTTCAGCGTGACGCGCGCGTTTTTGGGATTTGGTGCCACCCAACAGTTGCGGCAACTCGATATTCGCCGCGACGGTCAACTCCGGGAGCAGATTGCGCCCGCTCTGCTGCCAGACGTGGCCGACGATATGCCGCCGATACGCGATGCGCTGCGCCTCGTTCAAACGGGTCAAATCGTTGCCATCGACCACCCCGCGTCCGGCACTGGGCACATCCAGCCCGCTCAAAATATTCAACAGCGTGCTCTTACCCGAACCGGACGCGCCCACAATCGCCATCATCTCGCCGGGCGCGACCTCCAGATCAAGGCCCTGCAAGGCGACAACTTCCAGGTCCGCGACTTTATAAATCTTGACCAGATTATCGCAGGTAACAATTGCTTCTGGCATGATTACTCCTCTTGATTAGTCACTATTGAGACGCAGGGTGCTGCTCAGGGCCGGGCGCGAGACGACGCGCACCATCATGCCCAGCGCGATGATACAGATGGCGACCAGGATGCCGATGGCAATCGCGATCAGCACGCCGGGGATAATCATCTGGATCGGCGGCACACTCTGCGTGATATAAAACGTTCCGGTTGCGTTAGCTGAATTCCCCAACGACGAGGTGAAGACAAAGGCGGGCAGCACCAGGAACGAGAGCAACAGACCAAAGGCTACGCCCAGGCCAATCGCGGTCGCATACACGATCACCTGCTCAACGGTTAAGATGCTGGCGATCTGCCCTGGGGCTGTTCCCAATGCGCGCATAACCACGAAGTTGACGAGGCGACTGCGCGCGCTCA
>Ga0068857_100003633_pt1 | contig 12926 bp, 9 predicted proteins | sample KBSCornC72_FD_66591 | JGI IMG/M metagenome (GOLD analysis project Ga0068857, IMG submission 66591) | Corn rhizosphere microbial communities from Kellogg Biological Station, Michigan, USA - KBS Corn C7-2 | ecosystem: Host-associated > Plants > Roots > Rhizosphere > Soil ...
GACAAGGACGCGATCCTGTTCGGCTCGGCCGGCGACGCGCACATCCCCGATCATATCACCTTGTGGGGCCTGCGCCTGAAAATCTGCCAGGGCTTCGATCAGTACGCGAACGTGCGGCCGACCCGCATTCTGCCCGGCATTGACGGCCCGCTGAAGCGCTGCGGCCCGGACGACCTGAACTGGGTCATCGTGCGCGAGAACTCCGAGGGCGAGTACGCCGGTGTCGGCGGCCGTGTCCACCAGGGCCACCCGATCGAAGCCGCCACCGATGTGTCGATGATGACCCGTGCCGGTGTCGAACGCATCATGCGCTTCGCCTTCAAGCTGGCGCAGTCGCGGCCCCGCAAGCTGCTGACCGTCATCACCAAGAGCAATGCGCAGCGCCATGCGATGGTGATGTGGGACGAGATCGCGCTGCAGATCTCCAAGGAGTTCCCGGACGTCACCTGGGACAAGGAACTGGTCGATGCATCGACCGCTCGCATGATCAACAAGCCGGCCACGCTCGACACCATCGTCGCGACCAACCTGCACGCCGACATCCTGAGCGACCTGGCCGCCGCGCTGGCCGGCAGCCTGGGCATCGCGCCGACGGCCAACCTCGATCCCGAGCGCCGCTATCCGTCGATGTTCGAACCGATCCATGGTTCGGCCTTCGACATCATGGGCCAGGGCCTGGCGAATCCGGTCGGCACCTTCTGGTCGGTCGTGATGCTGCTGGAGCACCTGGGCGAGCTGGACGCCGCCAAGCGCGTGATGAGCGCGATCGAGCAGGTCACCGCGAACCCGGCGCTGCACACCCGCGATCTCGGCGGCAAGGCGACGACGGCCCAGGTGACGCGGGCCGTGTGCGAACTGCTCAGCGCCGACGCACAGCGCAAGGCCGCCTGACCGTCAGACCGAGAGAGTGTCAACCCATCGACGCTCAGCGAAGTGCAACCGGAGACAACGATGAAACTCAACCACAAGCTCACGCGTCGACATGTGATCCACGCCGTCGCGCTCGCCGTGGCGCTGGCCAGCGGCAGCGCGATGGCGCAGATCTGGCCGAGCAAGCCGATCAGCCTGATCGTGCCGTTCCCGGCCGGTGGCACCACCGACGTGCTGGCGCGCGCGCTGGCTGACAAGCTCACGCAAAGCCTGGGCCAGACGGTGATCGTCGAGAGCAAGCCCGGCGCCGGCGCGACGCTCGGCGCCGACTACGTGGCCAAGGCCAAGCCGGACGGCTACACGCTGCTGGTGGGTGCGGTGCACCACACGATCGCCTCCAGCGTCTACAAGAAGCTCCCGTACGACTTCCAGAAGGATCTCGCGCCGATCACCACGATCGCGCTGGTGCCGAATGTGCTGGTCGTGAACGCCAGCACGCCGGCCAGGAACGTCGCCGAGCTCGTCTCGATGCTGAAGGCCAGGCCCGGCGCCTACAACTACGGCTCCAACGGGAACGGCACGGCCCAGCACCTGATCGGGACGCAGTTCGAGAACCTCACGGGGACCGATATGACCCACATCCCGTACAAGGGGAGCGGCCCGCTGGCCACCGACCTGTTGGGCGGTCAGGTCGCGATGTCGTTCGATACGGTGACACCCGTGCTGCAGCACATCAAGAGCGGGAAATTGCGTGCGCTGGCGGTGACCACGGCGAAGCGTTCGTCCGCGTTGCCCGATGTACCGACTCTCGACGAGGCCGGCCTGAAGGGCTTCAACATCGGCACCTGGTTCGGCGTCCTGGCCCCGGCTGCAACGCCCAAGGACATCCTGGCGCGCCTGAACGCCGACATGGTGAAGGCGATCCAGTCGCCTGAATTCCGCAAGCGCATGGACGAGATCGGTGCGGAGCCGATCGGCAACAGTGCCGAACAGATGGCGCAGCAGATCAAGGGCGAGACCGAAAAATTCGCCAGGCTGGTCAAGGACGCGAAGGTGACGATCGAGTAGGGCGGCAGTCCGGCTCGCCGATCGGCGCCGCGGCTATGCCCGACCGCCTTCGATCACGCGAAGCGCCACCTGGACGTTGTTGCGGCCCGCGCCCTTGGCCTGGTAGAGCATCACGTCCGCCTGCTTGACGAGGGCGTCGACGGTCGTGGCGTCGCCCTGGTAGAACGCCAGACCGATGCTCGTCGTGACATCGATCGCCTGCTGCTCGATGAAGAACGGCGTGCTCATGGCCTGCCTTGACGATCTTGGCGGCCACGGTGGACGCGACCTCGGGCCTGGGCAGGCCTTCCATGATGACCGTGAACTCGTCTCCCCCAGGCGGGCGATGGCATCGGTGGAGCGCAAGGTCTGCGACAACCGGCCCGCGAACGCCCGCAGCAGCGTGTCGCCGGTGTCGTGACCGAAGCGGTCGTTGATCTGCTTGAAGCGGTCGATGTCGAGGTACATGAGCGCCATCAGGGCGCCGGTCGAACGGCAACGCTGCATCGCCTCGGCGACGCGCAACTCGAATCCGGCGCGGTTGAGGACGCCGGTGAGCGCGTCCACCTGTGCCAGCTCGGTGAGCCGCCGTTCTTCGAGCTTCTGGCGCGTGATGTCGCTGATCACGGCGTGAAAGCCGAGCACGGTGCCGCCATCGCTCGAGAACTGCGGGATGTAGTTGGCCTCGTAGCAGACATAGCTGCCGCCGCTGGCCATCTCGCTCTGGAACGTGACCGATTCGCCGCGCAGCGCGCTGCGAATGTGCGGTTCGACCGACTTGTAGCCCGCTTCGCCCAGCAGCGAGCGCACGGTCTGGCCGTAGAGCTCGGCGCGCGGGCGGCCGAAGCCACGCTCGTACGCCAGGTTGTTGAAGCGGTAGCGGTGACGATGGCTTTCGCGGCCGAACGCGGCGGCTGTGCCGGGGACCGCGAATGCGCAGTTCGAAGCGTACCCGCGGCCAAGAATCGCGAACACCGGAACTGCGATCTCCTGGCGTGCCAATTCGAACGGCGCTCACGCCGCGCTCAAATGCCGGCCAGCCCCTACACTGCGCGCTGCATCTGGTAATGGATCGTGGTCATGCCGACGTACGTTGTCGAATTCAATGGCGCCGATGAACCCCGCTATGACCCGCGGCGGGAGTGAGGGCGGGCGCGTCACGGGGGTTGCAATCCAGCTGGCCAGACTGCGCCGCAGGCGGTCCTGGCGCGTCCATGCGGTCTTGGTGTCGATCGTCGCCTTGCAGTTGCTGGTGACGATCATCAGCATCGACCTGATGTCGGCGCTGCGTGCGTATGTGACCGGCGAGAGCCTGTACTCGAAGGGTCAGAAAGACGCCCACATCCACCTGATCGACTACGCGCAATACCGCCGCGAGGACGATTACCAGCGATTCCTGAGCGCGATCGCGGTGCCGATCGGCGATCGCATCGCCCGCGAAGCGATGCAGAAGCAGCCGCGCGATGCCGTCCTGGCGCGCCGCGGCCTGCTGCAGGGCGGCACCCGGGACGACGACATCCCCGGCGTGATCCGGCTGTTTCGATGGTTCCAGAAGACACCGCTGATGGCCGACGCCGTCGCGACCTGGACCGAGGGCGACGCCCTCATCGCGCAGATGCACCGGCTCGCCGAACGGGCGCATGCGCGCGTCGTCGCCGGTGACCTCCTCGCGCCGGAGGTCACGAACCTGCGCGAGGACGCGCAGCAGCTCAACAACCGCCTGACGCCACTCGAAGCCCGCTTCTCGGCACAGATCGCCGACGGGGCGCGGCTCAGCCAGCGCCTGCTGCTCGGCCTGAACCTCGGCCTGGCCCTGCTGCTCGGGCTCAGCGGCCTGGCGTTCGTGCGCCACAGCGCGCGCGTCCAGGCCGCGATCGAAGACGAAGTGCGGCGCCGGCGCGAGTCGCTGCAGAACCTTCTCGACTCCGCGGCCGAGGGCCTCTACGGTGTCGACACGCAGGGCCGCTGCACCTTCATCAACCGGTCGGCGTTGGCGATGCTGGGCTACGAGAAGGAGTCGGACCTGCTCGGCCGCGAGATGCATGCGCTGATTCACCATTCGCATCCGGACGGCCGCCCGCGCCGCAGCGACGAATCCCGCATCGCGCAGTCGTACCGTGAGCGCCGCGAGCTCCACACCTCCGACGAGGTGTTCTGGCGCCGCGACGGGTCGTCGTTCCCGGTCGATTACTGGTCGCATCCGATGCTGAAGGACGGCGAGCTCCACGGGTCGGTGGCGACCTTCTTCGACATCAGCGATCGCATCAAGATGCAGGCCGCGCTGCGCGAGGGCGAGGTCCGGATCGCGGCGCTCGTCGACGCAGTCAACGACGGCGTGCTGACCGTCGACGCCGACCGGCGCATCGTCGTGTTCAACCGCGCCGCGGAGCGGATGTTCGGCGTGCCGGCGAGTGACGCCATCGGCAGCAGCGTCGAGCGCTTCATGCCGCTGGGCGCCGACGATGCCGACACGCTGGTGCGAGAGCTCGTCGGCCGGCGCGCCGACGGCCACGAATTCCCGCTCGAGGCCTCGCTGTCGCGCCTCGGCACCGAAGGCGGCACGCTGATGACGGCCGTGCTGCGCGACGTCACCGGCCTGAAGACGGCGCGGGCCGAGCGCCAGGCACGCGAGGCGCTGGAGGCGTCGAGCCGGGCCAAGACCGAGTTCCTGTCGCGCATGAGCCACGAGCTGCGGACGCCTCTGCATGCGGTGCTCGGCTTCTCCCAGCTGCTGCGCCTCGATGCCGCGCCACGCCTGTCGCTGCAGCAGCTCGAACGCGTCGACCACATCGAGAACGCCGGCGCGCACTTGCTCGCGCTCGTCAACGACGTGCTCGACCTGTCGCGGGTGGAGTCGGGGCAGATGATCGTCACGCTCGAATCGATCGACCTCCGATCGGTGATCGAGGACGCGCTGTCGATGGTGGCGCCGCTCGCGGCGACGGTCGGCGTCAAGACCTGGATATCAGGGCTCGAGGGCGCGCCGGCGTCGCGGCGGGCCGAGGCCGGGATCTCGGTCGTCGCCGACCGCGTCCGCCTTCGCCAGGTGCTGGTCAATCTTTTCAGCAATGCGGTGAAGTACAACCGCGCCGGCGGCGAAGTGCGGGTGAGCTGGCGCGCCAGCGACGACTTCTGCGACCTGCGCATCACCGACAACGGCATCGGGATCGCGCCGGACAAGCTGGGCCAGTTGTTCGAGCCGTTCAACCGGCTCGGCGCCGAGAGCTCGAAGATCGAAGGAACCGGCATCGGCCTGGTGCTTTCGCGCCGGCTGGTCGGGCTGATGCAGGGCGAGCTGCGCATCGAGAGCGAGGCCGGCCGCGGCACCGAGGTGTCGCTGACGCTCGTATCCTCGCACGACGCGCCACGGCCGGCGCGCAGCCCCCTCCCGCCGAGCCAGCATGGGCCGCTCGACGAGGCACTGCGCGTTCTCTACGCCGAAGACAACGAAGTCAATGTCGAGATCGTCAGGCAGCTCACGAAGCTGCGTCCCTCGGTCATCTTCGATGTCGCGCAGAACGGCGCCACCGCGCTCGACAAGGCCTTCCTGGATCAGCCTCAGCTGATGCTGGTCGACATGAATCTCGGCGACATGACCGGCATCGATCTCGCCCGGGCGCTGCGCGCCGACCCCGCCACCGCGAACATTCGCCTGGTGGCACTGTCGGCCGACGCCTTGCCGGAGCAGATCGACGCCGCGCTCGCGATGGGTTTCGAGGACTACATCACCAAGCCGATCGATTTTCGCCAGCTGCTGAACGTGCTGGACGGTCGACCGGCGAATACCGGGGTGCGCGGCACGAAGGTCGTCCAGTGAGCTCGCGCGGGCGTGTTTGCAACAGCCGGGCGTGACGCATTGCATACCACTCCATAGAATGCGTTTGGTTACAACAGGACGGGGATGTTGATGTTGCAAGCTTTTCGGCGCACGGGCCCGCTCAAGGACTTGTCGAGCTATCCGGTCTGGCTTCAGCGGGTCGTGTACCAGACCGAACGCGACAAGCTGCGTGTCGCGGAGCATGAACTGTTTGTCCAGATGCGCGACGCCAGGCTGCCGATCACGGCGATGCGCAAGTTCCTGATCGGTGCGTGGCCGACGATCGAGCAGTTCCCCCAGTTCATGGCGATGAACCTGAAGAAGCTGAACGTCGGCGCCGGTGCCGGCGAAGATCTCGCCCGGCGCTACCTGATCCACAACATCCGCGTCGAGCAGAAGCACGCCGAGCACTGGGTCGAGTGGGCGCGGTCGGTCGGCCTGACGCTCGACCACCTGAGGCACGGCGAGGACATCGAGGGCCTGTCGGCGCTGGCCCATTGGTGCTGGTACGTCTGCGATCGTGCCAGCCTTCCGGTCGCGATCGCGGCGACCAACTATGCGGTCGAAGGCGTGACGGGCGAGTGGTCGTGCCTGGTCTGCGCGACCTCGACCTATGCCGACTCGCTGCCCGAGGAGATTCGCGGCCCGGCAACACGCTGGCTGCGGCTGCACGCGGAGTACGACGACACGCATCCTTGGGAGGCGCTCGAGATCGTCGCCACCTTGCTCGGGCATGCGCCGGCGCAGGCCGATGTCGACGCCGTGCGGCGGGCGATCCAGTCGACCTACATCTATTTTGCGATGGGCCTCGATCACGCCCTCGGGGAAATGCGGCACGCCACGTTCGACGAGACTGCATCGAATGCATCGACCCTGGGCGCGCTCGACGCGGCTTAGCCTGAGTCCTGCCGTCAGTTCTGCGAGGAACGGGCCCTCCGCGAGGTCACAGTCCATCAACTGGTGGACCGGTGCATCATGATTCGGCCTGCCTGCGACCCAATGCTGCTTTAATGCAGCAAAAGGTTTGCTCGCCACATGAATCTCGACGCCGTCACACCGCTCGCCAGCGATTTCCCCGACGCGATCGTCGTGCTGACGCCGGCCGGCCTCGTGGCGCACTGGAGCCCAGGCGCGCAAGTGTCGTTCGGCTTCAGCGCCGAAGAAGCGATCGGCCAGGTCTTCAATGATCTCGTCGTGCCGACCGACCGTGCCGGCGAGCAGCGCAAGATGCTCGACGACACGCTGGCAGGCGACACCGCCATTGCCTACGAGTCGGTGCGCCGCCGCAAGGACGGTTCGCTGCTCTACGTCGACGTGACGACCAAGGTGCTCGATGCCGGCGGTGGCGCAGCGCCCTACATCCTCAGCGCCGAGAAAGACGTCACCGGCATCAAGGTGCTGCGCGACGCCAAGCTGATGGAGGCCAGGTTCCGCGATCTGCTCGAATCCACGCCCGACGGCATCGTGATGGCCAACCCGACCGGCCACATCGTGATCGCGAACACGCAGGCGGAGCGCTTGTTCGGCTATGAACCGGGTGAGCTGCGCGGACGCTCGGTCGACCTGCTGCTGCCGGAGCGGTTTCGCCGCGCCCATGTCGGCCATCGGTCGAACTACTTCCTTCAGCCGCGCAAGCGCGCGATGGGTTCAGGCCTCGATCTCGCCGGCTTGCGCAAGGACGGCACCGAGTTCCCGATCGAGATCAGCCTGAGCCCGCTGCGCACCGAGGAAAGCGAATTCGTGATGAGCGCGATTCGCGACATCAGCGAGCGCAAGCGCTTCGAGCATGCGCTGCGCGAGAAGAACGTCGAGCTCGCCAACGCGAACCAGGCCAAGGACCGCTTTCTCGCCAGCATGAGTCACGAGCTGCGCACCCCGCTGAACGCGATCATCGGCTTCACCGGCACGATGCTGATGAAGCTGCCCGGCCCGCTGACCGCCGACCAGGACAAGCAGCTGCGCACGGTGCAGACGAACGCGCGCCACCTGCTGGCGCTGATCAACGATCTGCTCGACATCGCGAAGATCGAGGCCGGCAAGGCCGAGCTCAACATCGAGGCCGTCGACTGCCGGCAAGTGGTCGAGGAGACCGTCGCCACGCTGCATCAGCAAGCCGAGGCGAAGGGGCTGCAGCTGATCGTCCAGCTGCCCGCGGATGCGATCGTCTTGCACACCGACAAGCGCGCACTGAGCCAGATCGTGCTGAACCTGGTGGGCAACGCGGTCAAGTTCACCGAGACCGGCAGGGTTCGCCTGGCGCTGAGCCGCCCGCGCAATGGCGCCGAGTGGAGCACGCGCATCGACGTCGAAGACACGGGCATCGGCATTCCGCAGGAAGACCAGGCGCGGCTGTTCAGCGCCTTCAGTCGGGTTGGCGCGGCGCACACCAGAACCGCCGAGGGCACCGGGCTCGGCCTGCACCTGAGCCAACGACTGGCCAGCCTGCTCGGCGGCACGATATCGCTCGTGAGCCGCAGCGGCGGCGGGTCGACGTTCACGCTGATCCTGCCGGGGCGCTGAGACGATGGCGCGATTTCTGATCATCGAAGACAACCCGGCGAACCTGGAGCTCGTGCGCTATCTGCTCGAGCATGCCGGGCATCGCGTCGACGGTGCGGTCAACGGGATCGACGGCGTGTTCGCGGTCGGCGCCACGGCCCCCGACCTCGTGATCTGCGACCTGCAGCTGCCGAGGCTCGACGGCTACGGCGTGCTGCGCGAGCTGCGCGCCCGGCCGGCGCATGCGGCGCTGCCGATCGTCGCAGTCACGGCGTTCTCGATGCCGAACGACCGCAAGAACGTGATGCAGGCAGGATTCGATGGTTATCTGTCGAAGCCGATCGACCCGGAGACTTTCGTCGAGCGCATCGAGTCGTTCCTGCCGCCGGCGCTGCGGCTGCAATCATCGGGTCGCGCCGGGGAGGGCGGCTGAGCATGGCCAAGGTGCTGGTCGTCGACGACTACCCGTCCAATCGCGAACTCGTGACGGCGCTGCTCGGCTACGCCGGTCATGCCTTCATCGAAGCATCGAGCGGCACCGAGGCACTGGCCATCGTGCGCGCCGAACGGCCCGACCTGGTGATCTGCGACATCCTGATGCCGGGCATGGATGGCTACGAATTCGTGCGGCAACTGCGCGCCGACCCCGACATCGCGCGCACCCACGTCGTGTTCTACACCGCGACCTTCATGGAGGTCGAGGCGCGCGCGCTCGCGCGGTCATGCGGTGTCTCGCTGGTGCTGGCCAAACCTTGCGAGCCGCAGCAGATTCTCGACACCGTCGCGCACGCCCTCGGCACCGACGAAGTCATCGCCGGCGTGCCTGACCCGGACGAATTCGACCGTGCGCATCTGCGCCTGATCACCGACAAGCTGGTGGCCAAGGCCAGCGAGCTCGAGGCCGCGAACCAGCGGCTGTCTGCGCTGACGGGCCTGAATCTCGAGCTGGCGTCGGAACGCGATCCCCACACGCTGCTGGCCAAGGTCTGCAAAGGTGCGCGCGATCTGCTCGGCGCGCGGACGGCGATCCTGCGCGCCCATCAGACGAACGGCCAGGAATCGTTGTTCTACGCTACCGAGGGGCTGGCTCCGACCGATGTCGAACGGCTCGCGCAGCTTGCGGTCGAAGCCGGCCCGCTCGGCGAAGCCATGCTGACGCGCAGCGCACGACGGTTCAGCAACCCGACGGGCGACCCGGTCGCCGCCGGCTTCAGCGCCGACTACCCGGCGCTGCATTCGGCATTGCTGGCGCCGATCCAGTCGCTGAACCGCGCGTACGGCACGATCCTCCTGATCGACAAGATCGGCGCGCCCGAGTTCACCGACGAAGAAGAGCACATCCTGTCGATCTATGCTGCCCAGGCAGGCCGGATCTACGAGAACGGCAGCCTGTACCTGGCGATGAAACGCAGCGCCGAACAGCTCGAGCTCGAAATCAAGGAGCGCGAGCGCGCGGCGGCGCAATTGCGGGAGATCAACGAGACGCTCGAGCAGCGTGTCGAGCGGCGCACGGCCGACCTGCGCGAGGTCATCGAAGGCCTCGAGAGCTTTAATCGGACGGTCTCGCACGACCTGCGCGGCCCGCTCGGCGGGATCGCCGGCGTGGCCAAGGTGGCGCGCGATTACGTGACCAACGGCGACGCGGCCAAAGCCGAGCAGCTGCTGCAGATGATCGAGTCGCGCGCGGCGACGGCGGAGAAGCTCGTCGGCGCGCTGCTGGCAATGGCGCGCGCCGCCGATGCCACCTTGCACAGCCGGCACGTCGACCCGCACGCGCTGGCTCAGCAGGCGATCGAGTCGCTGCAGCCGCCGGGTGCGGCGGCGCTGCCGGTGACGCTGCGGCCGATGCCGGCGGTCGAGGCCGATCCGATCCTGCTGAGCCAGGTGTTCGTCAACCTGATCAGCAACGCGCTGAAGTTTTCGGCCGGCTCCGGCCAGCCGGCCCGGGTCGAGGTCGGCGCGATCGCAGGCCGCAACGATGGGGGCCCGGTCTTCTACGTACGTGACAGCGGCGTCGGCTTCCGGCAGGTCGACCCGAGTCGTCTGTTCAAGCCGTTCCAGCGGCTGCACGGCGCACGGTTCGACGGCTTCGGCATCGGCCTGTCGATCGTCAAGCGCATCGTCGACCGCCACGGTGGCGAGATCTGGGCCGAAGAGTCGGCCGGCGGCGGCGCGACCTTCCTCTTTTCGCTGGGGCCGGCTCACGCCGAAGGCGCGCCCACGTGACGCGGCGAGCGCCTTTCATCAAGGCGCAACGCACGGGCGCGAAGTGCTGCGTCGAGCATTCGCCACGCAGGCCCGCGTGAACAAATGCACGCGGGCGCCAGGATCGCACCTTGCGAAACGCAGACTGGCACGCATCGGGTCGACAACCTGTCGAGACCTTCATGCGTTGATGACCGACATGTGCCAATTGTTTGCCCTGAGCTGCAACACGCCGAGCGCGGTGACCTTCTCGTTCACCGGCCTGTCGGCGCGCGGCGGCCACACCGGTGAGCACGCCGATGGCTATGGACTGGCCTTCCACGATGACAAGGTCTGCCGCCATTTCATCGACGCGGGCAGTGCCAGCGATTCGGCACTGGCCGACTTCCTGCGGCGCCATCCGATCCGCGCCCGCACGATCCTGGCGCACATCCGCAAGGCCACGCAGGGCGCGGTGCAGCTGTCGAACTGCCATCCCTTCGTGCGCGAATGGCAGGGCCGCCACTGGTCGTTCTGCCACAACGGCGACCTGAAGGACTTTCATCCGCGCCTGACCGGCAGCCACCAGCCCGTCGGCGACACCGACAGCGAGCGCGCGTTCTGCTGGATGCTGGGCGAGCTGCGCCGGCGTTTCCGCGGCCGTCGCGCGCCGGGCTGGCAGCAGGTGGCGCCCGTGATCGCCGAGCTGGCTGACCGCATTTCGGTTCATGGCCGCTTCAACTTCCTGCTCTCCGACGGCGAGGCGCTCTACGCGCATGCCTCGACGAGCTTGCACTGGCTGCAGCGCGAGCACCCGTTCCAGACCGCGCACCTGGTCGACCACGACCTGACGCTCGACCTCAGCGTGGCCAACGGGCCCGACGACCGCATGGTGCTGCTGGCGACGCAGCCGCTGACGCGCAACGAAGCCTGGCTGCCTTTCGACAGCGGCGAACTGCGGGTGTTCGTGGCCGGTGAGCCGGTCTGGCGCCACACGCCGCGACCAGCCTGCGCGCACTCCTTGGCGACGCCTCCTGCGGGCATGCTCGAACTCAGCGCAGCACTCTAAGTAAGCGGCTAAGAGGACCGGTCGGCGCAGGCGCCCGCGCCATGCGGGCGGCCATCTCGGCGTGTCATCCGATCGCCGCGAGCGCCTGCGCGAGATCGTCGCGCAGGTCGTCGACATCCTCGATCCCGACCGACAGCCGAACCAGCGCGTCGCCGATGCCGAGCCTGGCGCGCGTCTCGGGCGGGATCGTCGCGTGGGTCATGATCGCCGGGTGCTCGATCAGGCTCTCGACGCCGCCCAGGCTCTCGGCGAGCGCGAAGATCTTCACCGCTTCGAGAAAGCGGCGCGCGCCGGCGAGATCGGTCGCCAGCTCGATCGAGATCATGCCGCCATAGCCCCCGCCGGTCGCGTGCAGCTGCGTCTTCGCCAGTGCGTGCTGCGGATGCGAGGACAGGCCGGGGTAGTGCACGCGCGCGACCTGCGGCTGCTGTTCCAGCCACTGCGCCAGCGCCAGCGCATTGCTGTTGTGGCGCTCGATGCGCAGCGCCAGGGTCTTCAGGCCGCGCAGCGCGAGAAAGCTGTCGAACGGCCCGGCGATCGCGCCGACCGCGTTCTGCAGAAAGGCCAGGCGTTCGCGGATCGGCTCGAGCCGGGGGTCGGCGCCGACCACGGCGACCCCGCCGATCACATCGGAATGGCCGTTGAGGTACTTGGTGGCCGAGTGCACCACGACGTCGATGCCCATCTCCAGCGGCCGCTGGTTGAACGGGCTCGCGAAGGTGTTGTCGACGGCCGTGAGCACGCCGCGCGCGCGTGCGATCTCGGCGATCGCGCGCAGGTCGGCGAGCTTGAGCAGTGGGTTCGTCGGCGTCTCGACCCAGATCAGCTTCGTCTGCGGCGTCAGCGCGGCGAGCAGGTTCTCGGGCTGCGTGAAGTCGACATAGCTGAAGCTCAAGGCCGCGCTGTGGCGGCGCACCTTGTCGAACAGCCTGAAGCTGCCGCCGTAGATGTCGTCGCCACTGACGACATGCGCGCCGGCCGGGATCAGCTCGAGCACGGTCGCGATCGCGGCCAGGCCGGATGCGAATGCGAAGGCCTGCGCGCCGCCTTCGAGGTCGGCGACGTTGCGCTCCCAGGCCCAGCGTGTCGGGTTGTGGCTGCGCCCGTAGTCCAGCCCCTGGTGCACGCCGGGGCTGCGCTGCACATAGGTCGAGGTCGCATAGATCGGCGGCATGATCGCGCCGGTGCTCGGATCGGGCGACTGGCCCGCATGGATCGCGCGGGTCGCGAAGCGGTGCGGCTGGCGGTCGTTGTTCGGGTCGCTCATGTCAGTTGCTCCACCTGCTTCGCGCAAACCGCGACGCATGAAATGCGGCTATTGGCCCCTTGCAGACGTTCGCGAGCGGCCGCTTGCGTGCATCGTGCGCGCATCGCGGCAGGCGCTGCCCGCCGGGGGCTCATACGGTGGCGGTCGGTGCTGCGCACCGACTTCACTGCGCT
>Ga0068857_100003639_pt1 | contig 12921 bp, 12 predicted proteins | sample KBSCornC72_FD_66591 | JGI IMG/M metagenome (GOLD analysis project Ga0068857, IMG submission 66591) | Corn rhizosphere microbial communities from Kellogg Biological Station, Michigan, USA - KBS Corn C7-2 | ecosystem: Host-associated > Plants > Roots > Rhizosphere > Soil ...
GGTTCGGGGAGCCGTCCCTTTCCGTACCCCAAAACTCAGAGCCGTCCAGCGGCATACTGCAGCTCTGGCAAAAGTTTTTTTATATCCATGCTTGTATTATTAATCACATAATTTTTAAAGCAACTTGCCCGGCTCCTCCTCGCCTTCTTCAAAACCTTCTTCGTAATCTTCAACGATGAATTCATCTGAGGAGTTTCTTCCCAGCTCGTTGAGCTCTTTCAATGTAAAGTCATCCATTCCGGTCGTTTGTTCCCATGAATTTTTTTCTTTGCGGAACACCTGGACAGAAAGACCGAAGCGCTCCTGGAATTCTCTCTCTACCTCAAAAACTCTTGATAAGGGAAGTATTTCCAATACGCCTGAAATATGCGTCGCTTTTATGTCACCAATAAGGATATTCGGTTCTATTAAAAAGAGCTCGTCGGAGGCTTCATATTTATGGTGTCGCCTGCTGAAGAACTCAATTTTCAAATACGGATAAAAAGCCGAAAATGCTTCTTGTATTTCCCTCAGCGAGGTTTTATCGTTGATATCTATATGCATACGATTTGTTTTAGATCCTTCCAAAGATATCGTATGGGACAGGCGTGGACAATGAACCAAATCAATGATTGGACTGACAGAAGTCATTTCCGGTAGTTACCGTATTCATAATTTTATAAAGGACAAAATATTACCACCCGGCGTGATTCTTCATTAGTGAACGAAACAACAACATACCATAATTATTCATCAGGCCCTGTGGAGGAATTGATAACCCGCCTCCAGTCATCCCGCAGAGGATTGACGACGGACATTGCGAATAAAAGAGTGAAGGAACAGCTCAAATTCTACAAATCAGAAAGCCGTTTTAAAAAAGAGATGAAACTGCTGACCAGGCAGTTCATCAATCCTTTAATACTGCTGCTGGTAATTGCAGTCGTTCTCTCTGCCCTTCTTGGTCAATCTTCTGATAGCATCATTATTCTTTTCATACTTCTCACCACCGGGCTACTTGGCTTCTGGCAAGAATCGAATGCGGGAAGAGCCATGGAAAAACTAAGAAGCATGATCGAAATGAAGCACACCGTGTTGCGCGACGGTTTGCAGATGCAACTACCCACTCACCAAATAGTGATGGGGGATATAATACTATTAAATGCAGGAGATATCATTCCTGCAGATTGTCGTATCATAGAAAGTAACGAATTGCATGTGAACGAAAGCTCATTGACAGGCGAATCGTTTCCCGTAGAAAAATACGAGGGTGATGTAGATGATAAACTGCCTATTGGTAAAAAATACAATTGCCTGTGGCAAGGCACGAATGTGATCAGCGGAACGGCGACTGCTCTTGCCGTGCAAACTGGGAATGAAACTGTTTTCGGGCAAATGGCTCACAGTATAGTACAAACACCTGAAACCGCTTTTGAAAAAGGCATTAAACGCTTCGGATTTTTTCTGCTAAGGATCACGGTCATCCTTTCCGTCATTATCCTTTTGTCCAATCTCTATTTCAAAGAGCCTTTTTTTGATTCGGTTTTGTTTTCATTGGCGCTGGCGGTAGGTATGGCTCCTGAGTTGCTGCCCGCTATCATGACATTTGCTATGTCGGCAGGCGCAAAAAGAATGTTGAAGAGAAAAGTGATCGTCAAAAAACTTTCCTGCATTTTCAATTTTGGAGAGGTAAATGTCTTATGCACCGATAAAACAGGAACCATCACTGAAGGGAATGTCGTTGTAAAAGATATTGTTGATGTGCATGGAAAGACCAATGATCAAATACGTCTGTATGCCTTTCTGAATGCCTATCTTCAAAATGGCTTCACTAATCCCATTGACGAGGCCATCATTTCACTAAATATTCCCGTAAGTGACTATCGGAAAATAAATGAGGTGCCCTATGATTTTATCCGGAAACGGTTGAGCGTAGCCATTCAGCATAACGAACAACGTTTTTTTGTCACCAAAGGCGCGTTCAAAAATATATTAGAAGTGTGCAGCTCATTGGAAATAGAATGCGGGAAAACACAAATACTGACCGACGAATCAAGAAAAGATCTTGAAAATAAATTTGTTACTTATTCGCAGGAAGGTTACAGGGTATTGGGACTAAGCTACAAACAAATGCAGACCGAGAAGATAAACAGGAGTGATGAAAAGGAAATGATCTTCCTTGGATTTATCTTATTAGAAGATCCTTTGAAAGAGGATGCCCTGGCGTCAATTCTAAAGCTTGGACAATTGCACATAGAGGTAAAGGTCATTACCGGCGATAATCGTTTTGCTGCTCTGCACGCTGCGCAAAAAATTGGTATCGCAGATCCGTCTATACTTACAGGCGAAGAAATAAACCGTCTTTATCCCGAGGCGCTTATTGTACAGGCGAAGAAGACAAGGATTTTTGCGGAGATCGAACCGCATCAAAAAGAGCTGATTATTAAAGCGCTTCAGAAATCCAACCTGACGGTGGCCTACGTTGGCGATGGTATCAATGATGTCGCAGCCATCAATGCCGCGGATATTGGAATATCAACCAACAATGCGGCCGATATCGCCAAAGAGGCCGCTGATCTTGTTTTATTAGAAAAGGACCTGTTGGTCTTGGCGGATGGAATTCGCGAGGGGAGAAAATCCTTTGTGAATTCAATGAAGTATATTTTTATTACAACCGGTGCCACATTTGGAAATATGTTTAGTATTGCGGGGGCCTCCTTGTTTCTTCCATTTTTACCAATGCTTCCCAAGCAGATCCTTTTGACCAATCTCATCACTGATCTTCCTTTCTTAACCATCGCTTCAGATCATGTCGATGAAGAACAGTTAAAGCGGCCGGGGAAATGGAACCTCAAATTGATCAGGAATTTTATGATCATTTTTGGTTTTCACAGTTCTGTTTTTGATTTTATTACCTTCTATGTTCTGTACTTGTATTTCCGGCTTTCCGGACCTGCATTCCGAACGGGATGGTTTTTGGAATCGGCTATTACCGAGTTGCTTATCTTATTTATTGTAAGAACAAAGAAGCCATTTATCAAAAGCAAGCCGGGCAGATTGTTAATTATTACAGCGCTCATAGCCTTTATCATCACTGTATATCTTCCGTTTTCACCTTTTGCTGATGTGCTCGGATTTTCCATTGCTCATTCACAGCAAATCATGGCTATTGGCTTCATCCTGGTCGCGTACATAATAACTGCAGACATTTTGAAAATTATTTTCTTTAGGATCAATGATCTTTCTTAATGAATTCTTTACACATCGCAGCCCGAGGTTTAGTTATCTGGATTTATCACCAACAGCCAAAAGATTTTTTTCTGGAAACTTCTTATAGATATCGCCATAAAAAATGACTCGCCCGCTTGTATCGATGTCAACTGGATTGTACCACACTACAACCGGCATTCTTTCATCCGCTTGTACCGTGATTGGAGCCTGGTTGCGAAGACACCCTTTATCTTCCAGCGTATCTATTGCAATACGATTATTTTTAAGGACAAGATGGCCCAGTTCCATTGGTTTTTCCATGCGCATGCAGCCGTGGCTGAAAAATCGCTTGTTTAAGTAAAAAAGACCTTTATCAGGGGTATCGTGTAAATAAACACCACCGGGGTTATAAAAATTTAATTTGATCAACCCGAGAGCATTGTCGCAGCCGGTTGATTGCCGGAGAGTGTAAGGAAAGTTGGAAGCACTAATAGATGGCCAGTCTATTTTATAGGGATCTGCAATTTTACCCGTATTAGTAATTAGCTGGAAATTGTTTGCATCAATAAACCCGGGATTTCTTTTTATCGCCGGAAGTAGCTCTTTGGTTGCAATACTACGTGGAACATTCCAGTATGGATAAAGAATGACCTCGCTTATCTGGCTTGTCAATGTGGGAGTAGGAGTTGAAGGTTTTCCCACAATCATTTTCATTTCTAACAAAATTGTGCCGAGTTCATATACCTTCAAATAAGCAGCCGGAATATTTACAACAACAACAGCCTGCTCCTGGGAAAGACAGGATAACCAACGGTAGTAATTGATCGCAAGTCTTAGCTGTTGCTTCCTTGTTTCCAGCGGCACATTCAATTCAGCCATAGTGGGGGCTCGCAGCACACCATCGGCCAGTACATTAAGCTGGCGTTGTGCTTCCATCAAGTCTTTTTTGATCAATGCGTCTGACCCGTTAGTCGGGGAGTCTGTGACGCCCAATAGATATAATTTTATTAGCAGAGGTTTATTCAAATGGCTAACCTGCAAGGAAGAAATTTTCTCTTCATCAATAGTACTATCTTTGGTTATTTGATTTAGTCTTTCTAGTTTCTTTCTTAACGTTGCGACCTGGGGAAAAAGATCAACCAACTGATCAAAAAGAAATTTCAATTGATTGAGAATGGCATATTTTGAAATGAGCGCCGGTATATCATACCCTCGGGGGAAGTAATTGAGGCCATCATACCCGAAGACCGGTGAAATGTTCCCATAAACCAGGTCAGAAAAAAAATGAATGGCTGCGTCACTGAACCTTAGTTCCGCCTCAATGGAGTCGTTTATACTTTTCAAAGAAAAAGTCGGCTCAAAAAATGATCTTATGTAGTCATACTGATAATCTCTTTGATTTAAGCCTAAATCTTCAGACCTGTTTAAAAATTGAATGAGTGTCGTTCGGTTTTGTTGGCCAGATGCATTTGTCCAAAAGATTGTTTCACTTGTTTTATTGTAAAGCTCCTTTAATTGCTCGTAGTTTGAAAGACCAAATGCTTCGGGATGCTGTTTAGAATTGAGCACCTGCTCAATTTTTCCAGCCGTCACCTGGGCTATTACCGGTGTAAATGACCTCAACAAACAGAAGGCTATTATAATCACTTCTTTCATAGAATCCATTTATTGATAAATGTATCTCACTGAGCTGAATTAATGGGAAAGATAGATCAGAGGATGCCTTGATATTTATCAGGAGTTGGCTGGGTTTTTAAAAAAAAGCCCCGCGATGTACCATTGCGGGGCATTAAGACATACTGGAGGTGCCTTACTTAACAGCAATTTGTTTTGCTGCAAACTTTTTAGCCTCTTCTTTCCTGGGTAGAGACAACTTAAGCAAGCCGTCTTCATACCTTGCATCGATCTTTTCCCTGTTCACTTCTTCCGGCAGAGTGAAAGTGCGACTAAAGGAAGAATAGCTATACTCTTTGCGAGTATACTTTTTGTCCTTTTCTTCTTTCGTTTCATCTTTTTCGCAGCTAATGGTCAGCATGTTGCCATTCACATCAATCTTGAAATCTTCTTTTTTCATGCCGGGAACGGCCAGGGAAACATTGTATTCGTCTTTATTTTCTGTAATGTTTACAGATGGTATGCGAACGGTGGCCCAAAACCTGTTGTCATTGTCAAACCATTCATTCCAGGGTTTGAAAAAATCGTCGAAGAGGGCTGGGAACCTTTCAGTGGTTGTTGTTAAAGCATGCTTATTCATAAAACTTGTTTTTATGATTGGATTAACTTGAATTGACAATATAAAATTACACCTCGTGGATGCAAAAAGAAACGACTATTGTCAGCAACAGATATGACAATAGTCAGGAGAAAAAAGCCGTGTGTGAAGTCATTCGATCACGGTCAATTTTGGTTTAAAATTTTCCACTTCTTGTAAAGGAGTTGCCACTCTGCGATAACGCAGGCAGGTCATTTTATCAGACGTGCAGCCTGCCTTGTCCTAACCGTTTGACGGGATGGTCGTTTCTCGTTTCTTTCTAACAGCGAGTTTAACGGTGCCCAGCCAGGAACGTGATCAGTAATGATCTTGAGCATTCCTACAAAAGGAATAAACAATATCATCCCGGACACTCCCCATAAAATCCCACCTGCCAAGATCGCAACGAGAGTAGCCCATGTACTTACCTTTAATTGAGAGGCGACTATTCTCGGAAAAATAACATTCGCTTCGAGGTATTGAACAAAGGCGAACACGGCCACGACGCCTAGCGGGTACCAAATTGAATCTTTGGTGATCCATGCAACCGATATTGGCAGCAACGCACTTACGAAGATCCCTATGTAGGGAATAATTGTCATAATTGCCGTAAGAAAACCGAAAAGTATTGCATGCTTTATCCCCAGGGCCAGTAAGCCAATGCTGTTGAGTGTGCCCACAATGATATACACCATTATCATTCCTTTAATGAAATTAAAATAGGTTTGAATGGAGCGCTGGAGAATGACTTGTAGACTATTATTGTGTTCCTCGTTACTTAACCGTTCAAAAAAAAGGGCAAAGTTGTGACGATTGTAGAGAAACAGTGCTGTGAATACTGGTACAAGAAATAGCATGAAGAGTGTATTAGCCGTTCCTATCAAGACAACACGGGTGTTATTACTGAGCCCATCCAATGTACGTTTCCACCAGGCTTGTTGTGAAGTCAATGGAATACCAAAATTATCTTCAAGCCACAGTTGAAATTGAATCAAAGCCGGCTCCAGTTTTGTCTTCAGTTCAGGGATATCGCGGCGAAATGCATTTACCTCCAACACAAGTAGTGTTATGATAACCGCAAATAAGATTGCTACAATGATCAATCCTATTGCGATCGCAAGGCTACGCGATAATCCATGTTGTTCAAGCCATTTACAAACTGGGTACAGGACAATAGCAATGAACAATCCATAAAAGAGAGGGATGAACAACGCTCTTCCGAAGTACAGAAGCATGCCTGCGAAAAATATAATTTGCAGGTACTTAAGAATTGACGGGCGAAGCTTTAAATTCATATTATCTTTTCAGGTAAGAAATATCGCTCACATTCAAACTGTAAAATTATGAGTCTCGTAAGAAGTGAGGGTGATTATCGTCAGCTTGTCTGCAAAGCCTATGGATCTTCACAAAATAGAGCTGGGAATCGAATTGTCCTGACATTTATCAAATTCCTTTTTGATACCCGTCATCTTTTTCAACCCGCGTTAAACCGTTCTTTGGAAAAACAAAAGCTATGTTCGAAAAAATGAAAGCTGCAGAAATTGAGCAATTGCTGCAGCAGCAGTTGGTTGGTCGCATCGGGTGTTACGCCGATGGGATCATCTACGTGGTTCCCGTCAGCTATGCGTATGACGGAAATTATATTTACTGCCATACGTTTGAAGGAATGAAGATAAATATGATGAGAAAGAATCCGGAAGTATGTTTTGAGGTTGATAATACAAAGAACCTTGCAAATTGGCAGAGCGTCATCGCGTGGGGATCATTTGAAGAGCTGCCTGACGGGAATAATCGCAACGAAGCAATTAGAATATTGAGAGAAAGAAAGCTGCCAATACTGAGCAGCCAGACAATGCAGTTGGGGTCGCAATGGCCGTTCGTTTCAGAAGGCGACAAAATTGATGGAATCGTTTTTCGCGTTTATTTAAAAGAGAAGACAGGACGTAGTGAGAGGAGTGCAGAGGCGTCGTTCTTTGCCACTTAGTCCATGATTTGCTGAACCATAATCTATCAAACTGTGAATAGTTTTGAAGGACATATAAAAGGTGATAAACCGGTTGTGATCGATTTCATACTGACTGGTGCCAACCATGCAGGATGATGGAACCGGTATACGCCAGGTAAAGGAAGGATTAGGAGACCGGGCAACGATCCTGAAGCTCAATATTGATGAGAGTCCATACTATTGTCAATTATATAATATTGTTTCTGTTTCTACCCTTATTATGTTCAAGCAGGGAAATATTTTATGGCAGAAGAACGGTGTAGCCACTACAGAGGAAATATTACATCATCTTCATTTCCTTAGTTCATAAAGCCGAATAAAAATAAATTCAACTCACCAGAATTGCACAAAAACTGCCCCCGGCGAAAGAGTTGATTTCTTACCGCGAAAAATGATTCCTCTTTCCAAAGAAATTATTCATCCATTTATGTAAGCCTTCAGAAGCTTTATCCGCAATATTTCCGCCGATTTTATTTATCGTTGTATTGAAGTCATCGTTCTTTAAAAAATTTTCCCAAAAGCTATGCTCTCCATTTCTCTTGCTTTTGTCCTTGCAAAAGAATGAATTCATCGTCATTGTCCAATAGTTTTCCTGTAGGTAATCCAGGTTCTTGTCCAGTCTTTCTTCTATATTTTTGCCGCCATCTTCAGCCGGTATATCTCGCCATCCAGCGTACCAAGATTGTGTATGTTTCTTTTCTCTTTCATATACTGGTGATTTTATTTATTTATTGGGATTCATTTCATGATTATTTTCAGTCGAACGACGGATCATAAGCCGAATTATCGGGTTAATGAATAAAGCTTTTCTGAATAGAGCCAGTAAGATGATCACTGCAAGCATGATCAATGAAGTGTATCCAAATCCCTCGACATAACTGCCTGTAATTTTGGTAAGCCAAAACCCAATTACCAGTCCTATGAAGTTCATCAACAGGGAAAAAAGGAACAATGAAATGATGACCCAGATTAAATAACCCGTCGATTTTGAGAATATGCGGATCAATTTGAATTTAAATATCTCGAGCCGCGTATCCAGGTAATCCCTTATCAACTTTTTATTGTCTTTTAAAAAAGTACCTAAATTTTCTTTTTCGATCATAACTGAATGTTTGGACTAAGCTAGGTGAAAAACTTCTGTGCAAAAATGATAATGCTCAGCTGGCTTACTGATTAGCGGCAGCTTTGTATTGCTTTATGAACTTCAAATGGTTCAGTTTTTAGACCCAGTAAATCATGATTTCAACAAGGCCTTATTGGATAATGACCGGATCTGGTTAAACAGAACCTCAACGTCTTTTTTATGGCATAGTTCAGTGCCGGCATTCAACGTCGCTGCAGTACCACAAGCGACACCATATTGGGAAGCTGTTTCAATATCGTCACCTCTTGACAAGGCAAAAACCATCCCTGCGACCATGCTGTCTCCGGCGCCAACAGTGCTTCTGACTTTAACTGCGGGTGGTGTAACCGCTACAGTCGCGTTTTTCGTTACCAGCACAGCCCCCGCTGCATTCAGGGAAACGACAATGATCTCGCAATTTTTCGTTTTTATAATACTTTTCGCGTGGTGAACGATTTCATTCGTGTGCAGGTATTCTTTCCCCGCGAGATACGCCAACTCGGAGATATTTGGTTTGATCAAGTAGACCCCCTGGTCAACTGCGTATTTAAGGCCTTCTCCGGATGTGTCTACGACAAGTTTTGCTTTCTTTTTTCCGACAATGGCAATTCGTGAAAAAATGTTTGGCGCGATACCGGCAGGCAAACTACCACTGACAACGATAAAATCAAGTTTCTTCACATGTTCAATCGATTCCAATAGTCTTTCTATTTCTTTTTCACTCAAACTTGTAGCCGGCATGGTGAAACGAAATTGCTTATTGGTCGACGTTTCAAGGACGATGACGTTTTCCCTTGTTTCATTTCGCGTTTTGACCGGGATGGCCGGGATATGTTCCTTCGCGATCAATTCATCAAGTGCTTGGCCGGTATATCCGCCGGATGGATAGAGAGCAATTGCATTTGTTCCTAACCGGGCGAGCACCCTTGCTACGTTAATACCCCCGCCACCGGGCTCAGTTTTTGGAATACTGGTCCTTAGCTTTTTTTCGGGAATAAGTTCCGGTATGGAAAAGCTTTTATCAACGCAGGGACTGAAAGTGATAGTAAGAATAGTAGACATTGCATTTATTTTCAACTGTGACTATTCGCAAACGACCAGATACCCAGTTCTTATTTTTCTGATTTTTCTTTTGCTTCTTATTGTCGTTGTCAATAATGAGAAATGAAAATCGGCAACGTTGTTGTTTTGATAATTCTATCTGCGTGGCTTTTTCTAAAGAAACGTGAAACAGATTTCCGGCTATAAGCGCCCATAACCACCATACTGTTCTTTCGAAGAAATAAATAATCAAACAATCTGTCATCCACCGCACCTTTCAATGCCTGGAAGCCGATGGCTGAATAACGATTTACTAACCATTCAGTCCATCTTTGTCTTTCGTCCTCTGTCCATTCAGCATCTTCATTGACTTGCAGCAATATCACCCTTTTGTCTTTCATTTCTGGGAAAAGATACGCGAATTGCTTTATCGCGAATGCAGATGATCTACTTCCATCATAAGTAAAAACGATCTCTGTCAATGCTTCGAAACTCTCGGGTGCAATGATGACGGGGCACTCTGCGTCTCTTAAGATATCTTTCACGAGCCCAGTTGGACGTCCTTCGAAAGTTTGACGAAAGGATGTAGCAGCATCTACCACGATCAAATCCGCATAGCGGCTCTCTGTTAGAATTTCCTCTGCGGGTACACCTGAGTTGCGATGCACTTTGCAAAATACAGACCTGTTTTCGCAAGCGTTTTTAAAGCGTGAAAGAGTAGCCTCAATCGAGTTTCGCTTACGGTTATCGTTCGAAGATGGCTCATCTGCCTTCCACTCCATAGATGACGATCGATGAACTGCCGTGAGTATTGGTTTGTGATCGGCTGGGATGTTTTCGAGGATGATGCCTGTAATTGTTGAATGGGTAAGCCTACCCAAATAACATGCAAAATCCAACGCCGACATGCTAAGTTCGTTTTCGCTAATAACCAATAATATTTTTTCCATAAAATTATTTTGTCAAACTTATTTAGCCATGACTTTGATATGAATGACCCCCGTTAATTTGCTTTGTGATTGTAATCAGGGTTAACGAAATCTCACGTCATTTAGGAAAAGGTCATAGTGAAAGATATCCTCCATCAATGGCGTAATAACTGCCCGTTACAAACGATGCATTGTCGGAGCTTAGCCAAATCGCCAACTCGGCCACTTCCCTTGCTTCGCCCATTCTTCCTATGGGATGAAGTGCTGTTAAAGCGGTCTTTATTTGGTCATCTAAGACCGACAGAAGAGGGGTGTTTATAAAAGCCGGTCCGATGGCATTGACCCGAATGCCTTGTCGTGCATATTCGATCGCCGCATTTTTGGTAAGACCCACCACACCATGTTTGGCGGCCACATAGGCCGCTGAGTTAGCAAATCCCACCTGGCCCAGGATAGAAGACATATTTACAATAGCGCCATGGCCCGATTTGAGCATAAGGGGTATCTCGTACTTCATACAATAAAATACACTGTTGAGATTAACATTGATCACTTTTTGCCAACCGTCTAAGCTCATGTCTGCAACCGGGTTCATTTCACCACCGATGCCTGCATTATTAAATGCAATATCTAGTCGGTTGTAAACGCGAATAGTTTCTTCAGTAAGTTTCCTGCATTCCTCCGCAACAGATACGTCGGCCTTTACAAACGATGCTTTACCACCTGTCTTTCTGACTGTGTCCACCGTTTCCATTCCACCTTTTTCGTTTATGTCTGATACAATTACGCTTGCTCCCTGTTCTGCATAAAGAAGAGCGGCCGCCTGGCCGATTCCGGATCCAGCACCGGTAACTAAAGCCACTTTGTTTTCAAAAATTCTATTCATGCTATTAGTATTGTGTTCTGGTCAAAAAATGAAATTCTGCATTTCGGTGCGGACCAACTGATTCGTTCAGAAATTCGATCATTGTATGCTCGTCAAATCTGATTCACTCATTGAAGTTTTATCTTTCTCTTTTTCATTTCCTGCCTTAGTTTCAATGGAATATCTGTTCTGCAGCCACAATTCTTTAAATGCTCGACATGCCAATGTATTCTCTGTTCAATAGTGGCGCGAGGCGGCATTGGGTGCGCTAGATGCCATTCTTTGTTGAGCGACATGAAATTGATTTTTGATGCCCAAAAGAAGGTAATCGCCTTCGATCGCCTTTGTGTAGCAATCACTGATTTTTGTCTCACAGCGACGCTTCTTCACAACACAGCACAAAACCTTCTCCCGATTTAAAAGGAAGATCTTTTCTTGATTCGAAATTGCGACAGTCACCTCTCAAAAAGAAGAATTGTTGTCATCTATACAAATGATAATGATCATCTTTAAGAGCAAATTCTGATTTCACAACCTTTCGCCCTTAAATCGTTGGAGTAATGCTTTTTCTAATTCTTCTCTTTTGTCGGGATGAGCGATATTGATCAGGGCTTTGGCGCGCTGCCTTAGGTTCTTTCCAAATAAATCTGTGATACCATATTCTGTAACCACCCAATGAACATGTCCCCTGGTGGTAACAACTCCTGCACCTTCCTTCAAAAATGGAACAATGCGGGAGATTCCTTTGTCAGTTATGGAGGGCATTGCAATGATAGGCTTACCATCTTCGGAAATGGAAGCCCCTCGCATGAAGTCCATTTGACCCCCGATTCCCGAATATTGATAAGTCCCGATCGAGTCAGCACATACCTGGCCTGTAATATCAATTTCAATAGCGCTATTAATAGCGGTAGCTTTCCGGTTTTGGCTTATAACACCCGGATCGTTGACATAACTTATATCCATGACCCTTATTTCAGGATTGTCATCCACAAAGTCGTATAGTATACGGGTACCGGAAATAAATCCCGCTACGGAACGGCCGCGATTCAACTTTTTGTACCTATTATTGATAACACCATTTTTAATAAGCGGGATGACTCCATCAGAAAGCATTTCTGTATGTATGCCCAGGTCTTTGTGATTGCTAAGATTCTTAAATACCTGGTCCGGGATACTGCCAATACCCATTTGTAAAGTGGCCCCATCTTCAATCAGTGATGCCACATTTTGACCAATTATTTTCGTGGTATCGCTAGCGGCAGAATTATAATCAAGTTCCGGCAGTTCGGCTTCATGCCATACGAGTCTATCAATCCGGTTTACATTGATAAATCCATCCCCATGAGTACGTGGCATTTTGGGGTTTACCTGTGCAATGATGATCCTGGCTTCGTCAACCGCCGCACGTGCTATATCTACAGAGGTTCCCAGCGAGCTGAAGCCGTGCTTGTCCGGAGGTGATACCTGCACAATAGCAACGTCAATTGGCAATATCTTTCTCCTGAATAATTGAGGGAT
>Ga0068857_100003640_pt1 | contig 12921 bp, 10 predicted proteins | sample KBSCornC72_FD_66591 | JGI IMG/M metagenome (GOLD analysis project Ga0068857, IMG submission 66591) | Corn rhizosphere microbial communities from Kellogg Biological Station, Michigan, USA - KBS Corn C7-2 | ecosystem: Host-associated > Plants > Roots > Rhizosphere > Soil ...
GCGACGGCGTCGGCGGCCTTCAGCTTCTCGAAGTACGCCCAGCCGAGATCGCTGCGCGCGGTCATCGTGCCCAGCATGATCGCCGCCGCGCCCGAATAAAGCGGGCTGGGCATGGCAATCTGGCCCTTGTTCTCGGGCTTCGCGAGGTCGGCCCACGAGGCAGGCCGGCTCTTGGCGGCCGTGTTCACCGCGATCCCCGTCGTGATGAGCTTGGAGCCGAAGTACGTCTTGTCGGCATCGAATGCGCCGGGATCGAATCCCGCGACTTTCGCCTCCGGATACGGCAGCAGCCGACCGTCTTTTTTCAGCGCTTCCATGCTGGCGGCATCGGCGATCAGCAACACGTCGGCTTTCGGCTGGCCCGCGGCGAATTCGGCGGCGAGCTTGCCCATCACCTCGGTGGTGCCGGAACGGAACACCTCGACTTCGATGCCCGGATACGCCTGCTTGAACGCCGCCGTCGTCTGGCTGGCGTCGCGCTCGGGCTGCGACGTGTACAGCACCAGCTTGCCCTTTGGTGCCTGGGCTCCCGCCGTGACCGGCACCAGGGCCGTCAACAGCGCCGCTGTTGCGATTACGATGTGATGCATTGTTTTATTCACGCGGGTTTCTCCTCCTCGAATACCTAGCTCGACACAATGGCGTACGTCACACAGCGACGTCAGCGGTTTCGATCGCCTTGCGCAGATCCGCCATGAACCGCGCGGCGGTGACGCCGTCGACAATGCGATGGTCCGACGACAGCGTGAACGTTGCCATCGGCCGAAGCACGATCTGCCCCTCGCGGCCGACCGGGGTGTCGACGGTCCGGCCGATGGCAAGGATCGCACATTCCGGCGGATTGATGATCGCCGTGAACGCATCGACGCCGTACATGCCGAGATTCGAGATCGTGAACGTGCCGCCACGCATCTGCGCAGGCCTGATGCTTCCGCTCCGCGCTTCGTTGCGCAACGTCACGAAATCCCGGACCAGCTCCCGCAGAGTGCGCGCCTGGACGTCGCGAAGCACCGGCACGATGAGATCCCCGGCGCGATCGATCGCGATGCCGATATGGATCGTCGGGTGCAATCGCGCGGCGTTCCCGTCGCTGCTGGCATTGAGATAGGGATGATCGACCAGCACGCGACCGACGATATGGGCAATCAGAACGGTCAGGCTCGCTTTGGAACCGGTTGCCTGCACCATCTCCGCGCCGATGCGCCGTTGCAGCGCGCGCAGTGCCGTCATGTCGATCTGCGCGGTCAGGTAGAAATGCGGCACGGTGCGCATGCTCTCGGCCAGGCGCTCCGCGACGATACGGCGGACGGGATTGAATGGAACGAGGCGGTCTTCCTTGCCTGCCTCTGCAGCCAGCGGAAGGGCAGCTGCCGCAGGTTGCCCTTTTGTGGCCGCCGCGGTGACGTCGTCCTCGACGATGCGGCCGCCTGGCCCCGAGCCGCTGATCGTGGTCAAGTCGACGTTCAATTCGCGCGCAATCCTGCGCGCGGCAGGACTTGCACGCACTTCGCCGCGCGGCGCCGGTGCATCGGGCGCCGGCTGCGGCGCCGGCTCGGCTTCGTTCTCGCCGTAGATCCACGCCACTGCAGTGCCGACCGCGATCGGCTCGCCGGTGATCGGCGCCAACTTGCGGATGATGCCGGCGCCCGGGGACTCGACTTCCATCACCGACTTGCTGGTCTCGATGTCGAACAGGATATCGCCGGGCCGCACGCGTGCGCCATCGACGACTTTCCACTCGATGATCACGCCGGTCTCCATGTCCATGTCGACTTTGGGCAGGATGACCTCGACCGGCATCAGGCGTGTCCCTCGCGCACGAGACGTCGCGCCGCGGCCACGATATCGTCCTCCTGCGGCACCGCGGCTTTTTCGAGTACGGGGTTGTACGGCAATGGGACATCGGCGCCGCCGAGCCGGGCGATGGGTGCGTCGAGAAAATCGAACACGTCGCTTTCGGCGATCATCGCCGATATTTCCGCGCCGATGCCCATGGTCTTGACGCCTTCGTAGACGACGAGCAGCCGATGCGTCTTGCGCACGCTCGCTGCGATCGTCGGGAAATCGATGGGCCGCAGCGAGCGCAAATCGATGACTTCGACATCGATGCCTTCGCCCGCCAGTCGCTCGGCGGCCGCGCCCGCGCGAAGGGCCATGATCGAGCTGCCGACGATAGTGAGATCGGTACCGGCGCGGCGAACGGCAGCTTGACCGATCGGAACGCGGTAGGGCGCCGCGGGCACCGGCCCCTTCGTCTTGTAGAGAAGCTTGTGCTCGAAAATCAGCACCGGATTGGGGTCGTCGATCGCCGCGAGGAGCAGTCCCTTGGCGTCGTGCGGCGTCGATGGCTGCACGACCTTCAACCCCGGCACGTGCGCGAACCACGCTTCCAGGCTCTGGCTGTGCTGCGCGGCGGCGCCGGTGCCGGAACCGCCGGGCAGGCGGATCACCATCGGCACGCTGGCCTTGCCGCCGAACATGAAATGGATCTTGGCCGCCTGATTGACGATCTGCTCCATTGCCAGCGTCACGAAGTCGGAGAACTGCAGCTCGAGCACAGGCTTCATGCCGGTAATGGCCGCGCCGACGGCCGCACCCGCAATGCCGAGCTCGCTGATCGGCGTGTCGATGACGCGCTGCGCGCCGAAACGATGGACGAGGTCGCCCGACACACCGAATGCGCCGCCGTAGACGCCGACGTCCTCGCCGAACAGGAAAACCCGCTCGTCCGCCTCCATCGCTTGGGCAAGCCCTTCGCGGATCGCCTCGGCGTACGACAATTCGCGCGTCCCGACTTCGGGCGCGGCGACGTCATTCGGCATAGACATCCCGCGTGAGGTCGCTCGGCTCGGGATCGGGACTCGCCTTGGCGAACGCGAGTGCGCTGTCGATCGTCTGTTGCGCCGCCTGCTCGATCGCACGCAACTCCGCTTCCGCGAAGCGATCTTGGGCCAGCAATTCCTTCTCGAGACGGCGGATCGCGTCGTTCTCCCGCCAGGTCTCGATTTCCTCCTTGGTGCGATACAGGTTGCGGTCGCTCTTGGAATGGCCGCGCAGCCGGTACGTCTTGCACTCGACCAGCGTCGGGCCGCCGCCGCTGCGGGCGCGCGCGACGGCGGGCCGCGCTGCGGCAACCACGGCGGCCAGATCATTGCCGTCGACCGCCACACCTGGCATCGCGTACGCCGATGCGCGGTCGGCCACGTTCGGCACGGCCATCGCGCGGGCGATGTCCATCGACATCCCGTACTTGTTGTTCTCGCAGACGAAGACGATCGGCAACTTCCAGATCGACGCCATGTTGAGCGCTTCGTGGAAGGCACCTTCGTTCGTCGCGCCGTCGCCGAAGAACACCATGCAGACACGATCCTGTTTCTGCATGGTGATGCTCATGCCGACGCCTACGGCGATCGGCAGGCCACCGGCCACGATGCCGTTGGCGCCGAGATTGCCGCCCTCGACATCGGCGATGTGCATCGAGCCGCCGCGCCCGCGGCAGTACCCGTTTTCCTTGCCGAAGAACTCGGCGAACATGCGTGCGGGATCGGCGCCCTTGGCGATGCAGTGCCCGTGCCCGCGGTGCGTCGAAAGGATGTAATCGTCGCGGCGCAGTGGCAGCGTCGAACCGACGGCGCTGGCCTCCTGCCCGATCGACAGATGCATCGTGCCGTGGATCAGGCCGCGCATGTAGCTGGCCTCGGCCGTCTCCTCGAACTTGCGGATCAGATGCATCTTCGAAAGCGCCGCACGCAGCGTCGCGTCGTCGAGCGCGGCGAGCTCTGGTCGCTCGAAGGGGCGCACCGGCGCAGTTTCGGCAGCCCTGGACGCGGTCATGGCGCAAGCGCTTCGGCGTGCTCCTCGCGCGCCGCGCGAATGAGCTCGTCCTGCGCGCGCCGCACCTGCACGATTTTCAGGTGCTCGTTGGGCAGGCAATTCGCGTAGGTGAGGTAGTCGCCTTTCGCAATCGGTTGGGTGACGACGGCGTCCTGCGCGAGCCCGAGCGGCAACGCGTTGTGCGCGAGCGCATCGGTCCGCGAGAGCGCAAAGCCCCGATAGCAATATTCGCCGATCGCATCGAGCGTTTCACCCGGGCGGAGCTCGCGCTTGGCGCGCGCGCCGACCTCGGCCGAGGGCACTGGCAGCGGGCGCATATGACTCTGGCCGAACAGGACCGCAGCCGCGGCCGACAACGGCACTTCGAGGCTGGTGAGGTGGTAAGGACGGAAGAACGTGTAGTACGGACCTTCTCCCAGGTGCAGGTCGTTCATGCGCTCGCGCAGGCGTGGATGCCGCATCTCGGCGACGACGAAGACGCCGGGCGCAACGCCGGGTGAAACGGTGAAATCGACTACGCCTTTGCGGGAAAGCACGCCGCCGTCCTCGCGCGGACACAACACCTTGTGCAGCTGATCGAGGGGTGCGTCCGGGCCGTGCATGCCCGGCTTGTCGGGAATGAGGCCGGTCGCGTTGGCGATCGCGACCATTTCCACCATCGTCTTCGAGCCATCGACGAACTCGACCAGCATTCGCGGGTTCATGTTGCGCCGGGTGGCCTCTTCGACGTAGGCCTCGGGCGTCGCGTCGATGCGAAACGCGTTGTTCTTGCCTTTGCCGGCGGCGATGACCGGATAGCCCAGGCCGCGGACGAAATTGATGAGCTCCATCGTTGCCGTCGGCTCGTCGCCGGCACCGAGCGTGTAGACGACGCCGGCTTCGGCCGCCTTCGCTGCAAGGTAGGCGCCGATGGTGACGTCGGCCTCGACATTCATCATCACGATGTGCTTGCGCGCGGCGATCGTTGCCAGTGCGACTTCGGCGCCGACGTTCGGATTGCCGGTGGCATCGATGATCACGTCCACACCTTCGACCAAGCAGACATCGCGGAACGACCGGGTAACGGCAAGCTGGCCGCGCGCGATCGCGCGTGCCGTGGCCTCGAGGCCTTCGGTGGTCACGGGCTCGCGCGCCCCGCCGCCCGCGATCTTGCGCGCCGCGAAGACGTTGTCGGTGAGCGCATCCGCGGCGGCGACCACTTCGATGCCGGACATCAGCGACGTCTGAACGATGATGTCGGTGCCCATCTGGCCGGCGCCAATCAACCCCACGCGGACCGGACGGCCTTGGGCGTGACGAAGCGCCAGCGCCTCGGCGATCGAGCCGCCAGTATGATGGTTGGTCGCGCCACTCATGGGGTTCTCCTGGAACCACGCTTTTTCATCGGGACAGGGCCCGTCGCGTGGACTTTTGTACTACGATCAAAACATATATCCAAAGTCACCACCCGTCAAGCATGGTCGCCCAGCAATCGCCCCCCCAAGACCCAGGCCGGCAGTCCGCGCTCGACCTCAAGGTGCGTGCCGCGTGGCTGTATTACGTCGAAGGACTGACGCAGGAGCAGACCGCGCGCGCCATGAACATCAGCCGCGCGAAGGTCATTCGCCTGCTGGCGGCGGCCCGGGACGGCGGCGTCGTGCGCATCCGCATCGAGGCTCGGGGCAGCGAGCAGATCGCGCTCGAGCGCAAGCTGATCGCCATGTTCGGCTTGCGGGAGGCCATCGTGGTGCCGACGCCGGCCGATGACGCAGAGATCGCCACCGTCGTGGGGCACGCCGCAGGTATCTATCTGAGCGACCAGGTGCGCGACGGGCTTTCGCTCGGGGTCGGCTGGGGAGCGACGCTCAACATGAGCCTGAAGGCGCTGCATTGCCCGCCGTTCGAGCGGCTCTCCGTCATTTCGCTGCTGGGTGGCATGACCCACTCGCGCTCGGTCAATCCGTCCGCGGTCGCGCGGCGGATCGCCGATGCGCTGGGCGCCGATTGCTTCCAGCTCACCGCACCGCTCATGGTCGCCGACGGCGCGATGCGCGACGCGCTCTGGGCCGAGCCGGGACTGCACGAGCTGCTGGAACGCGCGCGCCGCGTGGACCTGGCGCTGGTCAGCGTCGGCGACGTGAGCGAAGAGGCCACGCTATTCCGGGAGGGCCTGCTGCCGCGGTCGCAATTGGCGAGCTTGCGCGAAGCCGGAGCGGTCGGCGACGTCCTCTGCCACTTCATCGACGCCGCGGGCCGGGTCGTCGATCATCCGGCCAGTCAACGCGTGATCGCCATCGATCTCGAGGATCTGCGGCGGGTTCCGAAGATCGTGGTCGCCTCGGGCGGCCGGCGGAAGGTCGGCGCTATCGCGGCGGCGCTCAACGCCATGACGGTGAGCGTGCTCATCACCGACGAGGCTGCGGCAGCCGGACTGGTCGAGCGGTGACCCCTGGCGCTTGCACTTAAGAGCCCGCGGGATCGGTCTCTAGTGTATGATTTTGCGTGCATTTGAACCGATCCGGCCCCTGCATCGCGGGTTTTGAACCTCCGATCGATGCCGCAACCCCGGCGGGCGCCTGCAACGTACGGCAGCGTGACCTTTTCCGCCCGCTTCGGGTGAACCGGCTGAGGGTACGGCCGTCCAATCGCGGCTCTGTAACGTAACTTCAATAAACGTCAATTATCGTAGCGAGGTTGTGGGCGACAAAGCGGCACCGCGCCAGGACCTTGCAGGGCTGACTCAAGACATGAATTCATTGAACCGCGCGCCGATCATCCGACACCGGACGCGGACCACGCTCGTCGGCGGCGTCGCCATCGGTGGGGGTTCGCCGATCGTCGTGCAGTCGATGACCAATACGGACACCGCCGACATTCCCGCGACGGTTGCGCAGGTCAAGGCGCTGGCCGACGCCGGCTCCGAGCTCGTGCGCATCACGGTCAACACGTCCGAGGCCGCCGCGGCGGTACCGGTCATCCGCGACCGGCTCGACGCCCTGGGCTGCGCCGTGCCGCTGATCGGCGACTTTCATTACAACGGGCACAAGCTGCTCACCAACTTTCCCGACTGCGCAAGGGCGCTCGCCAAGTACCGGATCAATCCCGGCAATGTCGGCAAGGGCAGCAAGCACGATCCGCAGTTCGCGATGATCATCGAAAAAGCCATCGAATTCGGCAAGCCGGTGCGCATCGGCGTGAACTGGGGCAGCCTCGACCAGGACCTGTTGAGCAGCCTGATGGACGAGAACGCGATGTCCGGCAGTCCGCTCGACGCGACCAACGTGATGCGCGAGGCGCTGGTGACGTCGGCGATCCGCAGCGCCCAGCTGGCCGAAGCGCTGGGGCTTCCCAGCGATCGCATCATCCTCGCGTGCAAGGTCTCGAACGTGCAGGACCTGATCGCCGTGTACACCGAGCTCGCGCGCCGTTGCGACTATCCGCTGCATCTCGGCCTGACCGAAGCGGGCATGGGCTCGAAGGGCATCGTGGCATCCACCGCCGCGCTGGCGGTGCTGCTGCAGCAGGGCATCGGCGACACGATCCGGATTTCGCTCACGCCTGAGCCGAACGGCGACCGGACGCGCGAAGTCGTCGTTGCGCAGGAGATCCTGCAGACCATGGGCCTGCGCTCGTTTGCCCCACTGGTCAGCGCGTGCCCAGGCTGCGGCCGCACGACCAGCGCGTATTTCCAGGTGCTGGCGGACGAGATCCAGACCTATTTGCGTGGCCAGGTGCCGGTGTGGCGCGAGCGCTATCCCGGAGTCGAGAACATGACGGTCGCCGTGATGGGTTGCGTCGTCAACGGGCCCGGCGAGTCGAAAATGGCGAACATCGGCATCAGCCTTCCCGGCACTGGAGAGATTCCTGTCGCGCCCGTGTATGTCGACGGCCAGAAGACGGTCACGCTCAAGGGCGACGCCATCGGCGAGGAATTCCTGCAGATCGTCGGCGACTATGTGCGCGCAACGTACGGCGGCGAGCCGCCCGCGCCGCATCTGCGGCCAGCGAAGAAAACGATCGCGATCAAGAACTCGCAATAGCATTCCTGCTTTGCTCGCGTCATTGCCCGCCGGCTCATTGAAGTACCATCGCGCTTCGCTCTCCGGTATTCGCCCTTGGGACGGCCCGGCGGGCGGATACGATTACCTTCGCGCTTCGCGCTCCGGTATTCGCCCTTGGGACGGCCCGGCGGGCGGATACGATTACCTTCGCGCTCCGCGCTCCGGTATTCGCCCTTGGGACGGCCCGGCGGGCGGATACGATTACCTTCGCGCTCCGCGCTTCGGTATTCGCCCTTGGGACGGCCCGGCGGGCTCATGCGCTATCACGCGCTGATTCCCGCTGCCGGCGGTGGCGCGCGTTTCGGCGCGGACTCCCCCAAGCAATATTCGCTGCTCGCCGGCAAGCCGGTGCTGCTGCACGCGATGGAGCGGCTCGCGGCCAGCATCCCGCTGCACATGACTTACGTCGTGCTCGCCGCCGACGACCACTGGTTCGATCGTGCGATCGGCTCGCGCGAGCGCGTCGCCGTGTTGCGCTGTGGCGGTGAGACGCGCGAACAAACGGTCCGCAATGCTCTGCGCGAGCTGGCGGATATCGCGGATGAGGACTGGATCGTCGTCCACGATGCGGTACGCCCGTGCGTCGACGCGGCCTCGCTGCTCCGGCTGCAAACCGAGCTCGCCGGCGACGACACCGGCGGCTTGCTGGCGATCCCGATGGCCTGCTCGCTGAAGCGGGTCGGTGGCGACATGCGCATCGTTGCCACGGAGCCGCGCGATGGGCTATGGCGGGCGCAGACGCCGCAGATGTTCCGCTATGGCGTCTTGCGCAGCGCCTTTGCGCGGCAGGGCATCGAGCAGATGACCGATGAGGCGCAAGTGGTCGAGGCGTTCGGGCGGCAGCCGAAGCTGGTCGTCGGCAATTCCAACAATCTGAAGATCACCTATCCCGACGATCTCACGCTCGCGGCGGCCATCCTCGCGACCGAGGCGGCGGGGCGATCCTAGCTGCTCCGCAAATGCCAAGCCTTCGGCCGCGTGAACGTCTGGATCCCGTAGGTCGACAGCGTAAGGCCGATTCCCGAATGCTTGACGCCTGACCATGGCAGCCGCGGGCTTACGCGATCGCAGCAATTCCAGTAGACCGTTCCCGCGTTGACGCGCTTGAGGATGCTCTTTGCGCGCTTCTCGTCGGCCGAGTACACGCCCGCGGTGAGCCCGTAGTCGGTATCGTTCATGAGGTCGATCGCCGCGTCGTCGTCGGCAACCGACTGCAGGCCGATGATGGGGCCGAACGACTCGTCGCGCATCACGAGCATCGAATGGTCGACATCGCTCAACACCGTCGGCGCGAACCAGTTGCCCGCCCCTTTGACGATGTTGCCGCCGAGCAGGAGCCTGGCGCCTTTCTTCTTCGCATCGGCGACGTGCTTCTGCAGCACCGCGAGCTGCGGCTTGCGGGTGATCGCCCCGATATAGGTCGCTTCGTTCATCGGATCGCCGAGCTTGAACCCTTTCACCTCGGCGACGAACGCCGTGACGAATGCGTCGTAAATCCGGTCGTGGACGTAGACACGCTCGACCGAGCAGCACGACTGGCCGGTGTTGTAGAACGCGCCGTCGGCGACCGCCGCGGCCGCGGCCTTCACGTCGACGTCGTCGCACACGTAGATCGGGTCCTTGCCGCCCAATTCGAGCTGGGTCTTGATCATCCGCCGGCCGGTGCTGGCGGCGATCTTCGCGCCGGTGCCGTACGAACCGGTGAAGAAAACGCCGTCGACCGGTTGCCGCAGCAGCGCGGTGCCCGTCTTGCCATCGCCGATGACCGCAATGAAAACGTCGTCGGGCACACCCGCGGTATGCAGGAGATCGGCGATGTGCATGCCGGTCAGCGTGGCGAACTCGGAGGGCTTGTAGAGCACGGCGTTCCCTGCCGCCAATGCCGGCACGAACACGTTGCCGCCGACGAAATAGGGATAGTTCCAAGCCGAGATGTTCGCGATGACGCCCAGCGGCTCGTGGCCGATGCGCTCCTCCATCTTCCCTTGCGGGTCGGCAAAGACTTTTTCGTCACGCAGCGCACGCTCGGTCTCGGCCAGGAAAAAGTCGATGCGGCCGGTGAGGCCGTTCAGCTCGTTGCGCGACTGGCGAATCGGCTTGCCGACTTCCTGCGTCAGCGTGCGCGCGAGCTCGGGTTGGCGCTCGACGGCGAGCTCGCGAAATTTGCGCAGGATCGCAAGGCGCTTCCTGACCGGCGTCGCCGCCCATTTCGGTTGCGCGGCGCGGGCGCGCTCGTATTTCGCGCGCACGGTCTTGGCGTTGTCGGCGACGAGCTCGACCAGCGTCGCGCCGGTCGCGGGATTGGTGATCTTCATCAGAGCGCGGTCGCGAAGAGCTGCTCGAAATCGGCCGCCGTGCATTTGCGCGGATTCGTCTGGTGGCAGATGTCGACCGTGGCGATTTCGACGAGGCGCGGAATGTCCGCCTTCGACAGCGCGCGCGACCCGCGGTAATCGGAGAGCTTCGCCGGAATCCCGAGCGTGGCCTTGAGCTGCGTCAGCCAGGCGATGAACGCGCGGCCGCGCGCTTCGGCGGACCCCTCATCGCCGCCGGGCACCCGCGCGACGTGCGCCAGCTCCGCGAGCCTGTCGGTGGCCGCCGGCAGGTTGAAGTGCATGACGTGGTCGATCATGATGCCGTTGGCGAGGCCATGGTGCATATCGCTGACCGTCGACAGCGCGTGCGCGCACGAATGCACGGCGCCCAGGTCCTTCTGGAACGCAATCGCGCCCATCATCGAGCTCATCAGCATGTCCGAGCGCGCTTCGATGTCGTGACCGTTGCGCACCGCGATCGGCAACGCGCGCGCGGCGATGCGCACGCCTTCGAGCGCGATCCCGTCGCACAGCGGATGGTAGGCCGGCGACAGGTACGATTCGACGTTGTGCGTCAGCGCATCCATGCCCGTCGCCGCGGTGATGAACGGCGGGAGATCGAGCGTGAGCTCGGGATCGGCGAACACCGCCTTGGCGAGCAGCAGCGGTGAAAAGATGATCTTCTTCACATGCGTTTCGTCGTCCGAGATCACCGACGAGCGGCCGACTTCCGAACCGGTACCCGCAGTCGTGGGCAACGCAATGAAATGGGGAATGCCGTGGTCGATCGGACGCACGTGCGGATGATCCCACGCATATTCGAGGACGTCGCCCGGATGCTCGGCCATCAACGCGATCGCCTTTGCGACGTCGAGCGCTGCGCCGCCGCCGACGCCGATCACCGCATCGGCGCGATGCGCCTTGTACGCGGCGGCGCCCGCCATGACCTGCTTTCGTACCGGGTTGCCCGAGATTTCGGAAAATACCGCGACGTCGAGCCCGGGCAGATCGGCGATCAGGTTCGGCAGCAGGGGCAGCGCCGCGATCCCGCGGTCGGTCACCAGCAGCGGACGCTTGACGCCCTGGCCCTTGAGATGATCGGCGACGAGCTTGCGCGCACCGGCGCCGAAGTGGATGGTCGTGGGAAACGAGAAGCGTTCGATCATGGCCAGGTCTGGAGTCGGTGGAAGGCGCGTGGTGAATCCGCACGCCAGATGATAAACCGAACCGTTTGACCCGCCCGCGGGTTTTACTGAAGTTCAGGTAAATCCACGGCAATTACTCCGTCATTCCCGCGAAGACGGGAATTCGGCGTCGTACGAACGACACTGGGTCCCCGCCTTCGCGGGGACGACGGGAGTTTTGCAGACGGTTCGCTGACGTCAGAGATCGTTGGCAACGAAAAGGATCATGTGCTCCTTGGCGAAATACTCGCCCGCAACCTTGATGGCGCGCGGTTCGACGCCGAACGCGACGAAGCCCGCCGCCAGGTAAAGCTCGCGTGCCGCTGCATTGCCCTGCGTCACGGTCAGCGTCAGCTGCTCGATGCCGGCGTCGCGCGCATGCGCAATCGCACTGTCGAGCAATGCCCGGCCGATGCCGCGGCGAGCGTATTCAGGCAGCACATACATGGCGACGATATCGGCCTTGTGCCGGTTCTTGCGTCGCGTTTCACGCACCAGGCCGATGCCGCCGGCCAACGCGCTGCCGACGAACGCGCCCCACATCGCGGTGTCGCCATCGGCGGCAAGCCGCGCCTCGGTCGCCGCGATCGGCTTGATCACGTCTTCCTCATAGCTCGAGGTAAACGCCTCGGGGTGCTCGCGCAGGCCCCGCAAGCGGAACTCGCGGTATGCCGGCGCATCGGCCGGCACGAGGCGCCGGATCGTCAGGTCAGATGATTTCGAAGTAACGCTTCAACTCCCAGTCGGTCACGCCATCCAGCCACTGCCGCCATTCCCACTCGCGCGTCGCGGCAAAATGGTCGACGAATTCGTCGCCGAGGAAATCGCGCGCGATGTCCGATTTCTCGAAGATGCGCGTGGTTTCGATCAGCGTACGCGGCGCGCGCGGAATGTTCTCGGCGCCCTGGTTGGTGCCGGTGATCGGCTTCGCGGTCAGCTTCAGGTTCTTTTCAACGCCATGGATGCCGGCGGCAATCACCGCGGCCATCGCGAGATAAGGGTTGACGTCGGCGCCCGGGCAGCGCGTTTCGAGCCGCGTGGATTTGGGCGAGCCCGGAATGACGCGGAAGCTTGCGGTGCGGTTGTCCACACCCCAGGTCGGCTTCACCGGCGCCCAGAAGCCGTCGACCAGCCGCTTGTAGCTGTTGATCGTCGGCCAGAACATCGGCGCGAACTGCATGAGCGCGCTGACCTGTCCCGCAAGGTAGCTCTCGAAGAGCTTGCTCATCCCGTGCGATCCCTTGGGATCGTAGAAGCGGTTGGTCTTGCCGTCGGACAACGACTGATGGATATGCCCCGAGCACCCAGGAAAATTCGCGTTCCATTTCGCCATGAAGCTCGGCATGATGTCGAAGCGCGACCCGATCTCCTTTGCGGCGGTCTTGAACAGGATGGCTCGATCGGCCTGCTCCAATGCTTCGGAAAAGAGGATCGCCGCCTCGTAAACGCCGGGACCCGTTTCCGTATGCAGGCCTTCGATGGGTATGCCGAATGCGCCCGTCTCGTTGAACAACGCGGCGAAGAACGGTTGGGCGGCATTCGCGCGTA
>Ga0068857_100003645_pt1 | contig 12910 bp, 16 predicted proteins | sample KBSCornC72_FD_66591 | JGI IMG/M metagenome (GOLD analysis project Ga0068857, IMG submission 66591) | Corn rhizosphere microbial communities from Kellogg Biological Station, Michigan, USA - KBS Corn C7-2 | ecosystem: Host-associated > Plants > Roots > Rhizosphere > Soil ...
CGCAGCGACACGAAAGCGCCACCGGTAGGCTGACCGGGTCCGGTGGCCACCCTGGGAGCAACGATGACCGATCTCGTCGACACGACCGAGATGTACCTGCGGACGATCCTGGACCTCGAAGAAGAGGGGATCGTCCCCTTGCGCGCGCGCATCTCGGAGCGCCTCGGGCACTCCGGCCCGACGGTCAGCCAGACCATCGGCCGCATGGAGCGCGACGGACTCGTGCACGTCGAGGGCGACCGCCACCTGTCGCTGAGCGCAGAGGGCCGCAGCCGCGCGGTCCACGTGATGCGCAAGCACCGGCTCGCCGAACGGCTGCTCGCCGACGTGATCGGACTCGACTGGGCATATGTGCACGACGAGGCATGCCGCTGGGAGCACGTGATGAGCGAAGAGGTGGAGCGGCGCCTGCTCGTGCTGCTCGACCACCCGACCGAGTCGCCGTACGGCAATCCGATCCCGGCTCTGGACGAACTCGGCGACCCCCTGGCCGCCCCGTTCCTGCAGGGCGTCATCAATCTCGTCGCCCGAGTGGCCGACGAGAGCGGCCCGGTCGAGGCCACCATCCGCCGCCTCGGAGAGCCCGTGCAGTTCGAGCCCGAACTGCTCTCGCAGTTGCTCACGGCGGGCGTCGTACCCGGCGCGAAAGCCACCATCTCGGCGGTCGGCTCGTACGTGCTCGTGCAGGTCGATGGTCACGGCGAGGGGCTCGAACTGCCCAGCGAGGTCGCCGTGCACGTGTACGTCGCGGCCTGAGCGGCGCTCGCCCCCAGTCCGGGGCCGATTCTGCCCCGACCGGCGTGATCGATTGGCGCAACGTCAGATCGTCACGTATGGTCGTTGGGTCCTCTCGACCACGCAAGCCGGTCGGAGGCCGTACCGCAGGGCGTCTCGTTCACCCATCCTCTGCGGCACGACGTGACATACGACAGGGATGGGGCGGCACACCTAGCCGGCCGAGGCGCAGGAGCTCATCTCTTGTTTTCAGGTACAACCCGTCCCACCGCTTCGCCCCGTATGGCCCTGAGCCTCACCGTCATGGCACTCGCGGTTCCGGCCATCTTCTGCACCGTCGCCCTTCCGGCGTACGCCGCCCACAACGCCGCGGCTGATGCCTCGACCGTTGCGGGGGCAGACGCCACGGCGCAGCTCGAGCAGTTGAAGAACGCCGACGCCCAGAAGGTGGCGGTCTCGGCCGACGCACCCGCCGTTGCGGCCGCCCGAGAGACGTTCTCGGCGACGAGCGAGGCCGAGCTGAAGCGCGCACAGCTGCGCGCGGCGATGCTGGCCTACCGCGGTCCGAGCGTTCGCGCCCTGCTCGCGAACCCGCCGTACCCGAACTTCAGCCTCGACCAGGTGGTGGCGGTCGCCAAGCAGTACATCGGCGTTCCGTACGTCTATGGCGGCGCATCGCCCGCGGGCTTCGACTGCTCGGGATTCACCCAGTACGTCTACGCCCAATTCGGCGTCGCCCTGCCGCACTCCTCGTCGCGGCAGGGATCGGGCGGTACGGCGATCGCCGCATCGGCAGCACTGCCGGGCGATCTGGTCATCTTGGACGGCGGCAGCCACGTCGGGATCTACCTCGGCGGCAACATGATGATCGATGCTCCCTACCCTGGCCGGACCGTCTCGATCAACGCGATCTACAGCAGCAACCACTATTTCGTGCGGTACGGGATCTGAGGCGCCCAACCTGTTCGCCGTGTCGTAACCCGACGGTGACCAGCCTCGCGGCGGTGTCGGGGTACTCTGAAGCTCTCGGTATCACTGATTTCGGGAGAGCCATCATGCGGAAGTCGGGCAGCATCCTCACCATGGATGCGCGTGCGGTCTTCTTCATACGGCGCAGCACTCGGCCGGTCGTGCACTGTCACGCTCGGAGCAACTAGCGCTGTCGTTCTCGACAGCGCTTTTTTCGTCTGCACCTCACGAGATCCGGCCTGACGCCGGGGGAGTCGAATGCCCGCAAGCCGTGCGGGCGCCTTCGAGAGGAACAGCTGAAGTGCGAACCCTGGTACTCAACGCCGGTTACGAGCCGCTCGCCGTCGTGTCGTTCAAGCGGGCCATCGTGCTCGTGCTCGACGGCAAGGCCTCAATCATCGCGAGCGATGACGAGCATCCTGTCGTGAGCGCATCGGGGGAGTGGGAGCGCCCGTCGGTGATCCTGCTGCGCCGCTACGTGCGGATCCCCAACGGGCGAGCCGTGCCGGTGTCGCGACGCGGGGTGCTCCGCCGCGATTCGCAGCGCTGCGGCTACTGCGGGGGTTCCGCGTCGACGATCGACCACGTCATCCCGCGGTCGCGTGGCGGGGCGGACAGCTGGGAGAACCTCGTGGCCTGCTGCCTGCGCTGCAACAACATCAAGGGCGACCGCACGCCGCAGGAGATGGGATGGTCGCTGCGCCACGTGCCGCGCCCGCCGCATGGCACCGCGTGGCTGGTGCGGGGAGTGGAACGGGCCCTGCCGCAGTGGGAGGAATTCCTCGCGCCCGCGGCGTGAGGTGCGCATTCCACCGCGGGGAGCTGTCCCCTTGTTACGGGTCGTTATGTCAACGTGACATTCGGCGGCAAGTCGCCTAGGCTCGATCGGGTCGCAAACCCGGAGGCTTCATGACGGAACGCGAGATCCCAGACGCATTGGGATTTCTCTTCGGCGGGATGACGGACGACTCGCTTGCCCAGTCCGCACCGCCTGCGCTCGGTGAACCCGAAAACCGGCCGGCGCCCGCGCCGGCTTCGACCGGTGCGCCCGTCTACTCCTCGCGCCGCGAGGCGCGCGCCGCCGCCGGGTCGGCGACGAATGGTGCGGCTCCCGCCGGCGTGCCCGCGGTGCCCGCCGTGCCCGTCGCGCCTGCATACGACGGCATTGCTTCGCTCTTCCCGCTCCTCGGAGACGTGACCAGCGCACCGCTCACCACGGAGGCGGAGCCGCCCTCGGCCTTCGAGGCGATCATCGCCCCGGCGCCGGCGGATCTCGGTGCGACCCAGGCCATCCCAGCGGCCGAGATCGCCCTCGAGCTGTCGACACCCGTTGCCCCGTACGTCGTCCCGCAGAGCGCACCGGTTCCGGTCGTTCGGAGTTGGCACTCGCCGGATGCTGCGTCGCCCGCCGCGTCGCCCGTGACGTCGGCCGCAGCCTTCCCCGCCGCGTCGGCCGCCGCGTTCCCCGTCGCCGGCTCGGACCCCGCCGCCACGGTCGGCGTCGACCCGTTCGTCGCATCGCGTCGTCAGCACGCCGCCCCGGCCGCCCCGGCCAAACGCTCGCGGCAATCGTCGCGCGGGCGCGCTCACGATCGCGACCAGGCTCGCGCTGCCTCCTCGAGACGGCGGGGTCAAGCCGGCCGAATCGCAGCCGACCGAACCTCAGCCGGTCGACCTTCAGCCAGCCGACCTTCAGCCGGCCGCCCCACTCCGGGCCGTTCCGACGCGAAGCCCCTGCGCCAGCGCCTGTTCGGTGTCGGTGTCATGGTGGCGGTCGGCGGCCTGTTCGCAGTGCTCGGCCTCCCGGCCTACGCCGATAACGATGCGGCGGCGCTGCACTCGGCAGCCGCTGTGCAGGGGCAGAAGGTGGCGGTGGCGGATGCGGCAGCATCCACGGTGACGGCCGCCACCCGTGACGGCTACACCGCCACCAGCGCCGCCGACCTCCGGTCGCTGTACGCGGCCGCCATCCGCGCGCAGAACATCGCCATCTACCTCCAGTCGGGCGCGAAGGCCAAGGGCGACGATTACCCGTGGTTCGCCGAGTTGTCGCGCAACCAGGGCGGCGGCCTCTCCCCGCTCGGCTACTACTACCGCGAGTGCGTCGACTTCGTGGCCTGGCGCCTCAACCGCGACGCGGGCACGACCTCGGCCCCCTTCCGCTGGACCTGGAGCCAGTTGACTCCGAACGGCGGCGACGCCCGCCAGTGGAAGTCCGCCTGGCTCGCACACGGCTGGGCGACGGGCACGACCCCGGTGCCCGGAGCGGTGGCCTGGTTCAGCGCCAACCACGTGGCATACGTGAATGGCATCCTCCAGAACGGCCAGGTGCTGCTCGAGGAGTACAACTACGGCACGAACCATGAGTACGACCAGCGCGTGATCAACGCGAGCGATGCGTACTACCTCTACGCACCACCGAAATAGCCACGTGCCGGCGGTGCGCAACGCCTCTAGATTCGGTGCATGACACCCGAGCTCTGGCGCAAGTACAGCGAGTGGCCGCTCGCCATCGCCGCCGTCGTCTTCCTGGTCGCCTACTCGATCGAGGTGATCGCCGACGTGCCTGATCGCAGCGCCACGGTCTTCGATGTCATCATCTGGGTCACCTGGGGCCTGTTTGTCATCGACTACCTGGCCAGCCTGATCCTCGCGGAGCGCCGGTGGCGCTGGTTCATCCAGAACCTGCCGGCGATGGCGATCCTGGCGCTGCCGATGCTGCGTCCGCTCCGACTCATGCGGCTGCTGTCGGTCATGCAGCTCTCGCACCGGGTGGGCGGGCGCAAGCTGCGAGGTCGGATCCTGACCTATGCGTTCGTGATCGCGGTCCTGCTGGTCTACGTCGGCGCGCTCGCCGTGCTCGACGCGGAGCAGAACGAGCCGGGCGCATCCATCACCAACATCGGCGACGCGCTGTGGTGGGCGGTGGGGACGTTGACGAGCACGGGATACGGCGACTTCGTGCCCATCACCCTGGTGGGCAGGCTCGTGGGGGTCGGGTTGATGGCCGGCGGGCTGGTCATCGTCGGTGTGATCGCCGCGTCGTTCGCGACCTGGATGATCGAGCAACTCGGCAGCCGCGTCGCCGAGGAGGTCGAGCAGGCCGAGGCGACCGAGAGCGAGACGCAGTCCGAGGTGGCCGCCCTCACCGAGCAGGTCGCCCGGCTGACGGCGCTGGTCGAGGCTCGGTTGCCGGCGGATGTCCGATCCGGCCGGTCTCGTTCGTTGCCTGAGTGAGGCGGCCAACCGGGCAGCCACGAACGAAAGGACACAGACTCATGCGCAAGATCGTCGTCATCTCAATGATCAGCCTCGACGGGGTGCTTCAGGCACCCGGTGGACCGGACGAAGACACCTCGGGTGGCTTCGCGTACGGCGGATGGACCGCCGGCTTCTGGGACGACGAGCTGGCGGAGAAGTACGTCCCCCTGATGACGCCGAGCGATCTGCTGCTCGGCCGCAAGACCTTCGACATCTTCGCCGGCTACTGGCCCCAGCACGCCGACGGGTGGCCGGGGATCAACGAGGTGACGAAGCACGTCGTCTCGCGGACGGTGCGATCCTCCGACTGGAGCAACTCGACGTTCCTCGGCGGCGTCGACGACATCCGCGCCCTGAAGGCCTCGGGCGATGCAGACCTGACGGTGTGGGGGAGCGGTGACCTCATCCAGACGCTGCTCGAGAACGACCTGGTCGACGAACTCTCGCTCGTGATCTACCCGGTCACCCTGGGAGGCGGCAAGCGGCTCTTCGACGGGGGTGCGATCCCGGCGGCCTTCACGATCATCGACGGGGCGGTGACGCGGAACGGTGTGATCTTCGCCCGCTACACCCGCGGCGGCGACATCGTGACGGGCACGGTCGGCGAGCCGTAGGCGGCGGGCAGGGGTGGGTAGGGGGCGGCCAGGCGGCGGCTAGTCGGCGGGCGCTGCCGCTCGGGCGCGCCGAGGACGACTGATCCCGAAGACGTAGATGATCTCGAGGATGCCGAGCGTGTTGAGCACGAACATCAGCACGAACCACAGCAGGTTGCGATCGGATCCCGCGTGCCAGAGGCCGACCGCCTTCCAGACCACCTCCCACAGTCCGACGATGACGAGGACGGCGATGACCCATCCGGGCAGTCCATTGGTTGCGTAGTTCATGCGGGCCACCGTACTCCGGTCGCGCACCGGTCGACCCCCTAGCCGTGAAGCGCGAGGATGCCTAGCATTGCTAGGTATGCAGCACCCTGATCCTCCTGGCTCGGGCCCAGGCCCAGGCCCAGGCCCAGACCCAGGCCCCGGCCTGAACGCCGGCGGCGTCGCCCTGCGCATCCTGGCCGCCGCCGCGCTCGGCGTCGCGCTCGCCGCCGTCGCCGAGTACCTCTTCTTCGTCGGCCGCGGCTCGTGGCTCAACCTGGTGGTCTGGGGCGTCGTCGGTCTCGCGCTCGGAGCGCTCTCGAAGCGCTGGTCGACCGCGATCTGGGTGGATGCCGTGGTCGGCTTCGCGATCGTCTTCACCTACTCGGTGCTCGGTTACCAGGGCGCGGGCCCGATCATCGGAGCGCTCGCGCCGTTCGCGCTCATCGCGCTGGTGGGCGCGGCCGGAATGGCCGCCTCCGGAGCCGCCGGCTTCGCGCTGCGCAAACTGGGGACCCGCGGGAGGCAGCCCGACTGACTGTGCAGCCGGCCGCCCCCCGATCCCCCCGACCCGACTTCGTTAGGATCGAGCGGTCAGCCTCTGTAGCTCAATGGAAGAGCAGTTCCGTCCTAAGGAAAGGGTTGGGGGTTCGAGTCCCTCCAGGGGCACCGCGGGCCGCGCGGCCGGATTTGAGCAGGTCGCGTCAGCCGAGCATCCCCCGCTCGATCATGCTCTCCACCGTCTCGACGATCGTCGTCTCGGCCGACCGGGGCGCGAACCCGAGCTCGGCCTTCGCCCGCTCATTGTGGATGATCAGCGGCGGCAGCTCGTCGCCCGGCACCTCCTCGGTGGGCGCTTTCGCGGCCAGGTCGCCGAAGCGCGAGCGCAGCACGTCGGCGACGCCGAGCCAGCTGATCGTCGGGCCGTCGGCGAGCAGCAGGTAGCGCTTGCCCGCGGCATCCGGGGTGGCCATCGCGGCCAGGTGGGCGGATGACACATCCCGCACGTCGGCGATCCCGAACCGCTGCCTCGGGGCGAGGGGCATGTGGCCGCCGAGCATCGCGCTGAAGGCCTGAAGCGACGACCGCGCGTCGGAGGTCAGGGTTGGGCCGGCGATCCACGTCGGGTTGAGCACGACGAGTTCGGTCCCGCTCTGGCTCTGGCTCTGGATGACGTCCCAGGCCGCACGCTCGGCGACGGTCTTCGAGAGCGGGTACGCAGGCAGGCCGTCGGTGTCGGGATCCGTCCAGTCGTTCTCGTCGAACTCGCGTGCGCCGTCGGCGTTCAGCGGTTTGGGCGAGTAGCCGACGGCGGCGAAGGATGACGTGAAGACCACCCGGGGCACTCCGGCCCGAACCGCGGCACGCAGCACTCGCAGGGTGCCATCGCGCGCCGGGGTGACGACCAGCTCGCGGTCCTCGGTGGCGTGGGTCATGGGGGTGGCGAGGTGGTAGACGCCGTCGACGCCGGATGCCGCGGCATCCCAGCCGTCGTCGTCGGTCAGCAAGGCGACCGCGAGTTCGAGGGCGGCGTCGTCAGCTCCGCCTCGACGTACCGTCTCGCGGAGCGCGGGCTCCGAGTCGAGCGAGCGGACGGTCGTGCGGACGCGCGCTCCAGCCTTCAGCAGGTCGGCGATCACGCGGGTACCCAGGTAGCCGGAGCCGCCGGTGACGAGGAACGTGGAGGTGCGGGAGAGAGTCTCTGAATCAGTCATGACCCCAGCAGAACAGACCTCAAGCGCTTGAAGTCAAGCCGTGCGGCGAGGATTACATCCGACCCTCGCGCAGTGCGGCGTAGACGCTCGGCAGGGACGCTCGGAAGCCCAGGCTCCGCGCCAGGCTCGCGTCCACCTGGCCTTGCCACGGGTTGACGAGCGGCTCGTCCGACGAGGGATACGGCTCGCCCACCAACTGTGCGATCTCGTAGATGCTCAGCGACGACTCGTCGGCGATGTTCACGATCCGGCCGTCGGCGGCACCGGTGAGCGCGAGCAGGAACGCGGAGGCGATGTCCGCGTGGTGCGCCATGCTCTGCCTGCGGGCCGGATGCCACCCGCGCTCCGCCGCCATCTTCGGCAGCGCCTCGAGGTGGCCGTCCTGATCGCCGTACACGAAGGGCAGGCGCAGGATGCTCCAGGTGAGCCCGCTCGCCGCGAGGTGCTTCTCGGCGTCGATCTTGCTGGCGGGGTATGCGGCCCAGGGTGAGGTGGGATCGGCTTCGCTCGCGGGGTGGCTGAGCTCGGTCGCGTAGACGTTGGAGGTGCTCGCCATGATGACCCGCGCATCCGGAGCATGCTGCTGGATGGCTGCCACGACATTCCGCGTGCCCTCGAGATTGACCCGCCAGACGGCATCCTCGTCGGCGGTGCGGAACAGGGCCGCCAGGTGGATGACGTCGCTGACCCCTTCGAGCGCGGCGGGCAGCGTTTCGGGGTCCAGGATGTCTCCGGCGACGGCGGAGACTCCCGGCGGCAGCTCTTTGCCCGCGCGAACCAGGCCGCGGGTCTCGATGCCGGCCTCGACGAGGCGTCTCAGCAGGCGGGATCCGACCAGGCCGGTCCCTCCGGTCACGAGCACGGTCATGCGGATGCCGTTCCCTTCTGTTCGTCGGTCTTCTTGTCGTCGGCCTTCCGCTCGTCCGCCTTCCGGTAGTCGGTGAGGCGCCGGGTGGCTTCCGCGAGGATGCGGTTCATGGTGGCGAGCTCGGAGCGGGCGACTCCCTCGAACGCGACCGACGCGATGATGCCGATCGGGTCGTCGATGCTCTGCCAGAGCGCACGGCCCGTTGGCGTGATGTTGAGCAGCTTCTGCCTCTGGTCGCGGGGGTCTGGCGTCTGCTCGATCAGCCCCTTGCGCACGAGGGCCGAGATGACGGCGCTGAGTGTCGCGCGTTCGATGTCGAGCTCTCGGGTCACTTCGCGCTGGGGCAGCGGTCCGTCGGCGGCAAGCCGAGTCAGCACGTAGTACTGGGTGTTGCCGAGATCGTACGGGCGCAACGCGGCCTCGGCGACGGCTCGGCTGGCGAGGAAGTACCGCTTCGCCCAGACGCCGGCGGCGTCCAGGTCGTCGGGGTTCAGGATGCTAGGCACCTGACAAATACTGTCAGGCACCTAACAAAAGGTCAAGCTGCCCGCATGACGTGGTCCAACTCGGGCAGGATCTCGTTGACCCGCAACTGTGCGGCTGCCTCGTCGGCGGCATCGCCGCGCTCGCGGGCATCCCACAGCGCCGACTTGCGGCGCAGGTACTCGAGGTGCACGTGCAGGGTCGCGATCTCGAGTTCGACCCGCTCGGCGTGACGGAGCAGGATGTCGCGCTGGTCGCCCGCGGCCGCGTGCCCGAGAGCGCGGTTGGCCTGGTAGGTGCGCATGTCCTCGATGCCGACGCCCATCGCGCGCAGGCAGGCGAGCGCCTGGAGCGCGTCGACGTCGCTCTCGCGGTACCGGCGGTGTCCGCTGCTGTCGTCGCGGGCGACCGGTCCGATCAGGCCGACCTCTTCGTAGTACCGCAGCGTCGGCTCGCTGAGACCGGTCTGACGCGAGGTCTCTTGGATGGTGAGCATGGTCATGCCTCCAGTCGAGCACACTTCAAGCGCTTGAGGTCAAGGGAGTCGCCGAGCTGCCTTACCCGGCGAGCAGCTCTCTCAACGCATGGCTGCGACTCGGCAGCAACCTCGGGTGCGGATCGGGACGATCCGGCGGCGGGATCAGCCAGTATTCTGCACGATCGGGTCCTCGACGCTCGATCTCCCAGTGATGGTCGTGCAGCAGCAGGTGATGGTGCTTGCAGAGCAGCAGGCCATCGGCGACATCCGTGCGGCCGCCGTCGCGCGCCCAGTGCTCGATGTGGTGCGCCTCGCACCACGAGGGCGGTCGGTCGCAGCCGGTCCAGCGGCATCCGCCGTCGCGTTCCGCCAGGGCGATGCGCTGGCGGGTCGTGAACATATGTTCGGTAGTACAAGATCTTTGGAAAACGGCGGCTGTGGAGGAAGGGACGCAGCCCGGGAAGCAGCCCGGGAAGCAGCCCGGGACGCAGCGCGGGGCGCAGCGCGCGCCGGTCACGCCCTCACAACACCCGACCCGACGCCCGACTCACCGGCCGCAACCCCCACCGCCCCCGACCCGTCCACAGCCGCCAGCCCGTCCAGCGCCGCCACGGTGTCCGCGTCGAGCCGGATGTCGCCGACCGCCGTGTTCTCGACGAGGTGGTCGAGGCTGCCGGTTCCCGCGATGAGCAGGATGTGCGGGGCGTGCTGGAGCAGCCAGGCGAGTCCGATCTGGGCGGGGGTGACGCCGAGGGCGGCCGCGGCATCCCGAACCGCCTGCTCTTCGGTCACCTTGGGGAAGCCGGGGAAGGCCGACCCGAGCGGGAAGTACGGCGCCCACGTGATGCGCTCGCGCCGGGTCAGCTCGACCATCGGCTCGTCGCGGCGTTCCAGCAGGCTGTAGGAGTTCTGCACCGTGACGATGCCGGCCGGCAGCGCGTGCTGCAACTGCTCGAGGCTGACGGTGCTGAGCCCGATGCCGCCGATCTTGCCCTCGTCGCGCAGCGCGATCAGCTCGGCCAGCTGGTCGTCGAGGTCGACCTGCTGATCGTCGATCGCGACCAGTGGGCCGACATCGGTGCGCCGCATGTTGACCGCGGCCAGGCGCTCGATGCCGAGGGTGGCGAGGTTGGCCTCCACCTGGGCGCGCAGCTCGTGCGGCTTCTGCGCGGTGATCAGGCCGCGAGCTCCGTCGCCGACGACCGCGCCGACCTTGCTCACGATGGCGATGTCGTCGGCGTAGCAGCCGTCGGGTGCGAGGGCGCGGCGCAGCATCCGGTTGGCGAAGCCGTCGCCGTAGAACTGAGCGGTGTCGAAGTGGTTGACGCCCAACTCGACGGCGCGCTGCAGGATGCCGACCGCGGTCTCCGGATCGACGGCGCGGTGGCCGGGCAGCGACCCGAGTTGCATGGTGCCGTAGCCGACGCGCGCCACGCTGTAACCAGCCAGGGCGGTGACGCCTCCGGGCCGGGGAGTGTTCTGAGACATTCGGTGCTCCTTTTGCCATACTGGACAGAGCGGAGGACCCTCCGTTACGCCCGACGGTAGCATTAACGGAGGTGCCTCCGGTTATGAGTTCAGACAACTCGCAGATCGTCGACGCCTCGGATGCTGCTCTGGCCGCCGCCTCGGATGCCGTTCTGGCCGCCGCCTCGGATGCCGGCCCGGATGCCGGCCCAGATGCCGGCCCGACCTCCTCCCGTCGCCCCCGCGCCGACGCCGCCCGCAACCGCGAGCGCCTGATCGAGGCGGCATCCGCGGCCTTCGCCACCGGCGCCAAGGAGGTCAGCCTCGAGGCGATCGCGCGCGACGCCGGGGTCGGCATCGGCACCCTCTACCGGCATTTCCCGACCCGTGACGCCCTGGTCGAGGTCGTCCATCGCGACGGACTCGCCACCGTGCTCGCCCGCGCCGACGAGCTGCTGGCCGAGCACGATCCGGCGACCGCACTCCGGCTCTGGATGGACGACTACGCCCAGTTCGTCGCCCGCAAACGCGGCATGGCCGAGTCGCTGCGCGCGCTGTCGCAGGCCGGGGTGATCGCCGCATCCGACACCCGTGCGCGAATCAGCGACACCCTCCAGAAGTTCCTCGATGCGGGGGCCGCGGCCGGCACCCTGCGCTCCGACGTGCAGGCTGAGGATGTCGCGACCACTCTGGTCGGCGTCTTTCTCGCGTCGCACGACTTTCCCCGGTCTGAGCAGACCGGACGGATGCTCGACCTGGTGTTCGCGGGGATCCGCGCCTAGAGCACGCTGTGCGCGACCACCCGCCCCTCTCCGTCGAACTTCCGCCACACCCCGCTCGACACGACCTCGGGCTCGGCCCCCGCATCCCGCACCAGCAGCGCCGTGTCGTCATCCAAGAAATAAACCGGCTCGCCGAACCGCGCCGCACATCCCGCGATCACCTCGTCGGTGACCTGCGGTTGCCAGCTCGCGCCGCGGTGGCAGATCACGAACCAGTCGAACAGCGGCACCGCCGGCGCGACGGTGTCGAGCTCGAACGCCGCCACCTCATCCAGGTCGGAGAAGGCCTCGACCGCCTGCGCCTGCCGGCGCGAGAAGATCATCGAACCGGCGCTCCACCCGAGGTACACCTTCTCGTCGAGCAGTTCGGCGAGCACCGGCGCCAGCCCGGTCGAGGTCCAGGCGTGGGCGAGCCAGTGGTTGCTGCCGCCGTAGCAGGAGATCACGTCGGCCGACCGCAGCCGCGACTCGACCAGCGCCTGCGGCCCGGCGAACAGCGACAGCAGGTCGAACTCTTGCCACCCGAGCGAGCGCAGCTGCTGCAGATCGGCCAGCGTCTTCGTGTTGTCGCCGCCGAAGGGCAGGATCGCGTCGATCACCGCGACGATGCTCGACTCTTCGATGGGCTTGCCGAGCAGCTCGACGAGGTGCTGACGGATGAGATCGTTGTGGACGCCCTCCGACGTGAGCAGCATGCGCATGCGGCCACGGTAGCGCGAGGCACCGAGTGCGCGGGTCTCGCGATGCGCATGACAATGGACGTCATGGACCACCCCGCCGACTTCTGGGAGAACCGCTACGCGATCGGCGGCCGCGTCTGGTCGGGCCGCCCCAACGCGACCCTGGTCGACGTGGTGGCGGCGCTGACTCCTGGCCGCTCCCTCGACCTCGGATGCGGCGAGGGCGCCGACGTGATCTGGCTCGCCCAGCACGGCTGGCGGGCGACCGGCGTCGACATCGCGCCCTCGGCGATCGCCCACGCCCGTGACGCGGCCGCGGCGCTCGGGCTGGGCGATGGCGGCGGCGGTGGCAGCGGCGGCAGCGGTGGCAGCATCCATTTCGAGGTCGCCGATCTCGAAGCCGAGCTGAATGCCGGGCTGGATGCCGAGCAGGATGCCGAGCTGACTGCCGAGCAGTACGACCTCGTGACCGCCTGCTTCTTGCAGTCACCGGTCCAGTTGTCGCGGGAGCAGATCCTCCGCCGCGCAGCCGGACGCGTGAGCCCCGACGGTCGCCTCCTGATCGTGTCGCACGCGGTGCCGCCGCCCTGGCATCCGGCCGCCCATCACCAC
>Ga0068857_100003651_pt1 | contig 12902 bp, 28 predicted proteins | sample KBSCornC72_FD_66591 | JGI IMG/M metagenome (GOLD analysis project Ga0068857, IMG submission 66591) | Corn rhizosphere microbial communities from Kellogg Biological Station, Michigan, USA - KBS Corn C7-2 | ecosystem: Host-associated > Plants > Roots > Rhizosphere > Soil ...
TGATGGATCAGACGGGCGTCGGAAGCGGTGCCACTGGCACGCGCGGCGCCGGCATCACGGGCGGCAATTTCGTCAGCGCCACTCAAGCGATTATGGTCTCGATTGAGGCCAGCGGTGGCGGCGGGGGCGGCACGAACACGCCGATGACGCTGACGGCCACGATTACGCAGACGACCTCGCGCGCTCGCGGTGTCGGTCGGCCTCGCAGCGCGAACGAGGCGCAGACCGCGAGCATGGTCAAGGGCAGCGGGTCTCTCAAGACGCTCACGGCCACGATCACGCAGACGGCCTCGCGCCTGCGCAATCCTGGGAAGCTCCTCACCAAGACGCATACGCAAAGCACGGGCGCGGCTCCGGCAACGGCTGCGGCAGTCACGATCGCGACCGCTACGCAAACGCAGACCCCGAGCCGCGTTCGCGCTCTCGCTCCCGTAGCGAAGACCGCAACGAACGCGCAGACGGCGACGCGGACGCGGGCGCTCTCGCCGATCGCCAAGACGGCCACGAACGCGCAAACGGCGTCTCTCATAAAAGGGCAGGGCTTCCTAAAGACGCTCACGGCCACGATCACGCAGACCGCCTCGCGCGCTCGCGCAATCGGTATCGCGCGCGCGGTCACGCAAGTGCAGACGATCGTCCGGGCGCTCGCGCTCGCGCGCGCGTTGCTCACCACGCAAAGCCAGCTCTCGGCCATCGCGAAGGCGCTCGCCAAGGGCAGCTCGGCGACGCAAACGCAGACCGCAAGCCTCGCCAAGGGCGCGGGGCATCTCCTGACGTTCAGCGCCACGATCACGCAAACGCCCTCGCGGGCGCGCGCTGTGCAGCGGCTGCTCTCGGCAATCGCAACGCAGACGCTCACGCGAACGCGGGCGATGGCCAAAGCGCTGGCCGTCGTCGAGACGCAGACGCCAAGCTCGCAGCAAGACCAGAGCGGAGGCGGCGCGCACAGCCTGACGTTGACGGCGACCGTCGTGCAGACGGCCGCACTGGCCCGAGCCATCTCGCGCCAGCTCAGTGCCACGAACGCGCAGACGCCATCGCGCCTGCGGCAACTCGCTCGGCTCTTCACTGCAACGCAAACTCAAACGCCGACCGTCTCGAAGGGCCGCGGGTTCTTCGTCACGCTCGCCGTCGTCGCGTTGCAGATCGCAACCCGCGTCACGAACGTGGGTCTCACGCGCTTCGCGGCGCAAACGCACGCGCTCGACGTTCAGCAAGAAGTAGAAGGCGGAGTCGTCGTCCCGGTCATCGTGCCGGCGTCGCCTGCTTACTGCTCCGCGCTGATCGACATGCGCGACGAGCTTTACCAGTCAGCACGGATCGACCTGCGAACATGAGCTGCGAAACACTTCCGAAAGCGCGCTGGCCTCGGCTCGCAAAACACGACCCGTCCGGCGGTACGCGCCTCCGGACGCTACTGTTCACGCTCCCGCACGGCGTGACGCTGCTGCCCGCAACGTCGCTCGCTGTCGTGAACGCGGACGGTAGCGCGCTCGACGTCGGCGAGACGTTGACGATCACCGACGTAGCGATCGGCCTCGTCAGCACCGCGCCGACGGGCGACGTGTGGGGCGTCAACTTCAAGGCGCACAACGGTTCGAAAAAGGACGTCGATTATCTGATCGTGGTCACGCCGTGGCTCTCATCGCAGCCCGACGCGCCCGACTACGACAAGACCTTCGCGCTTCCCGTCTCCGAAACCTGAACTCTGGTCGGGGCGTTGAAGAGTGCCGCGCGGCTCGCGGTCTCTCCCTCTACGCGTTCTCGCGCGTCACCCTTCAGCGCCTCGGCCCTTACGAGGGAACTACAATGGAAAAAGTAACTGCATTTCTCGCGGCTCTGCCGTTCATCTTCGCGGCGGGTTTGAAAGCCGGCATCGTCTTCGGCTTGATCGGTTCGCTGATCGAAGAGATCGGCAAGCGCTTCGGCCTCCCGCGCGCTGTGGCCGTGGGCCAGCAAATCGAAGCGATCGCCGTCGACGTGCCGAAGATCGTGACGCGGATTCAAGACCTCGACCTGCCGGGCCTCGTGCTCAAGGTGTTATCGCTGTTCGGAAAGGCCAAGCTGCCGCTCGTTCTGCTGTGCCTCGGGCTCGCGGGCTCTGCCTCGCTGACGGGTTGCGCTGCGCTCAAGCCTGCCGTTTCCGCCGCATCCGTGCCGCAAGACGTCGCGCTCGCGTACAAGGCCGCAGGCGTCGCGCTCGCGGTCGCGGACACCGTGACCGCCGCCTACATCGACAGTCTCGCCGCGCCGACGGACAAGCAACTCGCGGACGCGGAAGCGGTCGTCGATGTCTTGCAGTCGATCAAGGACAAGCTCGACTCCGCGAAAGCCGACCTCGCCAACGGGCGCGAGAAGCTCCGCGCCGCCGTCGACGACCTGCAGAAAGCGCAGGCGCTGCTCTCCGCGCTCGGGGTCAAGGTGCCTGCCGCGTTCTCGAACGCGCTCGGCGATCTGAAAGGGGTGCTCTCGTGATCAGCATTCCGCAATTGATCGAGGGCGCGGACAAGACCGCGTCCGTTTTGAAGGTGCTCGAACCGCTCGCGGAGCAGGTCGGTGCGTGGCTCGAAGGCGGGCCCGAGCCGGAGATCTTCGCCACTTACCCGAGCGAGCTGAAGAGCATCGCCGCGATGGAGCGTGCGAAGTACCGCGCGCGTCAGGCGTCACGCGCGCCCGGAGCTTGAATCATGCTCGACACCAAACCCGGTGAAACGATCTGCCGCATCGTTCGCAAGTACGTCGGCTGTTCGCTCTCGAACCGCGCCGACGAACTCGGCGCGCTCGTGGGCCGCGGCGTCGACGACCCGAAGCGGGCCGTGACCGTCAAAACGAACTGCGGGACCAGCGCGCTCGGCATCCTCAAAGAGGCCGGCTGCCCGTCGCCGATCTTGAAGCGCAAGTATCTGTCCGCGAACGGCCTGGCCCCGGGCGCGAACGCGATCGCGTGGCTGCTCGAACTCGGGCAGGAAACCGGCGCGCTCGTCACGCTGTTACAGCCCGGGGATATCGGCCGCAAGCCTCCGCCCGGCGCGCTCCTGCACTACGCCACGCCCGGCAAGAACGACGACCACGTCGAGTGGTTGCTCTCCGAAATCTCCCCCGGTGGCGGCGCCGAGACCGGCGGCGGCGGGCGCGCGAACAACGCGATCACCTCGGGCCTCGGGGCCTTCGTCGCGCGCAACAACGGCCGCCCGCTCCGCCACTGGCTCGACCCGAACAAGCTCGGGCTCGGGTCCGACGTTTACGAGGCGTACCCGTGAGGGCCGCGGTTCGGGAGATCTTTCCGGAGTTCTCCCAGAAATTCGAGGGCCGCGTGCTCTGGCCCTACCTCGACATCGAGGGTTACGTCACCGTCGGGATCGGCTGCCTGATTCACCCGATCGCGCTCGCGCTCGCGTTGCCGTGGAAGCTCGCCGGCAGCGGCGCCCGCGCGACGCTGCTCGAAGTGACGGCGCAGTGGGAATACCTGAAGAACAGCACCGAACTCGCGCGCGCGGGCGCGCAGGCGGCCCAACACGCCACGACTCTCCGGCTCAACGATGCGGACGTCGACGCGCTTCTCTTCGCGCGTATGGCCCTAAACGAGGCCGTGCTCGCGAAGACCTTCGCGGGCTGGTCCGAGTACAGCGCAGACGCGCAGCTCGGGATCCATTCGATGGCCTGGGCGATGGGCGCCGACTTCGCGAAAGGCTACCCGCACTTCAAGCGCGCGGCCGAGGCGGGTAGCTGGGACGAAGCCGCGGACGAGTGCACGATCGGCGGCGAGTCCAAGAACGCCGGCCTCATCCCGCGCAACGTCGCGAATCGGATCTGCTTTCACAACGCAGCCCGCGCGCTCGAAAACCCGAAGGCGCTACCGCCCGACCAGGTTTCGTGGCCGCTCGAACTCGTGAAGGAGGCGCGCCCGTGACGCCCTCGGATCCGACAGCGGACACGCTCCCGCCGATCGCCGAGACCTACATCCCGAGCGCGCCGAAGCTGCCGAGCGAGTTCGCAGCGACGGAGCGACCGAGCCCGCTCGACGCGGTCGCGGAGCGCCTCGGCGACCTCTCAGACGCGTTGCACGACCCGGAGGGCCTCGTGCATCGGCTGCTCGCCAGCATCGAGGAGCGTGCCGAAACGCGCGCTTCGGAGCGGCACCGACAGCTCATGGAGACCGTGGGTCACATCTCGAACCAGCTGGTCGAGCTGACGCAGGTCGTCGCGAAGCTCGTGCCCGAGCAGGCGCGGCACGCGGCAGAGCTGAAACTGATCAAGACCGCACCGAAGCGCAAGCGTGGCTCGCGCCCGAGCGCGGCCGAGTAACGAACGAAAGAGGGAACCCATGGCACCTATGAAGCCGCCTCGGCCGGACCGCCATGCGGCGATCGAGGTGAACGCCGCGCGCGGGCCGCACACGCCCGTCCCGCCCGCGGAGCACGCACCGCGCCCGCCCGTCTCGAACCCGCCTCCCGCGCCCGCGCGCGCGAAGCTCGACTCGCGGGAGGTCACGACCGACACGCTGCTGGCCGAGTACAAGGGCGAGGCGGAGGCGCGCCGGGCGGCAGAGAAGGCGCTCAGCGAAGCGCGGCTCAAGCTCGCGGCCGCGGAGTCGGGCGTTACGGCCCAAGGGCCGAAGTTCTCGCTCGGCTCCGCGAAGTGGTGGGTGCTCGTGCTCGGCGCGCTCGTGCTCGCGGCTCCGCAGATCAAGGAGCTGACGAGCCCGAGCGCGAGCGCCGAGCAAATCCGGGACGTGAATCAGAAGCTCGACGGCATCACGAAACGCCTCGACGACGGCGACGCGGCCGGCAAGGCGATCGACAAGGCGGACGCGAAGCGCTGGACGATCTCCGCGGCGTTCCTCTGCTCGCAAGGCTTCCGGGCCCGCGGGCTGGATTGCGCGGCCGCGCAGGCGTTCGCCGACATCCAACCCGTGCCGCTGCAGCCGAAGACGGCGCCGCAGTGGAAGGCAACGGCCCAATGGCCCAACGTTCCGATACCTCAGGACTGAGCCGGCTCAGCCCGAGCCCATTCGCGCGGCCGCGAGCCGCGGAGCCCGACGAGTTCACGGACGTAGAAGCAACGACCCGGCCCGGAGGCCCAAACTACCAGTTCGAGCGGCTCGCGGCCGCGTGGCGCGCGCTCTCGCAAGAGGACCGGAACTGGCTCGACCGCGTGGTCGAGGTCATGGCCTGGTCAAAGAAAACCTGACGCCCATCGCGATGGCCGGCCTCGTGCCGGTTGGGCAGCTGCCGCCCGCAAGGGTCGCGAGCTACGCGGGCGCCCACGGGCGCCGCGAGCTGCAGTGACAACGCCCGCCCCGACCTTCCTTAACCGGAGGGTCGGGGCTTTTTTCGTTCCATCAGTCCGCGGATGGGCGCGCGGGACCGAAGACCGGCACCCATTCGCCACCGAGCAGGCGCATCCGGACGTGGTAGAAACTGCCCTCGTGCTTCACTGCGAAGGGTGATTCGTGCCCCTCTTCGAAGCTTGCGGTTCCACCGTAAAGATCGCGTGGGTTGAGGGCGGCCATCATTTCACCGGGTAGTAGCGGGTCCCGCGGCGCACGCCCTCGGCCCGAACGACGTTCTCGGCCATGAGCCGTTTGACGGCCGGCGAGAGGGCCGCGACCGACACGCCGAGCGCGGCGGAGAGCTGCGTGATGGTTTGGCCGGGCTTCTTGACGATGGCGGAGACCAGCGTGTTTGGGTGCGCCAGTTTGCGGTGCGCGGGCTTGCTGGCGAGGTAGGCTTTGGGCCGTGCCGGCGGCGCCGCGCTCAGCCCGAGTCGGCTGAACACGGCCGCGCTCGCGTCTTCGAGCACGGCCTGCCGGATGTCTTCGACGAACTTGTGGATCAGCGTTTCGATCTTGGTCAAGGTTCCTCCCTTCGGGACTGGCGCCCGCCGCTGCCCACGACCCGGCGAGGGTGCGCGAGCAGGGCGCGGGCGTCAGCCGTCCGCATGGAAGTCTTCACGCGACGGGCAATCGGCGCCCTCCCCCTGCCCCTCTTCTTTGTCGCAGCAAGCCTCAGAGCAGTAATGCCCTAGTCGGCCGAGCGTATACCGACCCTCGGACAAGGTTGCGCCGCATGCGGCTTCGCATTTGTCTCCGTCAGTAGTCCAGGACATAGATCGATAGCACTGGTAGGGCGTCAACATTCGTCCAATCTCCTTCAGCGCCGCGACACCGCAGCGACAAGAGGGACGATACACCCGCGCGGATATCCGCGCAATTAAATTCGACGGCGTGCCTCGTGTACCTGTTCGTGTACCTGGGCAAGGTAGAAAAACAAGTACAGCAAGGCACGTGCCAGGGCCTCGAAAACCCTATTTCCTGCGTAATTTACGGGGTGAGTAACGGGGATCGAACCCGCGACAACCGGAGCCACAAGCTAGGATTCTTTCGCCGGATTATTTAATCCTTTTCCAGGGTTGGGGTAATCGGGCGCGGGGCGTGTACCGGTTTTTGTACCTCGTAGGTCTTCTATGGGATTTGCAGCGGCGAAGCGGCGCTCTTCGGCCCGGATTATGGACACCGCGATCGATGTCCCGGCGACGAACAGCGTGAGGCCTACCAGGTAGGTCACGGCACGATCACCTTCGAGCCAAACCGACGCCGGCAGGCGTCTTCGAGTTTGAGCTGCGCTTTGTGGTAGGCGACCGCCTCCGGCTGCCGATTGCTCTTCTTCCAGCGCTCGCGGGCCGCGTTGCGCTTCTCGACCAGCGGCCGCAGCTCCATGGCCACAATGCCACCGACGCAGCGGTGGACCGCGCCCGTGACCCACATCACCATTTCCTCGGGCCTAGACAGCAGGAAATAGTCCAGATGTTGCCCACCGCCATACGCAGGGCCGCAAGGTCGGAGGCCGACTACTACCTGCAGCGCACCCTCGCGCACGTCGACGCTGGCCTCGAAGCCGGGTGGCGTGACTTGCGCTGCCACGCTCGCGAGCGCGGCGAGCGCCTCGGGTGTGAGTTCGGTCACGGCTCGGCCCCGAGCGCTCGGCACAGCCACTCGCCTAATTCGCGCTTGCCACGGCAAACAGGGCACCAACAGAGCGCGCGTTTGCCGTCCCACACCGGGGACACGGGATATGGTTCGCCGGCTCTGCAACGGGAGTAGAAAGGACGGGAAGCGTCTGCGATTTCAACGTCAGGTATCGAGGTGCTGTCGATCATTTGGCCGCCTCCATCCCGCAATTGCATTCCTCGTACGGCCCGAGGTTGCGGCCGCAGCCACGGAGGCAGAGGTTCGTTTTGCAGCCGGGGCACGCGGCGTGCTGGCCGCGACACGAGCCCCGGCCCCAGAACCGGATCAGACGCTTCGCGCGCTCCCGTATCGTGTAGCCCCGGTCTCCGAAGACCAGGTCGCATATGCCTTCGATCTTTTGGTCGCTCCAGGTCACCGCTTCCGCTCCGCATGCTGCAGCGCGCGCACGTTGAAAGACAAACTCGCAAGTTCTCGCGCGAGCTGCGGTGCGGCGTCAGGGGTCACGAGTAGCGCCAGCCACTCCTGCGTCAGTTCGTCGATCTCTTGGCTCGGGCACACCCCGAACTGTCCAGCAAGGGACGGACACGAATCGCGGCTGCAGTGGATGCAAATTCGTTTCATCTTGGGTTCGGTCATTCGTCGTTCTCGCAGTGGCAGGTGTCGCCCGGGCCGATGTAGCGCGCGCAGCCGCGGCAGAACCAGCAGGTGATTTGTTGCCGCTCCGCGTCGGTCAGAGCTTTGAAGGCGCGGAAGGCCTCGCGGACGTGCAGCGCAGGGATCTTGCTGTCTGCGTCCGCCTCCGGCACCCAAGTTTTGACCACGCGGCCGCGTTCGATGTCCTCGGGCCGGTACCAGGCACCGCGCCCGATCAGCACGAGCCCGTCGGCGTCGATGTTGACCACGTTCCCGATCTCTCCGGTCGCGCGCACACGCACGTCCGTGTTGAGTTCGGCCCGGGTGAACGGCCGGCTCACGCGGCCGCCTCGATGCTCGAAAGGAACGCGGTCGCGCTCGCGACCGCGGACTCGATTTCGGCCGTTGCGTCGGTGCTCTGCCGTTCGAGTTCCGCGAAAAGGAGCGGCAGGTGCGCGAGCGTCTCCGCCCGGATTTGGCGATTGGCGTCCGCGAGTAGCAACGGCTTTCCGGACACACGGCCGGTAATAGATATGCGCCAAGCACGATCGCGTTTGCCGAACACGAGTTTGGTGCGGTCGGGTAATTCGACCACGGCCGCGACCTTGAACCGGGCCGCGAACGCCGCCTCGGCTCGCGCGATCGTGGCGTTGAGCTTCTCGGTCGCGACCGCGAGCGCGTCGGCTTGCGGTTCGGTCATGCGCCCGCCTTTATGAGTCCGAGCCGGGTTAGCTCCTCTTGCGCCGCGTACACATGGAACAAGCTCCCGTCGCTCGAAGCTTCCCAAAAGGAAAGAGCCTCCTTTTGGATCTCCGTGTCGGGTAGCTCGGGCTTCTTGTGTCGAACCCATGCCTCGCAAACTTCCTTAGCGGTCACGTCTTCTTTCCTCTCGTTTTTGCGACGGCCGCGTTCGCGAGCGCGCGCAGCCATGCCGTTCGGTTCTTGCCTTCCGCGGCCGCGGCCACGTCCCACGAGTCGATCTCTTCCTGCGGCGCGCTCATGGGAAACCGGGGGTTCTTGTGTTTGCCGCTCGCGCCTGACGCGTACTTTTTCGGCTCGACAGTCGGTGTTTTTTTCTTCGCCATCTCTCTCAATCTTCTCGCGTGCGCCTCCGGAGAGAGGTCGAGCACGCGCGTGCAGTTCCTCGTGTGCTCACCGTTTCGACCGCCACAGCCTTCGCAGAAACCTCGGGGACTCATGCCCTAATTCTACTCGACCGCGAGGCTCGGGTCTTCTTTGACAAGCGCTTCCGCGGCCGTGATCCGGGCGGCGGAAGCCGACGGGCCCTCGCAGAAGAATGTCGACTCTGTGTCTAAGGCATCCAGGTAATGCGCACCCAGGCAGAGCCACACTCCTCCGACCTTGTCCATCGCCCAGGTGTTGGAATGCTTCTCTGACCACGCGTCGAGCACGCGGAACGCCCAGACGTCAGCGGCGAGGCGTTCAAGTTCGGCCAGCGAGTCGCGAGCAAGCTGCGCAGACTTCGGGTTGTTTACCTGGACTGCAGACGGCAGCCAGTTGCGCACCGCGGCCGCGAGCTGTTTGACGTGTTGCGACATCAGTCCCACCGATCGATCGTGTATTCGACCGTCGAGCCAGTCGCGACCGTGACGCGAACGCGGACCGTTTCGGCGAGGCCTTTGCCGTTGAACATGAGGCCGGCAGCGCCGTTCTCGATCCGGGCACCGCTGAGAGTCTTGCTCCGCGAGTGCGCTTCGATCGTGCTCCGCACGCAGTGGAGCTCCGACTTGAGGATCTCCGGAAAGAGGCAGAGCCCGGCGCGCTCGCCGTAGAGATCGCGCGCGTCCTTGAGCATGAACACGACGCCTTTGCCTTGGTGCGGGTACTTGTCGCCGAACCACATTGACGGCTGCAGCGCGACCGCCGTCACCTCGGTCCATTCGTTCGCGCGTAGACCCCAGCGCGAGGCGTGAGAGCCACCCTGGTACAGGTACCAGGAGAACGGGTTGCGCTGCTCGGGCGTATCCCACTGCAAGATCGGCGGCGCGTCCTCTTCCGTCGCCGTGAGGATCGCCGTGTAATGGCTCGTGTACGGCGCCACGGCTTCGAGCTTCGTAGCGATCGGGAGAACGGTCCGCTGGAACTTGTCCCAAGTGATCCGGCCGCCCGGGACTTGCATCGAACTCGCGCGACCGGTCTCCGATGTTGCGCTCTTCAAGTGTCCGAAGATTCCGGACGCGGGCGCGGGAGGCGGCGCCGGCTTCCAGACCGTTTGGATCTCGTCGATCCGCGCGAACCAGCGATCGAGCGCGCCCGCGATGCCGAGTTGCTCGACGATCTTTTCGGCCTGCGCGATGTTGCCGGCCCGCGGCGGCGCCTGTGGGCGCTGATATGCGAGCGGGTCCATCTTGGCCTTGAACCGCTTCGCCACGAGGTCGAACGACATGCCCGCCTCGATGTCTTCGAGGAGCGTTCCGATCATGGAGCTGCGTGGATGGCAGAACCCGGCGGGCGCGGTCGCGACCGCGCGCCAGAGGATGTTGACGTAGCGAGGCAGCGGCGTGTTTGCCGTCGCCACGTACAGATCACGAAACCACTTGGCCGGCCCCATGACCTTTTCGCTTCGATAGAGCGCCTCAGTTTCGAGCAACGCGACGGCTTGCTCGACGGTCTTTTGCTTGAACTCCGCGAGCGCGCGGCGCACGGTCGTGAAGTCTTCGCGCTTCTCGGCCATGGCCTGACCTGCGTTCTTCACCAAGGACCGGTAGATCGCCGAGTTCCGCGGCGCGATCGCGTAGTGATGCCAGTCCGTGCCTACTCCGGTGTGTCCGTAGACGTCGTCCGACGAGAGAAACACGCCGGTCACCTTGGCGCGCACGACGGCGTCGATCACTTTCCGGATCGGCCGCACGTACTCGGGCGGCGCGTCGAGGTCATCCCAGAAAGCCGGGTGCGTGATCCCGTTCTCGTCGATCGTGACCAGTCCGCCGTAGCGGCGGATGAAATGGTGGCAGGCGTTGCAGTTGTGAGACTGGCGCGTGTCCGACGGGAAGCCCGCCAGGTACAAAGACCAGAGCAGCGGCGTTTCCGTCGTAAAGAGGGGCGTGCCCTCCGCGACGCGCTCGCGGAACCGCTTTTGCAAGCGCTCCATGAACGAGTTGAAAGTGTCGTCCTTCGCGTTGCCGCGGTGCGTGTGCGTGCTCGATAGTGCGGTTTGCATGGCTGGTTCCTAGTTGAGTGGGACTATGGGCCTACGCGGATATCCGCGCAAGCGAAAAATATACACAGAGTTAAACTTTGTTCTCCCGCGAAAGCGCGGACGCCTCCCGCTCGACTGCCCTCGCGATCGCGCGCCGGATCGCGACCGTCTTCCAAGACAGCGCAATCCCCGCCTTGCCCATCCGAACCAGGCGATCGCAAAGCGTGCCCACGTCCTCGACCGCGATGGCGGCAAGAAACGCCCGGTCTTTCTCACCCGAGCGTGGGCGGTACTTGCGGTCGCCCGAGGTCACGATCGCAGGCTCCGCCGAACGATAGCGAGGCGCACGGCGCGCTCCGCGGCACGCCGGCTCGCGCCCGTCTCGACCAGCGCTTCGGCCATGGCGTCGAGCGCCGCCTGATTCTCGGCCGCGGGCACGTGCCGCGCGTAGGTAGCGATCGCAACGTCCAGGACCGCGCCCGCGGCCGCGTCGAGGGCGCTCACGCCGCCACCCCATCGCGCTCGCGAGCGCGGACCACGTCCCGCGCAACGCGCTCGGCCTCGACGCCGAAGAGGTCAGCAACCAGGCAGGTTGAAATGTAGCCCCGGACGGCTTCGACTTCGAGCGCGTCGTCGTCGCCCGGCGCGTCGTTCGAGGCGATCCATTGGACCGCCTCGCGGTAGCTCGCGCGTTTCACCACTCACCCGCCCGGAGCCCACGCACTTTGCGGCTCTCGTTCATTTGGCGAGCGCGCTCCATCCGGCGAGCGCGGTTGTAGGCCATGATGCCCTCGTGATCGATCGACGGCTTCACCCGGAACGGGGTGAACTTGCCCGCGCGGACGGCCTTGATCAGTGCGGGGATCTCCGCGTGCGTGTAGAGGGTGATGTCCTCCCACGCGCGCCACATCTCACCGACCGGCAGCTTTCCGCGGAAGAAAGATTGCCGGTCGCTGATCTCGCCGTTGGCGTGCAGCTGTACGCGCACGCCGTCGAATGTGGTGCGGGTGCTCACGACTTCGGGGTCTTGCTTGGTGGCTGCGCTGTTCATGGGTTTGAAGATAGTCCCGCGCGGGTATCCGCGCAACTAAATTCGATCGCCTCGGTTTACTTTTTCGCGATGGGTACGAACTTCTCGTGCGGGGTCGAGTAGATAGGGTTTCCCGCGTCGTCGAACTTCGGCACGAGCCCGCGGAGCGCCTCGCGGCACTGGCGCGGCGTCCAACGGTGCGGCGGGATCTCGGTCCCGCTCTCGCGGTGTTTGGCGGCGAGCTGTAGGAGCTGCGCGGTCGTGTAGAAGCGATTCCAGGTCTCGTTGCACTTGTCGAACAGCTTGACCGCGCGGCGGAGCTCCTCGATGCCCGAGAGCGGCGCGGGCTCAGCCATCGATCGACTTCTTCCCGCGCAGCTCGCGCGCGGCTTCGAGTGCCTCTTCCTGCTCGACGGCTTCGTTCGCGATCGCGAGCGCGGCGACGGCCTTACCCCAACGCTCGATCGAGTCCTGCATATCCGTGTGCGCGCTCGCGGCCGCGTCCGCCGCCTTCGTGGCTTGCTTCTTCAGTTTTGCGATATCCATGATTCCTCCTCCTCAGTTATCGAACCAGAAAACGATCCTGTCCGTGTCGAGAAACTCGACGCCGCCGGCTTCGAGTTGGTTGATAAAGTCTGCGATCGCTTCGTTGCCAGCGCGCTCGCGCAGCTCTCCGAACGTCCAATAACTCGGCGTGTGTGCGTCACCGTCCCAGCTCTCGAAAGCGGACCGGGTTTGCTTCGCGGCGTCCGCAGGGAACCCGCGCCGGGGCAAAAGCGCCCCGCTGCATCGCACGTTCGCTAGCAGCCCAAACAGCTGATAACTGCGGCTGATGTAGATCGTGTCCTCGGCACAACCGTCCTCAATATACCCGTCGACGGACCCGAAGGGGCCTTTACCGAGGTTCAGGTGTGCGTAACCGGTAGCCGTCTTGCGCTCTGCCTTGACGTGAATATCACAACCCATTTTCTTTTCCTCCTCTCGGGCTGTCTGGCGCCCGCCGCTGCGCGCAACCCGTTAGAGTTACGCGCAGGGCGCGGGAGTCACACCGCGAACACGGCTAGATGCCGTACTGCCAGTCGACTGAGACGCTGTCCAACCAAGCGTCG
>Ga0068857_100003656_pt1 | contig 12890 bp, 10 predicted proteins | sample KBSCornC72_FD_66591 | JGI IMG/M metagenome (GOLD analysis project Ga0068857, IMG submission 66591) | Corn rhizosphere microbial communities from Kellogg Biological Station, Michigan, USA - KBS Corn C7-2 | ecosystem: Host-associated > Plants > Roots > Rhizosphere > Soil ...
GATTTGAACCTTAACTCTCCAGCACCAGATAAAGGAGTAGTTGCTCCGGAATCCGACCGTTTGGTCGCTAACGCCGGCTACACCCAGCAGGCGCCGGTAGTCGATATCCATGCCGCCGATGACATCTTAGACGAGCAAAACAATCCTACCGCTCAAAAATTCGCCTCGATGATGCAGGATGCCGACGCCAAGCGCAAAAAAGAGGTCCTCGCGACAATGAAAGGCCTGATTGACGACGGCGCCGGCAAAGCCGCCGATAATTTTACCGACCGGCTATCAAAGGCCAAGGCGAACTTTGCTAAGGAGCACGGTAAGAAGAAGCTCTCCCACCATAAGGTCTTAAAGACATCAAAGCCTCAGGCTGAGCTGGAAGCGGCACCTACAGCCGTTAAGGCTGAGGCTGAGAAACCAGCAGTTAAGAAGCCGTCTACCCCAGTGACACCAGAGCGCCAAGCTGTTAATATGGAGCTAGCCCAAAGTGGTAGTGCTTTTAGCGTGTCGACTCTTTCACAGCTGGCTAACCGCCAGCCCCAGATAGAGCAGACCGGCCCGAACGAAGTCACGATTTCGCTGCACTGATTCATACGCAGAGATAAACCAAAATGGGTGGAAAAAATAAAATATGAATCCTACGCAAAATAACCCAGCAGGCCAAGGACCAGCTCCCGCGAATTACACTGGCGGAGATTATACTATGGGGTCCGTAAATGCACCCGATGGCCCGGCCGTTATCCCGCCTCAGCAGGCTCATGCCAATCCCAACAGCACGCAGAACGCCCTGCAGATCAGCGAGATCCGCGACGGCATAGTGATTATGAATGACGGTTCTTTCAGGGCGGTCGTGATGTGCCAATCAATCAACTTCGACCTGATGAGTCCCCAGGAACGCGAAGCGGTAGAGTTCAGCTACCAGGGATTTTTAAATTCGCTGTACTTCCCGGTACAGATTTTCATACGCAGCCAGAAAGTCGACATGCGGCCATATCTCGAGAAAATAGACAAGATCCGAAAAGAGCAGGACAACATGCTGCTTGGCCTGCTGATGGAGGATTACATAGCTTTCCTGGCCGACATCGCCCAGCAGACCAATATCATGGATAAGAAGTTCTACTTGGTGATTAAATTCCCAGATATCGAGCAAGATGTCCGCAAAGCCTTAAAACAAAGCGCCGGGTTCTTTACCGGTATGGCGGAGTTGCTAAGCCCCAGCAAGCAGCCACATGTAGTGATTGATGAAAGCACTTTAGAGAAGGGTAAGACCGAGTTGCGTAATCGTATCCAGGCGGTTATGCAGGGATTGGCACAATGCGGCATCCAAAGCCTGCCGCTGGATACCGAAGAACTGATTGAGCTTTATTATGATGCCTATAATCCCGACACGGCCACCCGACAGCAGATAAAGAACTTCAAAGATCTGACCGCCCCGATAGTTACCAAAGGCGAGGGCGCGGCACCCCAGCCGCAGCTGGACAAGGAGATGTCTTAAAATGGCTTTCGGGAAACACAAGGACGCGCCAATCGACCCGGTGGTCCTGGAAAAGCAGGAAGTAGCGGCCGCCTTCGCCAAAGGCGTTACCGCCCTGCGCGATTTCATCGCCCCCAGCTCGCTTAAGTTCGAGGGTAACTACTTCCAGCTTGGCACCCGCTTTGCCCGTACTTATTATGTTTACGGCTATCCGCGGCAGCTTTATACGGGCTGGCTTTCCGGCATGGTCAACCTTGATGAAGTGATTGATTTATCGATGATAGTCCAGCCGGTGGACAGCCAGGTGGTCCTGAATAACCTCCGTAAGAAAGTCAGCCAGCTGGAGGCCGGCATCCAGCTGGACAGCGAGCACGGCAAGGTCCGCGACCCAGGCAAACAAGCGGCCGTCCAAGACGCAGAAGAACTGCGCGACAAGCTGCAGGTCGGCGAGGAGCGTTTCTTCCGCTTCGGGCTTTACTTTACGATTTACGGCAATTCAATGGAGGAGCTGGAATTCGTCAGCCATAAAGTCGAGAGCCTGCTCGGCCAGCAGCTGGTCTACTCCAAGCCGGCCAGCGCCCAGCAGGAGCAGGGATTATCCAGCACCGTACCGCAGTTCATGGACCAGCTGCAGATTTACCGCAACATGAATACCGGCGCCATCTCCACTACCTTTCCGTTCACTTCGGCCGACCTTACCCAGGAAAACGGCATTCTATATGGTATAAACATGCATAATTCCGGCCTAGTCATCTTTGACCGCTTTAGCCTGGAGAACGGCAACAGCGTAGTGTTCGCCAAGTCCGGCGCCGGTAAAAGTTTCACAGTCAAACTAGAAGCTCTGCGCAGCATGATGATGGGCACCGAAATCTTCATCATTGACCCTGAGAATGAATACCAAAAGATGTGCGATGCCGTTGGTGGAGCATATGTAAGGCTGAGCCTTAATTCCGCGACCCGTATCAACCCCTTCGACCTACCCCAAGTGGTCGATTCGGAAGAATCGGATAATGCCCTACGGTCAAACCTGATTACACTACACGGTCTTTTGCGTTTGATGATGGGTGGCGCCCAGGCCCAGATGGTGCAGGGCGGCGTGACTACCATGCCAGCGCTCAGCCCGGCCGAAGAAGCCGACCTGGATGCCGCATTAATCGAAACTTACGCTAAGGCCGGCATCACCAATGATCCGCTGACCCACGGCTCGCCGCCGCCGACCATCAGTGACTTGTACGACACGCTGCTGCATATGGGCGGCACCGGCCCGCAGCTGGCCCAGCGGCTGCGAAAGTACACGTCCGGCACCTTCGCCGGAATCTTCAGCCAGCAAAGCAACGTCAATGTAAATAATCCGATGGTAGTATTCAACATCCGCGACCTTGAGGACGAGCTGCGACCGGTCGCCATGTATATTGTCCTGAACCATATCTGGAACCGGACTAAAGTCGACAAGAAACGGCGCATTATGATCGTCGACGAAGCCTGGCAGCTGATGCGCTACGAAGACAGTGCTAACTTCCTATTCTCATTGGCTAAACGGGCCCGTAAGTATAACCTTGGTATTACTACTATCACCCAGGATGTCGAAGACTTCATGGCTTCGCGGATGGGCAGGGCCATCGTTGCCAATGCCAGCATGCAATTCTTGCTTAAGCAGTCGCCGACGGCGGTCGATGTTCTGTCCGACGTATTCAAGCTTACAAGCGAAGAAAAGAAGCGGCTCAGTCAGTTCCCGGTTGGGCAGGGATTATTCTTCGCCGGCCAGAACCACGTGCACATCCAGGTCATCGCCAGCCCGACAGAGAATGAACTGATTATTACCAATCCGGTCCCTCAAGCCGCTGCCGCGCTGCAGGCCGAAGTCCAGCCGCCTGTGGCTCAGGCACCGCAGCCAGCCGCACCACCCTCATATGTTGAATCGGCGGCGCAGCCAAACGGAGCAGATGTCGAATGGCAAAACCAACACGCGGCTTAATGAGATAGAGTATGGCGACAAGCACTCCACTACCCAGCAGACCGACGGAGGAGGATAACCCGGGACAGAATCGGATCGAGGACCTGACTGACCGCGAATTCAACCACGACGAGTATGAACGCCGTCATGGTATAGCGGCGGGGGATCCATCAGACCCGCGCGGCGGCATGGATGAAGAGGAGTACGATGACCAGACCGAGCCGGCGGGGGATCCCTCAGACCCGCGCAGTGATAACCTAGGCCCGGAGAACCTATCAGCCGCGGAAGAAGTAACCTCCAGCCAGCAGTATGAGCAGAAGGTTGGCAAAGGTTACAAAAAACAGCCAGATAAACCTGGCTTTATCCGCCGGCAGCTGGGACGGCGTAACCGTATCTTTTTAATTGGCGGAACAGCCACTACGATAACCGTTATTGCGATAGTGATTTTTCTGAGTCTTCTGCCATTTAAGATCATGCATATTATGAATAATCTGCAAAGCCACTTTTTTTCGACCAGCGAGAATGCCATGCAGACTGAGACGAATGCACTTTTCAGCAACTACTTAAGAAAATATGTTATGCCGGCGTTAAAGAATTGCCCCACTAACGTAAATCGAACATGTAACCCCATCACCCAGGGCTCACTGGTTTCTCAGTTATATAAAGGATGGCGTAATGCTCATTTTGAAGAAAAGCTGGCGACTAACTACGGACTCCAGTTCAAATACAACAAGAATAGTGGTCACTACTATCTATCGGCCCCGGGGCTTAGCGGTGATGGCCTGGATTTGGGGACCGAGAACACGGGCTTCGCTAAATCGTCCGAGAGTCTCGATGAATTCATAGCACGGACCAAGGACGATCCGCAGTTTCAACGCGTTAGCCGATCACAGCTTAGAGCCGCTGTTAATGATTCTATCAATAGAGAAACCAGTTGGAAAAAAGTCATGTATAGATATAAGGTCGGCCGATTACTGGAGAAGAAATACGGCTTCAAGCGTTGTATCTTCGCCTGCGACACAAGAGACAATTTCGCAGATTGGAAGGATAATAAATTGCGGGCGGCCAAGTTAATCCTGGCTGAAAGGGTATTGTTGCCAAGAAGCGAATCGCTGTATTTAGTGATTGGCTGTGTCCTGACAGACAGTTGCGACCCTTCACACCGGACAGTGCCCGACGGCGGCATAAATGGCGAGCCAGAGACCCCAGTCGAGAAAGAGCTTAGAGTAGCGCTTGATCAGTTGGCTCTGGAAGAAACAGGAAAATACGCTGACGTTTTAGCTCATTCAAGCGGGATACTCAAAGACGGCTATACTAAATATATCGCTAAACAGGTAGCCAAAAAATTAGCTACTACTTTCGGAGGGGACGCAGCCGCAGCCGAAAGCGCGGAGAAAATAACAGGCAGTCTCATCCCAATTGTCGGTTGGGTCAATACGTCATCAAGCGTTATTGGCACATTAGAAAAGTCGCCGACAAAAATCAAAGCCTTAGCTTACATGACGAACGCTGCTGGCATGGTATCAGCGTTCGCTACTTACCGGACTTATACGGACGAGATCAAAACCGGGCATGTCGATGGCGAACTAATAGGCTCGATGACAGATGCTCTGGGCCCAGGCAATAATGACAGTACCGGGGGAACAGCTACAGCCGAACAATCACCGCTGTATGGATATCTGATCGGAGATGATATAGACAATTCCGGGAATGCAGTAAGCCGGGCCTTCGGCAATACGGCTCTGGCGGCAAGCAGCACCCCGGCTTATTTATGTAATAACGGCAAGCCGGTCCCTGCGGGCAAGCTGATCTGCCCCGAGGAAGTTCTCGGCGGAGCAGATTTACCGATTGTAAATGCTATAGATGAGATACTTAAGGACCTTGGGCCGCTTAAAGACTTAGCTGACTTTTGGAACAGTACGGCCGGGAAGCCCATAAGGGCAGCCGTTAACGCTTTTAGCACTATAACCAGCTTTTTCCTTAGCCACATACCGGGATTTGATAAGCTCGTCAGCCTAATAACCGCAGCTGCTGAACCGGTAATAAAGGCATTCACTGATTGGTTGATCCCTAATCCGTTTTCGGATAACGCGAGCGGCGGCCGGACCTTTGACTTAGCCGCTGGCGGGGCTGACCAATTAAATTCCGACTATTCACAGAACGCTCTAGGTGGCCGCAAACTTACACAGCAGCAGGCGGCTGCTATTCTGGCGGAGCAGGCCCAGCAGAACTATCAGGCCTATAGGAGTGAGTCGCTGCTGGCCAGGATCACAGATACCGACAGCAACTACTCAGTCGTGAGCAAGCTGGCCATGTCTATGCCGGACAGCGCTAAGTCGGCCAGTGGCAGTATCACTGCCGCGCTGTTTACCAATCCATTTGCCAAGATCTCAGGAATCTTCGCTCCTCTATTCAGTCTTGGGCACGCACAGGCCGCTGCCAGTACTTTCCCCGATCCGTTCGGCATCAGTCAATACGGATACCCGGCCGATGATCCCGGGTTGGCTGCAGCCAACCAGGACCCCGAGACCTACTGGGCCCAGAACTGTTCGTCTGACGGCACGACCCTCGACTGGAGTGTCGGCGACAACGCCAAATGGATAGACAGCGCTACGGTCGACCCGGACACTGGGCTGCCAGAAGATGATTCTACTAACCCTTGTTTGTTAATAGAGGCCGCGGTCGGCAGCTCAGGTGCTTTATACGACTCGGGCTTGCTGACGAGCGACGATCTTGGCAGCACTAGCTCAAGTACAACTACGACAAGTACTACACCGGTTTCCGCCAATGCTCAGCAGCTGGCTCAGCAAATTTTAAACAATAAGAATATACAGCTCACCGGTCGACTGGTACTCCAGGATATCCAAGACGCCGCTAATGGTCAGCCCGGCACAGCCGGGGCTATGACTAGCGCGGCCATTTTACAGCTGATATTGAGCGTCGGGCAGAAATATACAGTAGTGGTATCAGCTATCCAAAGCGGTGGGACCGGTCACTGCAATAATACGCCAAAATCGTCTTGCCCTAACGATCCACACTACAATGGCGATGCCGTCGACTTCAGTACTCTGGACGGAGTGGCGTTAACCGGGAGGGATAGCGGTTCATTATCCATCATGAATGTTGCTTTCGGTGTTTTACCAACCGGATCTGGATTAGGCCAGAGCCAATGTGGGGCTACTCCTACCCTGCCGAGTGGATGGAGCACTTTCCAAGATACCTGTGATCACCTGCATGTTCAGGTACCCGCGGGGACGCCATGATTAAACTGATTAATGGTCGAACGCTGGTCAGCCTGTTAATTATGCTAGGCTATTTAATCGGTTTCTGTGGCAGTTCACTCGCGGCCCTAAGCCAAGATGATACCAATAGCATCTACGGTGACACTGTTTGGTATTTACCGAGTATAAGCTCTCCTCAAACGTGTTCTAATTTACCCTCAACACCCGGCAGCGGCGCTTCTGACGGCGCCCAGTTCCCCAATCTCGATCCGTCAGCTATGGCCGATGCCATAAACACATGGGTGGCTAAAGAGAATCCCAACAGTAGAATGGTTAATTTGGGCGGCACCATCGTAGCAAGTGCTAAGAACTCAAATATCAGCCCGTTTTTGATTGTAGCCATTGCCGCTGAAGAATCTTCATTAGCCGATCCGACCGATTACAATGTCCAGCACGGAAATAACTCCTTTGGGAGATCGGCCGCGCCCGGACAGCCGAGCTTTCAGGGAGCTCGTGACTGGTATTACTGGTCATCCGTGAAAGCTAGCGTTGACTATACTGCCTCAGAGAACCAGGGCATATCTGGCGGCGGCGATATGGCAACCTATCTCAGGGATCAATTCGGCAGTCTGATCGATAGCAGTACGCTCTTGCAGCTGTTTACCAAATACGCCCCTGCCGGCGATGGCAACGACCCTGTGGGCTATGCCGCTAAAGTTCAGGGCTGGATTGATGAGCTGGTTAAACTGGCCAACGGCACACCAACCACCGGTGGTGACACTACCGGTGGGACTACCAGCTGTGGCAGTGGAATCTTTGGCGGCGACATCGTTAAAACCGCCATCGGTTTGGCTTGGCCGAGCGGTGATCACGGGCCAAACAAGTCAGATGCGACACCGGAATATCAAACTGCTTTGCCGCGATATAATAGCGCTACCGACGACTACAGCGATTGTGGCGGTTTTGTGGCCACAGTCATGCACGCTAGCGGAGCGGACACCGATTATGTCGGGGTGTATGTACCAAGTCAGTACGATTACGTCAGTAAGACTGCGGCGGCTAAGTATCAAATAATTAGAAACGTTCAAGACACGACCCAGCTCCAAGCGGGCGATATACTAATGTACGTCAACCTATCTAACCCAGGCGATAGCCACACTTTTATTTATGTCGGGCAGCAGTCCGGCTTTGATGGCGATGGCGCGGCGGCTTCTTTGGGCGGTCATGTGCCTGAAGCAGTCAGCGCTGCTGCCTCGTTTGCGTACAATGGCCGCGCATTGAGCGGTAATTATTTTGCAGTTAGGTTGGTCAAATGAGAAAGCTTATAGTTCCGGTTATATTAATAATCTTCCTGCTGGTAGTTGGCGGCTGGTACGCATTCTCAAAGCAAAGCGGCACTGAATTGGATGTGCTGGTAGCGCCCAGCGGGGCAGCTTTAAAGCTGGATGGCAAGGGTATCAAATCGGGTACACTCAAGGTCAAACCCGGAAAGCATCAGCTGTCGGCGACCAAAGCCGGTTTTGCGGCTCAGAATAAGACAATCAATGTTGGCACCCAAACTCAGTTTGTGGGGATTGTTCTGCAACCCAATACAGCCGCTACTACAAATTGGTACGTTGATCATCCCGAAGAATTCTCAGTCGTTCAAACGATCAATAATCGTAACTTCGATCAAACCGGCGCTCAGCTGACATCAGATAATCCTATACTAAAAAAATTGCCGCATATTGGACCGGCTCTATCTTATCGAATCGACTATGGCCTGCCGTCGGAAGCCTCTAAAACTGGTCAGCCGGGCATATATATACGTTTTCACACCCAACAGGATAAGCAAGCTGCATTACAGTGGATAAAAGACCAGGGGACAGACCCTAATAAGCTCGACCTAATTTACATCCAGGGCAATTTCTAAAGCGGGATTAAGTTAGTGTTCCCAGAGAAGTACTCTAATACCGCGTCGGCGTCGGTGGTGGTGATTATTACTTGGTGGTCTTTCAGGCGCTCGACCAGGGCCCGGCGGCGGGAGCCGTCCAGCTCCGAGAATACATCATCTAGCAAGAACATCGGCTTCTGGCCCCGAATCCGCTCTATAAGCCCCAGCTCGAATATCTTCAGTGCCAGTACCAGGCTGCGGGTCTCGCCGCGCGAGGCGGTTTGACCAGCCGGCTGCTCATTAAGGTAAAAGGTGAAATCCTCGCGGTGCGGGCCGTGGGCTGTGAAGCCGCGTTCAAAATCCGCCTCCGCGGTGGATTCCAATTTATGCAGCAGCCGGCTGGCATAATTATCGATTGGGAATTGGATATCATAATCTACCCGGACTTTGGATTTCTTATGCGAGATGTCGCTGTAGGTTTTGGCTAAAAGCTCATTTATTTCATCAACGAGATTGTGGCGGGCCAAGGCGACCTGCGAACCCTGTTCGCTTAAGCGGATGTTCCAGACGAACAGCTGCTGTATGGCTTGGCGGCGATGGTGTTTAAGCAGGGCGTTGCGCTGGGCTAATGTGCGTTTATAGCTGTTGAGCAGTGTTTTGTAGGCCGGCAAACTGCGCTCCAACAGGTCGTCGAAGTAGTCTCGGCGCTGTTCCGGGCCGCGGGTCATCAGCTGCAGGTGGTTTGGCTCGAAGTAGACTGCTGGCAAGGTCTTATCCAGACCAAGCCGCTTATAGGGCTTATCATCGATGATGAATGTCTTGGCCGGAGGCTCAATCTTTATAGTCCTAGTCTGTTTTTCAAAGAACCCGTCTAATCGCGCCCACGGTTTATCGAATCGGACCAGCTCCGCGTCACGCGCCCGGTAAGAACTGCCGCGGGCCAGTACCAGCACCGCCTCCAGTAGGTTGGTCTTGCCGCTGGCGTTGGGGCCGACGACTATATTCACGCCGGGCTCGAATTCAAATGAGGCATCGGCATAAGAGCGAAAGTTCTGCAGGCGCAGGTTACTGATCATCAGATTAAGCTTACAGCCTTTTAACTAGTATTCGTTAGCTTCTAAGCGGCATTATCAAGTGTAGGTACGAGGGCTCTTTAGCCGAGCGCAAAATACATGGTTCCAGCTTACCGTTGAAGCAGAATTCGATTTCTTCGGCGCCAAAAGCGTTTAGCGCGTCGATGAGGTAGCGCGAATTCAGAGTGACCTCGCCACCGCCTGTGACCTTAGCGTCAGCCTTAGCGGTGTTCTCGCCGAGCTGCGAGGCGATAGCATTAATACTTACAGCCGATGCTTCTTTATCAGCTTTGATAGTGATGCTGCCGGCGCTTTCGCGGGCGAACAGCGCCGAGACTTTGGTGATATTGATGAAATCAGCCCTGGTCAGCTTGGCGACTGTTTCGAACTTGGTCGGTATCAGCTTGCGATAATCAGGGTAATTACCCTCGATCAGTCTGGCCACCAGACTGACATCGCCGACCTGGAACAGTACTTGCTGGTCATCGTGGGTAACAACAACCTCTTTATCATTATCACTGATGATCCGCAGCAGATCCTGCGCGGCGCTGGCCGGCATCAGGAAATTGACTTCTTTGGCAGTCTTGGCAAGTTTGGCTTCGGCTAAGCGGTAGCTATCGGTAGCGGCGATTACAGCTTGCCCGGAAACCAGATGGAAATAAACACCGTTCAGCACCGGCCGCGAATCATCGGCGCTGGCGGCGAACACCACTTGGGCTAGGGCTTTCTTAAAATCCGCGGCTGGGCCTTTCCAGGTCACACCTTCTTTGATGGCTGGCATGACAGGGAAGTCGTCAGCCACGATGCCGTTTATGGTCGATTGATACTGGTCGTTATTTATATGCAGCTTGTTGTCAGTCAACTCCAGATTCAAGACGCTGTCGGGCAAACTGCTGACAAAATCCTGCATCAGGCGAGCCGGCACCGTGATAGCGCCTTCTTGAGTTATCTTGGAGCCTATAAAGTGGGTTATGCCTATATCTAGATTAGTCGCAGCTATGCTTAGGCGGTTATTTTCGGTGCGCAGAAGTACGTTCGAAAGTATCGGCAGAGTATTACGGCTGTTCGCCACGCGGGCGACCGTACTTAGGGCTTTGGCGAGATTCTGCTGGGTGACCTGGAGCTTCATAACTATTATTCCTTTATTAAATTAGTAGTATTAGTAGGTACTGTGGAAACCGGGTATAAACTAAGAATTAACAGATTGAAATTAATCAAAATCGCCTGTGCATAGTGGTATATAAACTGTGTATTGGCTGTGTTACTTAAGCCGTACAACAAATCAATTATAAAGACCCGTGCAGAGCGGACTGTGGATACTGTGGGTAACACCCAGACTTGTACAAAGGTTGTGCTCAGCTTGTGCGCATACTTGTACCCAGCCTTAGGCATACAGTCGCTCCTTGAGTTCGTTGACATTCTGGCGGATGGGGCTGTCGTAGCTTATCTCGCGCTGGATCTTTTCAATCGAATGTATGGCTGTGGTGTGGTCTTTGCGGCCTAATTCGTGCGCGATCTTAGGGAAAGATAGGTGCAGCTCGCTGCGCAGCATATACATAGCTACTTGGCGCGGCACAACGATATCCTTATCACGCTTAGGGCCCAGAATATCTTCAACTGATACATGGAAATGCTTAGCTGTCCGCTCAATAATAGCCCGGGCGCTGATATGTTTCGGACGCCCCCGTGTTCCTTCGAACATAGTTGTGACTATCTGGATATCCGGCTCTACGCCGCGCATCTCGCAAAAAGCAATCAGCTGGTTTAGGGCGCCTTCCAGCTCGCGGATGTTGCTTTGGACGCGGGTGGCGAGGAACTCCACGACGTCGCGCGGCAGCTCCAGCTCCTGGCTGCCGGCCTTGGTCTGTAAGATAGCGCAGCGGGTCTCGAAATCAGGCGTCTGCATATCGATGGTCATACCCCAGGCAAAGCGCGAGCGCAGCCGCTCCTCCAGTGTCGGGATATCCTTGGGCGGCTTATCCGAGCTCATAATGATCTGCTTGTTAGCCTGATAAAGCGCATTGAAAGTATGGAAGAATTCTTCTTGGATCTTTTCTTTGCCGGCCAAGAACTGGATATCATCGACAATCAGGACGTCAGCCGCCCGGTAAAATCCGGCAAAATCACTGGTGTTTTTCTTGAATCGCAGGGCGTCCACGAACTCCTGGACAAATTGCTCAGTGGAAGCATAGATGATCCGGGCCCCGGGCTTGGCCGCTAGCACGGCGTTGCCGACCGCCTGGATTAGATGGGTCTTGCCGATGCCGACACCGCCGTAAATGAAGAGGGGGTTATATTTATTACCCGGAGCATTGGCGATGGCCTGGCAGGCGGCGTAAGCCAGCTCGTTGCCGGCGCCGACCACGAAGTTCTCGAACGAGTAGCGGGTATTGAGGCCTTGTCGATAAGAGTGGGTAACATTGGATATCGAGGCTCTGGGCCGCAGAGCGACGGAGTCCAGTTGCAGCCCGTCAATCGATCTGGCGGATTCCGGATCCAGCGACCTGGAGGGGCTGATGCCGGTATGGATCTTATATTCGACCTTCGATGGCTTGACCCCGTTCTTTTCCAGGACCTCCACCACCAGGTCATTGAATTTCCGCTCCAGCTGGTTCTTAACGAAGATATTGGGCACGCCGACCACGATCACATCATCTTTATTCCGGATAAGCTCGGTATTCTTAAACCATGTAACGAAGTTGCCGCGGGATACGCTCAATTCGATCTCACCTAGTACCGCCTGCCAAAGCCCGCTGTTATGCATCCGTTTTCCAAACCCCTTTTTATAATTCCTGTCCTTTAAATATAAACCAAGTATGCCCAGCTTTTCCACAGGCTAAGCGAAAAATACATCAAAAAACCGATTAATGACGGCCTAAGGGGATGACTTGTGCACAGGCACTGGGCTTATCTGTTAATTTGTGGACAAAAGTTGCACAACAGTGGATAAACCCCTCAGGGCTGTGGTTTTTTATTGTGAATTCTACGATTCGAGGAGTCTAATGGGTCAGGCGGGCGCGGCCCTTAGCGCGGCGGTTTTTTAAAACCTTTCGGCCGGCTGTCGTAGCCATACGCTTCATGAAGCCGTGTTCGCGGCTTCGCTGGCGTTTTTTAGGCTGGTAAGTTTGTTTAGGCATGGTTAATACCTTACCACAGATGAGGCTGGTGCTCTAGACCCCGGCTTCTAAACCCGATAACCTATTGGTATGATAAGCCGCGCCCATCGCTTCCATGGCTATAACAGCTTGCGCTATGTTTACCGGCAGGGCCGGGTGGCGCGCGGCGCTAATTTCGCGGTCAAAGC
>Ga0068857_100003657_pt1 | contig 12889 bp, 17 predicted proteins | sample KBSCornC72_FD_66591 | JGI IMG/M metagenome (GOLD analysis project Ga0068857, IMG submission 66591) | Corn rhizosphere microbial communities from Kellogg Biological Station, Michigan, USA - KBS Corn C7-2 | ecosystem: Host-associated > Plants > Roots > Rhizosphere > Soil ...
CACGTGTTTCGAGAAAACCTTCGTACGGCACTTCGTCCAGGCTCACCTTCTCGCCAGTGGCGCATACCTGGCGGAAAAGCGGCGCGGCCAGCTTGTAGATAGCAGCGGGGAGAATCTCTTGCGCGCTTCTGCCTGTCAGACCCAGCGAACGCCAGGGTTCAGGGCAAACGGAGATCAACGCGGAGTTCGCGTACACGATGTGGAGCGTGGGGCAATCGAGGATTGCCACCCCCACCGTCATACGCTCCAGGATATGTTGTAGCTGCATTGTGTACTCTGTGTCCATATCCATACTTCCCTGACACTTCCCGGTCCATAGCTTGAACGCGGCACACCACTTCTTACGCTCCTGTCACATCCTTATTATAGCGCGTTTTGGCGGAAATTTCTGGAAGCCAACTGTTTAATGATGCCAGCTCCTCGAAAACTCGGAGACGCGAAAGTGGACCGCTTCAGCGAGTCCACTTCGGCTTCAGCCGGAACCGTTCACTCACCGCAGAATCCAGGTTTCCATCACCAGTCGAGACGGTATGAGCGGACGGGCAGAGGATGCGCGTGGGCAACAGGCCCACGATGAAGCGGGGCAGAACTCGCTGAAGCGGTCCACTTTTGTGTTTTGGAGCTTATGGGACACCGACCGTTTGTGATACCGAAGCTAGCGTCGTGTGCTATACTGTTGCCGTCAATGTGAAGAGCGGCAGCGTCGCCGTGAAAAGACACATAGCATTAGAGGGATTAGGAGTTTCATGGACACATCGAGCGAAGCCACACATGAGGGCATGCATTATTACGACAATATTCTCCAGTTGATGGGCAATACGCCTCTGGTGCGTCTGAACCATATCGCCAGAGATGTTCCCGCGCTGGTTCTGGCCAAAATGGAGATGTTTAATCCTGGCGGAAGCGTCAAAGATCGCATTGGACCGGCCTTGATCGAACGCTGTGAGCAGCTCGGTCTGTTGCGTCCCGGCGGCACGATCGTCGAACCGACCAGCGGCAATACCGGGCATGGGCTGGCACTGGCAGCCGCGCTCAAAGGCTATCATTGTATCTTTGTCATGACCGATAAGGTGAGCGAGGAGAAACGCAGTCTGCTCCGCGCATACGGGGCCGAAGTCGTGATTTGTCCAAGTAGCGTTACCCACGAGTCGCCCGAACATTATAAGAACGTGGCACACAGGCTGGCCGAAGAGATTCCCGGCGCGTGCTGTCCCGATCAATATTCGAATCCCGCGAATCCCGAAACCCATTATCGCACGACCGGGCCGGAACTCTGGCGCGATACTGGCGGGCGTATCACGGCATTTGTCGCGGGCGTCGGCACTGGCGGCACGATCTCTGGCACCGGACGCTATCTCAAAGAGCAGAATCCCGCCATCAAGATTATCGGTGCCGACCCGCCAGGCTCCGTCTATTCCGGCGATGTGCCCGGCCCTTACAAGGTCGAAGGCATCGGCATGGAACTCTTCCCGCAGAACTACGATCCCACGATCGTTGACGAGTTTATCCGCGTCGATGACCGCACGTCGTTCGATCTCGCGCGGCGTTTGGCTCGCGAAGAAGGCATTCTCACCGGTGGCTCAGCCGGAACCGCGTTGGGAGCTGCCTTACAGTACGCGCGTCGTCTTACACCCAAAGATGTCGTCGTTGTGCTTTTGCCGGATACCGGGCGCGGCTATCTCTCAAAGCAATTCAATGATACATGGATGAGAGAGAACAATATGCTCGTTATCAGCGAAAACGAGCAGCCGACGTTACAAGATGTATTAACCTATCGTCGCACGCACGTTGGTACCATGCCGCTTGTGGTCAGCGTCGCGCCCGACGATTCGGTGGCCGAGGCGGTCGGTCTATTGCGCCGCTACGGCATCAGCCAGTTGCCAGTCATGGAGAATGGCAAGATGGTGGGCAGCATGAATGAGAACCTGCTCTTGCGCTACCTGGCCGGAGGCGAATCGCTCGCCGAGGCCACCGTCAGCGACCTGCAAGGCCCGCCGTTCAACGCCATGCCAGCCGACGCACTGGCCAAAGAAGCCTATACGCTTTTCACCGCCGGGCATACCGCCGTCGCGGTCGTCGATAACGACACGCTCTCTGGCATCGTCACCAAAAGCGATCTGCTCGAATTCTGGGCGCATAATCGTATCGGTTAAGCTTCGTCCCGATTTCTTTCGCTGAAAATACAAGAAGGCTGCTCAACATGATAGTGGGCAGCCTTACCTTTAACAAAACAGATTTCCCCTCCTATTCCATCCCCAAAAAAGATGAAAAATATCCAGTGTTAGCTGGGTACCTTCTCACAAAAGTCATACCCTCGTCACATGGCTTCCTGGTTGCCCTCATCGATCTGGAGCGCGCCGGCGCGCGCTGGCGAAATAGCACTCTGGTACTACTAGATTGACCGACTATGATACAAGTCGCTATACTCTGAACAACAACGAAACAGCGAAAGCACTGACGCAACGTTGTTCAGAATGCCCGCAGGACGTTCTGGTACTATGATGGTACGCTAAAGTTGAACTTGGTACTTCGGTCCAGCACAGTTAGGAGAGGACGGTTGTGCCACTAGGATTAACGTTAGGTAGTTCATCTGGTCAAACTCAACAAGGTATCCTGGAATTTTTCAGACCCCCGATGGTTGTCTCATTCCACCTGTGATTCCAGCGAGAAGTGCATCACTCAAGCACGAGGCCGTGATCCCTTCCTTCCAATGCTGACTTGCCTTAGAGATTACTTGCCAGTTTTAGACAAACCAGCTTTGTAGAAAGGCTTTTATCCTCATGACAGAAGCTCTTAACATTCAGCCGGACGGTCTTACGGATGTTCGTCCCTCTAGGAAAATTACCAGACGCGCGCGCATTGGTATGGCGCTCGCGGGCACCGGTTTCGCTGGCGCAATGCTCGTCGGTGGCATTCTTGGTACTCATGTCGGCGTTGCCTCTGCCCATACAGCGCGGCAGCACGCGCCATTGACACGGAGCGTGGTGAATGTAGAAACCGCGCCGATGTCCTTCACAACCGCGACCAACGCCAACGTTTCCTATCAGGATATCGCCCGGCAGGCCGCGACCTACTACGGCATCAGTCCCAACCTCTACGTGCGCCAGATTCAGCAAGAGAGCGGCTTTAACCCTAACGCTGTTTCGCCAGCCGGAGCGGAAGGCATCGCGCAGTTTATGCCCGCGACCGCTGCTAGCATGGGCGTCAATCCCTGGAACCCGACCAGCGCGCTCTACGGTGGCGCGCGTCTGATGTCGCAATTGAATCACCAATTTGGCGGCAACTATGCCCAGGCGTTGGCTGGCTACAATGCCGGTCCCGGCGCAGTGCAATACGCGATCAAGGCTGGTGGCTCGAACTGGTATGCGTATCTGCCTGCCGAAACGCAGCATTATATCGCAGTCATCATGGGCTGGTAAATCAATCCCCTTACACTCTCATCCCAGTTCAAGCAACTGGATTCAAAGAAGGATGTATTTCCATGAAAGAACAGCATAACATCGAAACAACCAACCTTAACGATATTCCTTGTCAGCCGAAAGCAGTCCGGGGTGCGCGTCTCAGAATGGCTCTGGCGGGTAGCGGCCTGGCGGGCGCGATGCTGCTCAGTGGCCTTTTGAGCGGCCACGCCAGCGCGGCTCCGCTGGCCAGCAATGTTGCCCATATGCAGGCCGCGCCCATATCTTACAACGTGGCGGATAGCTCGCAGGCTTCGCGCGAAACCTATCGCAACATTGCCCGGCAGGCCGCGCGCTACTATGGCATTAGCCCCAACCTCTACGTGCGCCAGATTCAGCAGGAGAGCGGGTTTAATCCACGCGCGTATTCGCCAGCCGGAGCTGAGGGCATCGCGCAATTTATGCCGGCGACCGCGCGCAGCATGGGCGTCAATCCTTGGGACCCAACCAGCGCGCTGTATGGCGGTGCGCGTCTGATGTCCCAACTGAATCACCAATTTGGCAGTTACGCAAAAGCTCTGGCAGGCTACAATGCTGGCCCTGGCGCGGTAAACTACGCAGTCCGGCATGGTGGGAGCAACTGGCTGGCCTGGACACCCAGGGAAACCCAGAACTACGTACGCATCATCATGGGCTGGTAAGCGTTCGCCTGCCTGGTTGCAGACGAGCTACAACGCCGTCACACCCAGCATGACAGAGTAGTCACAGGTTGAGCGCCAACGATGCCATTCAACCTGAACCAGAGTGGAGAGCATGAACGATGTTCTCCACTCTTTTTTCTTTGCTCCCGATGAAATCGCGCTTCTCGCCATATAAACGCTTGACGATCCGCAAAGTCTATGGTACTATGTCAAACGTAACAGGCAGACATTTTTGTTGACATTTATCTGTGTGATTAAAGAGGAGGTACAACCATGCAAGCCATTGTGAATAATTACCCCGGCATATCCTCATCCTGGTCGTACTCACTCACACAGAGCAGGACAACGTGTCCATTTATGCGAGGAGCAGGCGGGCGAGGCAGGGCATAATGGCGCGCCTGCCCTACGAAGCGTTTGAACACACCGCTGATATTGGCCTGCGCATCTCCGGCGCGACGTTGCCTGAATTGTTTACCAACGCCGCCGCTGGGATGGAAAGCTTGCTGGTCGCGCCAGAGCAGATCGAAGCACGTATCAGCCGCGAAGTCACCGCCGAAGGCCATGATGTGGTCGCGCTGCTGATTTCCTGGCTGAACGAGTTGATCTTCCTGTTTGACACCGAGTATCTGCTGTGCAAACACTTCACGATCAACGAACTGACGGACACGCACTTGCGCGCCACCGTTTCCGGTGAGCCATATGACGCAACCCGCCACGATCTGAGCAGCGCGATCAAAGCCGCGACCTGGCACGAGGCAAGCGTGAAAGCCGATGACGAGGGTTATACGGCGAGCGTGATTCTCGATATCTAAGTATACTAAATCCATGAGCGGTACGATCCACGTATAGGCCGGGTGATTCTCAAGTACGTCAGCGATAGCTATCTCTTCGGCGAGAAGAGCGATTATTCCACTATGTAGAACGCGGGGAGCTGGAACGGGCGCGCCGTCCGCTTCTTGTTCCCCACGCGAGAATAGATTCATGACATGAGAGCGTGGAGCGAACAAAATCCACGCGGGAGAAAGAAACGTGGGCAATTCCAAAGAGAACATCCCATTGCAGCGCGTTGATCCTTTTCGCTGGCGCATTCCTGCCAGCTATAATGACCAGATGCATGTTCCCGGCATGGTCTATGCCGATGACGAACTTATTCAACAGATCCTCAACGATAACGCCTTGCACCAGGTTGCCAATGTCGCGACCCTACCCGGCATCGTCGGTTACTCGCTGGGCATGCCGGATATTCACTGGGGCTATGGTTTCCCGGTCGGAGGCGTGGCCGCGACCGACGCGGAAAACGGCGTGGTCTCGCCCGGCGGCATCGGTTTCGATATCAACTGTGGTGTGCGCCTGATCGCGACCGACCTGGTGCGTGAGCAAGTGCGTGGACAGGTTGACAAGCTTGCCGATACGCTTTTCAAGGCCCTACCCTCCGGCGTAGGCGGCGCGGGTATGCGCGAATTGACCACTCATGAGATGCGCGATGTCATGGTGCAGGGCGCGGCCTGGGCAGTGGAGGATGGCTATGGCTTCGCGGAAGACCTGGAGGTTACTGAGGAGGGTGGATGTCTGGCAGGAGCCGATCCTGATAAAGTCTCGCCAATGGCCGTCCAGCGGGGACGCAAGCAGTTGGGCAGTCTGGGGTCGGGCAACCACTTCGCGGAAGTGCAGTATGTCGAGCATATCTACGATCAGGCTGCGGCGGATGCAATGGGTATAGGCCAGGTTGGGCAGATTGTTGCCACCATCCACTGTGGTTCGCGTGGCTTCGGGCATCAAATCGCTGAAGACTACATCAAGCTCGCGGAGGTCAAGCAGGCTAGTTACGGCTTCAGTCTACCTGACCGTCAGCTTGCCTGTCTGCCCTTGCAGTCTGACGAGGGGAAGGCGTATCTCGCGGCCATGGCCTGTGGGGCCAACTTCGCCTGGGCCAATCGTCAATTGCTGATGCATAGTGTACGTCAGGCCTTTGCCAGCGTCTTCGGACGCAAAGCACGGGCCAAAGACATGCCGTTGGTTTACGATGTTTGTCATAACATCGCCAAGTTCGAGGAGTATGAAATCGATGGACAGAAACGCCGAGTATGCGTGCATCGTAAAGGTGCCACGCGGGCCTTCCCGCCTGAGCACCCAGTCTTGCCGGAAAAATACCGTGCGATTGGCCAGCCCGTGCTTATCCCAGGAGATATGGGCCGTTACTCATTTGTGCTCGTCGGTGCTCCCGGCTCTATGGAGCAGAGCTTCGGCACCTGCTGTCACGGCGCTGGACGCCGCCAGAGTCGTACCGCCGCCAAAAAATCGCTAAGCCCGCGTGAACTGCTCGACCAGCTCCACGCGCGCGGCGTCACCATCCGCGTCCACAGCAAGAATCTTCTTACTGAAGAAGCGCCGCAAGCTTATAAAGACGCGCAGCAAGTCGTCAACGTCGTGCACAACGCTGGCCTTGCGAAGCTTGTCGCGCGGCTGAAACCGATTGTGGTTGTGAAGGGATAGGTGAGAAGATGTGAGTCCCCGGCGTAGATCGTTTGTCTACGCCGGGGACTTTTTGAGCATTTTTAACAATATATAGGATTGAAGTAAAAATGGAGAATATGGTATAGTTAAATAGAACAAAGCCGAGATTAAAAATGGATTATTAGCAGGGGGAATTGCATTAACCATGAAAAAGCAGTGGCAGCAAGGAGTTTTCGATACGCTTTCTTCAGAAGAGCAAGTTTTGCCTCAACGGCGGTTATATAGCAAGCGTACTCTTCTTATTTTGGCGAGTGGTTATATTACCTCTGGAATTTTATACTTCGTCAGTGGTGCTATATTAAGCAGTTTTAGCCAACCAGAGGATGCACAACTTATTCCTGGCATGCTTGGAAGTATAGCTGTATTAGGCTTCATAGCTGTTGTCGTTTCGTTACTTATTATGGATTGGCACGGTTTTACAACATTAAATGGATGGATTAAATGGAGAAGGATGAAGACCTGGCAAAAGCTTGTGGTTGGTTATCTCTTCATCGGTTTCAGTTTTCTTCTTGTAATACCGTACCTTATACAAGCATACAGCACATATACGCATGATAAAGCTCAAGAGCCAGCGCGTCTCCGTAGGAAAATAGCTGAGCAAGAAATTCAAGTGGGGATCATTCCAAAGACGGATGGCGCATGCCGTATTTGCCATAAACCACTGCAAGTGGATGCAGAATTTTGTATGTATTGTGGAGCTGTAGTAAAGGAGCATCCGAAGATTTGTCCAAACTGTGCGACAGTGGCGCTAGCTGACGCTAAGTGGTGTCCAAAATGTCGGACGCCACTCGATGGGTAATTTTTTAGATGATTAGGGAGTTTTTATGCGAACATACACAATTATCCTTGAATCGGATATGGAGGAGGGCGGCTACACCGTCACGGTACCAGCCTTGCCCGGATGTATTACCCAAGGAGAGACGGTAGAGCAATGCATTGAGCGTGCGCGCGAGGCCATCGAAGGATTTATCGAGAGCCTGAAAGCGGATGGGGAAGCTATTCCCGAAGAGATGGAGCCACCTCAAATGCTTAAAGTGCATGTTGCCGCGTGATATGTAGATTCTATCTGTTTCCAGGAGGCGCAAACGGTTTGCAAAATAAAAAGGCTTATGCCAGGGAAGTTCATTTCATGGATAACCGCCTCTCTATCCAACTCGCGGATGAGCGAGAAATCAGCGTGCCTCTGGCCTGGTTTCCGCGTTTGCAGAATACCACCGATGAGCAGCGCAATGCATGGGAATTGATCGGGTCGGGCGTTGGCATTCATTGGCAAGAGATAGATGAAGATATCTCCGTGGCGGGACTGTTAGGCTTGCCAGAAGATTAAGTTGGAGTGTACAAGCGTGCCAGAGCTTAATTATCTCGCGATGTTGTCCATTGTGCCCTTTGATATTCCATATTGATCTGATCCCAGAACCACGTTTCTGTATCCGTCTCAGGATCGAAACGAAACAGTGGCATTGAGCTACCACCTTCAGAGGTGAGTATGATAGTTTTGTTCAATAGCTGACCAACTGTGCGGAGAAAATCAAGCAAACGCGAGATTTGCTGATGGGCAGTGTTACCCTGAAAATTGCGTGGGTCAAGATCAAAATCGATTTCTTCGCGAGTGAAAAAGAAGCAGTCCAAATCCAGATGCTCTTTATCAATGTGTAAGTATGGCCATGGAAGAAGGTCGTCTTGAAGGGCAAAAATTGCTTCGATGTTCTCTGGAAGCGGTGTGAGCTGATCGCCAACAAAAAATTCAAGGGCATAGGGACCTGAACGAAGAAATGCCAGGAGCTTTTGCCAGTCTTGCTCGTCGGTTTCAAGCACATAAATATCACGTAGGCTCCCATCGATGTAAAAGGCTTTCTCGTAGTTGGCAGATAGATCACCACTCATCTTGTCCTCGCTCAGCCTTCACTTTTACTTCTTGCAACGATTTCTCTATTCCGTCAGCAGTTGCTTTTTTGACGGTCTTATCACTGTTGAGGATTCGTGCCATCCAGTGTGGTATCAAACGTATATTCAGCTCAGATCGCTCAATGTGCTGGATAGTGCATGAGGTTGTATCTGTCGCTATACAGCGCATATCTGTGCATCCGGTAAGATGAAACCAGGGATGTTTTATTTCCCCTTGTGCCTGAAAGTGATAGTGTTCGACATCACGAGACAAGCGACTAACCATATTGCCTTCTATGCTAAAGAAAGACATTTTGGCATAGACTGTCTCTCCTGTCATGGGAGGGTCTAGTGGTGCAACACGATCGACGTGCATTCTAATGCGTAAAAAGGCTGGTTCCATATGAATCACCTGACCTGCTACGGGAGGACCAGGGGGATCGCTTTGTAATGATTCTTGCGCCTGTGATCTGCTGACCTCTATATGCTCAACAAGTAAGGGCCACACTCGTTCGACAGGCGCGTTCACAACTACTGAAACTGAAATGATATCATCAGCCATGATAAATCTCTCTTTATGAGAATAGAGCTGGCGCTTTTGCCATCCGTATTTATTCTAACACGACAATATGATAGACGTCATGTGAATCGCTTTTCCAAATTGTTGATTCCACCCCAAACCGAAAAGCCCTCGCGCTCAAGAAGGGCAGGCGCGAGGGCAAGGTCGGAAATAGTCTATGCTTTGGGCAAATACAGAATAATCAGCGGCTGCGCCCATATGCTCATCGGCGAGAATTCCGCGCCATGCAGCCGGTAGCCATCGGGGAAAAGGATCTCGAACGGCGTGGTACTGCGCAACCGCAACTTATACGCACGCGTCGTACCAGACGGGAAGAGGATCGTGTAAACATGATAGATCGCGGCCACATGCTCGTAGCCTGGACTGCAACGCTTGTAGGCTTTGGTATAGCGTTTGTGTAGCAACGCGCCGTGTTCCGCGAGCAGCGTCGTCAGTGGTTGCTCGTACTGCTGATCGACCGGCACCTCTTCCAAACGATGCAAGGGATGGCGAGTTTTCTCAAGGACGAGATCGCTGAGATCGGAGCTATCTTTTTGGCTGGCTGAACGGTGGATAGTAGGCTCTTGCATCCGTGACCTCCTCTAATTCGTATTGCTCTGGTGCTGTGCGACCAATAAAGGCATACGCAAACTTCAGCTTGAAATCGATGCGCGCAATCATCAAGCTCTTGATCGATTCAAAAACAAACTCCCGTGGTTTCCCATCCTCATTCCACCTAGCTCGCCAGCGTTGTTGCATCACTGCTTCTCCTTTCGCTGTTTGGCTTGCCCCTCTATACTAATCAGGGGGTGCAGTGTAAGTGTGCCATTGCACATGACCATTTGTCAAGTACCAGATATGTTTGCCTAAATACAGATGAGCAAATGTGATGAGTCTACCTGAGATGAGCCTGTAGGGGTATACTACTTATACTTGAGGAGGAGAGTATGGCATATAGACTACGATTAAAAGAGATACTTCAAGAGAAAGGAATCTCTCAAGGGAAGCTTTCACGAGGTGCTGATGTTGCGCTTAATACAGTACGGAACATGATAAATGAGCCGAATTACACTCCGAACGTGAACACCTTGCGCAAAATAGCCGACTATTTAGGCGTTACGATGGATGAGCTTTATATCGATGATGGAACTTAGAGTGCAGCGCATGCACTAACTCTGCTGTCTCATAGTAGATATAATATGCCGTGAGGTAATAAGTTATGCGCAGGCTAAGAGTCAAAGAACTGTTGGAAGAAAAGCATGTGTCTCAGGGGAAACTTTCACGTGGTGCTGATATCCCCCCAAACACGATCCGTCGTATGATCCATGATCCCAATTACAATCCAACGGCGGCAACCCTCATAAAAGTGGCGGATTATCTGAGAGCGAAGCTAGATGATCTCTACGAAGAGGTTAAAGATGAAGACAAATAAATAGACCCCGGCTCTATTCTGGGCCGGGGTCTATTTTTCAAATCTGCCATGCTATCTGGCGATTAAACAGTCGTCTCCTGCCTATTGACTCCCTGGACCGCCTGCTTTCTTAACGCCTGTAACGCCTCGCTGAAACGCACAGGATAGGGCGTCTCGACGGTGAGGGCGCGGTAGCACGCTGGCATGTGGCTCAGATTTTGCTGGGCCAGCTCGCGGATCTCGGAGAGCGGCGGCAGGCTGCCCGCGATCATCTCACCGTTGCGCATGACGGGTCGCAGCAGGCGTTGATAGCCCTCCGGGTGCGGCTCCTGGGCAAGCTGAATCACGTCCTCCTGCCACTGTGGATGGCGATAGACTTCTTTCTTGCCCGGCCAGGTCGATTTCTCTCCAGCAACTTTGACCTTTGGCTGCTCGATCCCGGCCTCGTCAGCGTACCAGACCTCTTTATAGACCGCGCCCAGTGCGCCGCCTTCTGCGCCCTGTTCCACCGATCCAGCGCCACAACCGAGCGAGGTGCCGACGCCAAAGGCATCGATGGCCGCGCCGCCCGCGATCAACGCGCTGATTTTCCACTCGTCCAGGTCATTGCTGGCCAGGATACGTACATCCTCCAGTCCTGCCTGATCCAGTTGTTCGCGTACATAGAGCGAGTCGACGATCAGATCCCCGCTATCCAGGCGTACGGCGGCCAGCACGTGACCAAGCGTCTCCTGATAGCGTAGCGCGACAGCAATGGCGGTCTGGACGGCCTGGCGCACATCGTAAGTGTCGAGCAGCAGCGTGTAGCGATTGTAGGCTGCCGCGATGGCCGAAAACGCCTCTTCCTCGTTGGGATAGAGCTGGATCAGCGCGTGCGGAACCGTACCGGTCGCGGGCAGACGAAATTCGTAGGCCGCGTTGAGCAGCGAAGTGCTGGAGCAGCCGCCGATATACGAGGCGCGGGCGACGGTCAACGGCTCCTGTGCGCGGCGAAAAGCAAACTCTGAGACGCGCCGCTGCTTGCCATCCTGCTCCGCCGCGTAGACGACGCGCGAGGCTTTGGTCGCGACCAGCGTCGCCAGATTGACCGCCTGGAGCATTCCCGCTTCGATCAAGAGCGCCTCGCGAAAAGGCGCGGTGATGCGCAAGATTGGCTCGTTGGGAAATGCGATTGAACCTTCTGGCATGGCTAGAATCTCGCCAGTGAAGCGCAGTGTGCCAAGCTCATCGAGAAAGGCCGCGTCGTAGTCGCGAATATGCGCGAGAAAACGCAACTCTTCCGGCGTATAGCGAAAGGCCTGGGCGAACTCTAGCGCGGCCTCGATGCCCGCGACCAGGAGGTAACTGCCGCCAAATGGAGCTGTGCGTGTATAAAGATCAAAGGTCGTCAGGCCATTAAAGCCGGTGCGCCAGCTTACGTAAGCTGCGTCAGGATGGTACATATCTGTCATGAGGCCCGCGTGAAATTCTGGTGCTCTCAGATGCATACTTTTTCTCTCCCCGTTTACTATCAATATAAGTTAGTGTACATTGTACCATATGTCCTGATAGGACGGAGTGTCTACTCGCTTGATACAGGCGGAGATGAGGTGTTGCTCTTCGAGAAGTATCCTCTTTGAATAAGAGGGGTGATGACGCGCCATAAGAGACAAAAGAGCAAAGTTACCAGCAAATGTTGGCAACTTTGCTTGCGGATAAGCATTGTCTCTCTGTTTCTGCTGTAGAGCTATTTGCTTCGGGTTAGCTTGCTTTGCCTTCTGGCGAGAAATAGATGATCCTGAATCCGCCGAATGTTGCGTTGACACGCGAAACTCCCATGTGATACGCTCTTGAGGTCGATACTTACCTTTGATTAGTGTTGGAAGCACCGCCCGATCCTGTTGCAGAGCTAAACCCATCAACAATAACAAAATGCGGTGTACAGTCTTCGGCGGTGTGGTGAACAAATCTCCTGAACTGAAAGGAGTAGGCGCATCTCCCGACGACCTGCCTGGTTGTCGCAATTTGGCACTCTCTGATTGTTCTTGTAAACCAACGTCCCTATTGACACATTTTCACAAAGGAGTTGCGATGAAGCGCGAGATTACCGTGACGGTGAATGGTCAGCAGCAGCGTTCAGAGGTTGAGCCTCGCCTCTTGCTGGTCCATTATTTACGCGAAGTGCTAGATCTGACGGGAACCCACGTGGGTTGTGACACCTCGCAATGCGGAGCTTGCACAGTCTTGCTCAACGGCGAATCGGTTAAATCCTGCACCGTGCTGGCCGTACAGGCCGATGGCTGCGAAGTCACCACGATTGAAGGTCTGGCACCCTCCGAAGAAGAACTGCATCCCATCCAGGCCAGCTTCTGGGAAAAACATGGCCTCCAGTGTGGCTTCTGCACGCCTGGCATGATTATGGCCTCCTATCAACTGCTGAAAA
>Ga0068857_100003664_pt1 | contig 12870 bp, 10 predicted proteins | sample KBSCornC72_FD_66591 | JGI IMG/M metagenome (GOLD analysis project Ga0068857, IMG submission 66591) | Corn rhizosphere microbial communities from Kellogg Biological Station, Michigan, USA - KBS Corn C7-2 | ecosystem: Host-associated > Plants > Roots > Rhizosphere > Soil ...
GAGCGCACAAGGACTCACCCTCACCTTCAACCCCGGCACGCCCATCGAGACGCGCGCGCTGCGCGGTCTGTCGCTGGAGATCCCGTCAGGCCAGTTCGTGGCTGTGATCGGCTCGAACGGCGCCGGCAAGTCGACGTTCCTGAACTCCATCAGCGGTGACTACATCGTCGATTCGGGCAGCATCACCATCGACGGCGAAGACGTCACGCGCAAGACCGCGTGGCAACGCGCCGACAAGGTCGCCCGCGTGTTCCAGGACCCGATGGCCGGCACCTGCGAAAACCTGACCATTGAAGAGAACATGTCGCTGGCCATGTGCCGCGGGCAGCGTCGTGGTTTCAAGTTCGCGACCAACCGCAAGTGGCGCGAGATCTTCCGCGAGCAACTGCGCCGGCTGGACTTGGGCCTGGAAAACCGCCTCACCGATCGCATCGGCCTGCTCTCCGGCGGCCAGCGCCAGGCCGTGAGTCTGCTGATGGCATCGCTGCAGCCGTCGCGCATCCTGCTGCTGGATGAGCACACTGCCGCGCTGGACCCGAAAACGGCCGCCTTCGTGCTGGAGCTGACCGCCAAGATCGTCTCGGAGAGCAAGCTGACGACGATGATGGTGACGCACTCCATGCGCCAGGCGCTCGACTACGGAGATCGCACCGTGATGCTGCACCAGGGCAACGTGATCCTCGACGTGCAAGGCGAGGAACGCCGCGGCCTCGACGTGCCGCACTTGCTGCAGAAGTTCGAGGAAACGCGCGGCGCCAAGGTGGACGACGACGCGCTGTTGCTGGGCTGAACCAAACGCTGCTTTTCAACGCGCCAGAGAAACGGGCACCTTCGGGTGCCCGTTTTCTTTTGGGACACGCGCATCAATGTCGCATTCGACGTTCGATTTGCTATCACTTGTTCTGAATTCTGACTTTGAAAATTAGAAACGGTTTTCAGAACCGTCTCATGTATTTGCGGCATCGCTTTTGGCAGCCTTTGGCAGGTTTGCACGTATTTCATTTTGTCGATTACCTGCCAAAGGAACCCCCTCATGGACGGCCTTGATCATTTGCCGCTTTCTGGCCGCACCATTTCCGTTTCAGGCGCAGCATTGCCCATGCTTCTTGGACAACCCACCTTAATGTTTTCAAGTCTATCCGGCACGGACAACCTCAACGAACTGTTCGAATACGATCTGGAACTGCGCACACCAGATGAGCGTCACGCGATCTATGGCCCCGCAGCCGACCTTGACAAGAAGACCCTGGAGGGCACCGAAGTCACGATCCGGATCGAACTGGATGGCTCGGGCATCGGTTTGCAAGGCCGCGCAGGTGCAGGCACACGCGAGATCACCGGCATCGTCACGCGGGTGCGTGGTCCCTATCTGGTAGGCCGACATATCGCCTATCGCCTCACACTGCGGCCCTGGTTATGGCTTGCAACGCTGCGCTCAGACTACAAGATCTACCAGGAAATGAACGTTGTTCAGATTCTGGATGCGTTGCTCGCAAATTACATCTATCCGGTAGAAAAACGCCTGGATGTGCGGAGGTACCCGAAAAGGGTCTTTCAGCAACAGTATGGCGAGACGGACTTCGCCTACTTCCAGCGCCTCACCCAAGAGTGGGGGATTTCCTGGTTCATGGCCCATTCCGGCGGGCGGCAACGCCTTGTGCTAACCGACAGCAATAGCGCATTCGGGCCCTGCTCAAGCGCCGCATATCACACGATCCGCTGGCAGGCCGCACCAGACCGCATCGACGAAGAACATGCCCACGAATTCGAACTCATTGACCAGCTTGTCTCGGGCGAGTGGCGTACATCGGACTACGACTTTGGCAAGCCTCGTGCCGACCTGGGCATTCGGGACCGCGACCCGCGCGAGACCGCGCATTCAACGCAAAGCCTCTACGAATACCCCGGCGACTACAGCCAGCCGGCAACCGGCAGCGACCCATGGGACGAAGGCCGATTCATCGCTCGCATTCGGATGGAGGAAATCCGGCAGCATGGATTGCGCGGCAAAGGCAAGGGTAACTTGCGCGCAATGGTGCCGGGTTGCACCTTCCACCTCGTGGGTTTTCTTGAACAGGAAGCCAACCGTGAATACCTCATCTTCGGCACCAAGCTGCGCATTGAAGACATAGGCGAAACCACGGGCACCGGCCAGCAATGGCGTTGCGAAGTGGAATTCGAGGTACAGCCCACCAACGAAATATTCCGGCCCGCACGCACGCAGCACAAGCCACGTATGTCTGGCCCGATCCAAGCGCGTGTAGTCGGCCCGGCAGGACACCCGATACATACCGATCAGTACGGGCGCATCAAGGTGCAGATGCCGTACGACCTGTACGGCAACAACGACGAGCACAGCTCATGCTGGGTACGCGTTGCCAATGCGTGGGCGGGCCATCGCTTTGGCGCCATGCACCTGCCGCGGGTCGGGCAAGAGGTCTTGGTGATTGGCATTCATGGCGACCCGGATTGCCTAATCGCCACCGAGCGCGTCTACAACAAGATGAACCTGCCGCCGTGGGTCTTGCCTCAAATGCAAGCGCTCTCGGGTTTTGCCAGCCAGGAATTGCCCGATGGAGAAGGCCGCGGCAGTGGCCGCCAAAACAAGATTCTGGCGGATGACACACCGGGGCAACCGCAGGCTCAAATCGGTTCGGACTTTCAATCATCGGAATTGGCGCTCGGCCATATCGTTGAGATTCCTGGCTGGCAGGGGCGCAGGCATAAGCGCGGTGAGGGCTACGAATTGCGCACAGATGCGTGGGGAGCCATGCGGGCATCCATGGGGATGCTTCTGACGACCTACAAGCGCAACCACGGCGACGACTACGCTTTGAGCATGGGCGATATGGTGGACGCCTTGCAACAAGCGGAGTGTCAGACCGAGCAACTGGCCGACGCCGCTCAGCAGGCGGATGCCCAGAATGGCGAGCAGAAGGAAATCGCCAAGGCCATGGCACTCCAGCATGCCGCGCTCAAGGGCGATGGACCGCTCAAGGAATTCACGGCTCCTCAGCTTGCGCTGACCAGCCCCGTGGGCATCGCCACCTCAACACCGGGCCTGACCCACCTGCAGAGTGGCACGCATCTCGCCATTACCACCGGAGACCATGTATCCGTCACAGCTGGCGGAGGATTCTTCGCCAGCGTTCGGCAGGCATGGCGTGTCTTTGTCTACGAGGCAGGAATGCGCTTTGTTGCTGCCGCCGGCAACATCAATGTGCAGGCCCTCAAAGATTCCATCCACCTGCTCGCCAAGCTCGAAATTACCGCCACCGCCGAGAAGATCATCATCAAGGCCAAGCAGGAGCTGCAACTCAACGGTGGAGGCAGCTATATCAAGTTGACCACAGGCGGTATCGAAAACGGCACCGAAGGCGCGTGGAAAGTCCACGCCGCCAGTAAAAACCTCACCGGCCCAAGCAGCATGCCGGTCGAACTCAAGCCCAAGCAGGTGTGCCTTGAATGCCTGCTGAAGGCCGCCATGCGCAATACCGCCGTGGTGCCCCGCTAACTCCCCCCAACTTTTCATCAACCATCATCGAACTGATCATGCGAAATTCCTATCAAGCGCACCGACCCTCTTTTGCCTTTGTCGCAACTTCCTGGGCGGCGCTACTAGCCGGCTTTCTTGCGTTTCTCGTTGGACTCTTCAATGCCAACATGCAGTTGAATGAGCGGGGCTACTACTTCACCGTGCTCGTCTACGGCCTCTTTGCCGCTGTGTCGGTACAAAAGAGCGTGCGAGACCGGCTCGAAGGTATCCCCGTCACGGGCATCTACTACGGCCTGAGCTGGCTTTCCGTGCTTCTGGCAGTGCTGCTGCTGTGCGTGGGTCTGTTCAATGCCACGCTTGCCCTGAGCGAAAAGGGTTTCTACGGCATGTCGTTTGCCCTTGCACTGTTCGGCGCCATTGCCGTGCAAAAGAACACGCGCGATATCCAGGGAGCCCTCGTCATTGATCCGGCCCTGGTACAGCACGTTCCGGATGTCAGCGCATTCGCGCGCCAAGACGACTAGCACGCCCAGCAAGCCATCCGACTCGCTGATGTCGCTCCGCCACCGCGAGCCGGCCACTCTCTCAGCCATCCCAAAGTGTGCAATGTCAGGAAACGAAACCACGATTCATATCTATGTGCTGGCGGATGGCGCTGCTTACCCTTTGCGCCTGGCCGCCTTGTTGCGCGAAGCGGGCATCGAATTCCGCAACGTCTACGCCGGCTTGCCAGAAGAAGAAGCAGGAGATGCCTCGCTCTTCCTCGCACAGGTGGCTGACGCCAACGCGCCGTGGCTGGCCGAGCTGGATGCGATGGACTTGCGGGCCCCATGTCTAACCTTGATCTGGAGCCGTGCCGATATTGATCCGCTCGCGCGCCACTTGCGCCAATTCCTGATTGCCGACATTGGCGATGGCATGACGGCGTTAGTCCGCTATTACGACCCACGCAATCTGCTGCTCGCAATGGAAGTCTGGGGGGATGAAATCAGCGACAAGCTCATGGACCCCATCGAGCAGTGGAAATACCGCGGCCACAGCGAAAGCTGGGAACGCATTGATGGGCCAGCAAATGGCGGCACCACGCAAACCGTTCCGCTTTCGATTCAACTCACCCAAGAGCAACTCGACCGGCTTGTTGAGCACTGCGAGCCCGATCAGCTTCTCGCAGCATTGGTGGAGAACGGCACTGTAATGCCGGATGGCCCTTACCTCCCCCGGTTCTCAGATTTTCTGCATCGCTACCAGAAAGCCGCAGCATGGGGTTTAACCGAACCCGCTGACAGACTGCGCTTTTGCGAGCTGTCCTACAAATACGGTTCCGCCTTCGATGAACACGACAGCGTTCGCATCGCATTGGAAGAGCGGATGCATCGCGGTAGCTCCATGGCGGCATGTGAAGAAGGCATTTACCCCGCAACGTGGGAGCAACTGCTTGCGAAAGCCAAGCGCTCGAAATAGCCGGATGCATTTGAAAGAACCGATCACAAACGATTGCGACGCCTCACACGAAAAGCGCGTTCGCATCCGCCTGCTCTTAAATCGAAACGTCAGCTTATGAAAACCCAATCAATCAGGGCGCTCTTGCTGATCAGCCTCGCCCTGCTTGCCGGATGCGATGACCGCACTGCCCTTGCTGCACACGATGATGGCGACCCCATGCAATACGGCGGCGTCAGTGGCTTGAACTACACGCCCTACTACATCCACACCTTCACCGTGAAAGGCCACGATGACAACGGCATCAGCGGCGGCGGACCAAACATCATGCCCGCCACCCCAGACAACATGCCATCCGGAGGGGGGGCGGAAAAATGTTGTGCCTCCTTCCCCAAGAAATGGCGCCCAGGCTTGAAGGTGACGGTGCGGTGGATTGCCAACAAGAAGCTAGACGGTATTGCATGGGGGGCCTGGTACAAAGCCGAAGCGGAGGTGCCGGAGTATGGCCCACGGGCAGGCGCACTCTTTGCCATATTTCTTTCCGGAGACCGCGTGAAGCTGATGGTGCAGGACGGTAACGCAAATGGACACAACAGTCTTGAAGTCAAACCAACTGACGATGACCCTTATGTGGCCACAGGCACGGTGGACGAAGAACTCACGCGTCAAGATGAAGAGCGGCGCGAGAAGCAACGTCAAATGAAGATCGCCCGAGAAGCCGAGTTGGCCCACGAAGCCGAACTCAGAAAGCAAGAGGAGACGAACCGATGAAGGTCCTACGCTGGCCCACTAAGATGCCTGATGGTGGCTTGCTCTCACAAGGCAAAACCGCATATGAGCACGGCAAGAGCAAAGTCATCGACCCACTCGGCTCCTGCGAACAAACCATTCATATCAGCCTGTTCTTCGATGGCACCAACAATAACGATGACGAAGACAACCCGGAGTTCCGGGACTCCAAGTGGCAAGCGCACACCAATGTGGCACGCCTCTATAACGCTGCGCATGACAAGCCCGTCAGTGGAATCTACAAGCACTACATCGCGGGCGTCGGCACCATCTTCAAGAAGCTAGGTGAGCTGGAATATTCATCCACCGGCAAAGCCTTTGCGCGAGGCTATGGCTGGCGATGCGTGTGGGGCTATACCCGCATCCTAAACTCTATCTATCGAGCCATCGCGGGTGTGGATACAACATTGATCGAGAACGACGAAGCCAAGCACCTCTGTCATTCCACCGCCGACGGCTACCGAGGCTTCTCCAATCTCTTCGACATGACACACCGCAAACTCGCCGGCATCCAACGCGACAGGCAACGCGACTGCCAGCGCAACAAGATGGTCAAGCAGGTGTGGATCAACGTGTTTGGCTTTTCGCGCGGTGCAGCCTGCGCGCGTTCGTTCATCGGAAAGCTCACGCGCGATTGGGCACCGAACGGCAAGATTGCTGGAACGATCCCCTACCAGATCAACTTCATGGGGTTGTTCGATACCGTGGCATCCGTGGGGCCACCGGATTCGGTGCGGGCGGCATTTGATTTCGATACGTTTGATGGCCACTTTGCGTGGTCCAGCAGTGGCCTCATGAACATTCCCAGAGACGTCAAACGCTGCGTCCATTTCTTTTCCATTCACGAACAGCGCATGAGTTTTCCGCTGGATACCATCATGGAGGGCCAAGCCTATCCGGGCGGCGCTGGCCAGAGGCTGGAGGTGGCCTATCCCGGCGTGCATTCAGACGTCGGCGGCGGTTATCCGCCTGGTGCCCAAGGGAAGGCCCGCGCTGGCGATGCCGACAAGCTCAGCCAGATTCCGCTGCATCACATGTATATCGAGGCGTTGCGCTGGGGTGTGCCTCTCATGCTGAAAGACGACATCGTTCGCAGCCAAGGTGAGCAGCATGATTTCGTCCTGAGCTCGTCGGTCGTCAATGCCTTCAATGCATGGTTGGACAAAATGGGCGAAATATCGACCGTGACAGATGCCATGCGCATCGGCATGCGGCAGAACCTTGCATGGCGCACGTTGCGCGCACGCTGGAACACTGGCGACTACCTCACCAATCGACCGTTCTTCAAGGCTGCTTCTGAAGACAGTTTGACGCCGCATCAACTGGAATTGCAGGTCGACAAGGCCACGGAAACCGATGCAGAAACCTTGAAGCTGCGCCAGCGCATCAAGGAGTTGGCCGCAGGCAGCGCCACTGCAGGGCTGGAAAATGCTTCACGGGGCTACGCCAGTGCGGCGACGAGAGCGGCCCAGATGGAACAGGCTGCCGAACGAGACAAGAAGATGCAGGCAGCCTGGAACGCCATGGCACGCAGGCGGGAGCAACTCTGCCAAGAAATCGCCAGGAAGAAAGACAAGACCCGGCCTGGCGAAGGTGCGGATGAAACCGTCACTAATGATCAGCATGACCTGCGGGAGAGCGCAGAAGAATTCCGCCTGCTGCTTGGCTATCTTCATCCTGAACGGCAAGCCGAGCTTGGCGTTGAGAAAATACCATCACCGTTGATGGCCAAGATGGAGCGATCTGCGCTCGGCCCGGTCGGCATTGGAGCCGCAGCCTACGATGCCTATAAGAATGCAGCGCAATTGCTTTACGTGCGACGCGATCGGAATCGCGACAGCGAGCGCATCAAGCTGGTAGACAAAGACATGCATGTGCGAACAGGCCCAGTGGTCGCTGGCGCGCTCAAGACCAAGGCATTCCTGCCAGAGCGCTACGACGTGTTGGTTCTGCCAGCACGCGAAATGGTGGAGAAGTTGCGCGAATGGACTGCACCCAAAGCAGTAGAGCAGTTTGAGCGTCAGAACCGAGCCATCATCGCCCTCTTCGATGACTATATCCATGACAACCGCGCATGGTTTCGCATGCCGTACTTTCATGAGTACGCGCCAGGCGGGTATGGCTGGGCGCGAGTGTTCTTTGTTGGCAACGACAACGCCATCAGACATTTGGGCTTGGAGGAGGATGCGCGCGCGGCGGAACAAGCAGCACGAACAAAAGCGCTCGTGCGCAGTATCAACGCCGGCCCAACGCCAACGCTCGATGAAATGCTGATGAGAGATTGAACATGCTATCCAGATCCATCATCGTGGTCGGAGACGTCAACTCCAGCAACGGCCCCGTCATCAGCGGATCACCAACGGACACCATTGACGGCAAGCCGATCGCCCGCAAGGGCGATCTCGTGGACTGCCCCGCGCGCTACCCAGATGGACGCTTGCATGGCATCAACCCCATCGTTGAAGGTGACGATTCCATGATCGTGAACGGCCAACCGGTGGCTCTGCACGGGCATCGTTGCCGATGCGGCTGCGCACTCATCGGCACCACGACGGGGTATGTCGATGGCTAAACTTCAGCGTTCAAAAAAAGCGCCAGTCTGGCTGGCCGATCGAGATGTGAAACCTGGCAAGCCGCAGGCCAAATCCGAGCGGAAGGCGCTTGCGGTTGAGAAGAAGCTCACGGACATCAAAAGCGCCATCCGCGGCAACGATACCCAGCCCGTGACGGTCGAGGCGTACAGTGAAGCCGAGCTTGAAAAGATGCTGGATCGCATCAAGCGAACGGAGCATCCGTGGGGCTTGAGAATCGCAGCAGGTCAACTACTCAGGGCCATCGCTGATCTGTCTTCCGTCAAGCACCTCAGACGCGGTCAAATCGAGCACCTGCGTGCCTTGCTGGTGCTCGAAATCCAAACCTTTATAAGGCTCTGCCATCGGGCGGGCTTTGACCGTCATCACATCGTGGGGGCGAGCTATTGCTTGTGTGCCGCGCTGGATGAGGAGGCGCATCACACTCCATGGGGTGGTGGCGGCAAAGACGGCATTGGCGCATGGTCGCAACATTCGCTCACCGCGCAGTTTCATGGCGACCGCGATGGCGGCACCAAGGTGTATCAACTCCTTGCTCGCCTGGTCGAAGACCCCGATGCCAATCTACAGTTGATCTACTTGATTTACTTCATCATGAACGTGGGCTTCATGGGCTCTTACCGCGTCAAGGAGAATGGCGAACGCGAGCATCAACTGCTGCGTGAAAAGCTCTACGCGATCGTGAAGGCTAGAGTTCCGCCCGTGCCACGGGAGCTTTCACCGTCATTGCACGTCGCCACCGAACGCAACCTCAAGCCGATCGGCGGCGTTCCAGTGTGGTTGACTGCAGTCGTTGGCCTGGTGATTGCCACTGGAACCTATGCGTACTTCCAATTCAAGCTGCACAAGGCACAGGAGGCGGCCTTGCAGACAATTGAAGCCATCGATCAGTTGGTCTCCGCCCCTCCGCCCTTGCCCGCGCTTGATGCGCCGAGATCCCGAGCGAATGGCGAGCCCAGCCGCCAGCCCTCCGGGAGCCGATAGCCATTGGGGCGGAATGCAAGCAGCTCCGCGGGGGCGACGTCGCGTGGGTAAAATTCAGCCCCACTCGTTACGTCTTTCGCTGTTCGAACACCCCGCCATGACCAAGGCACACCGTCCGCCCATCAGCATTACACCCGATCAGCACCCGGACGAATCCCTAACGCTGTCGAAGGCCCAGAAAGCATTCAACGCACTGATCAAGCAGATCGAGAATCGGCGCAAGCGGCTGGCGGACTGGGAGGCGGCTACCGTTCAGTTCCAGAGCCGATATGCCAGCGAGTTCCTGCCGCTGGAGCGAACCCGCACCGAGTTGCAGATCCGCCTTGTGCGCAGCCTCGACCAAGTCTACGAGCACGACGGCTTTACCAAAGCCGAGCGCCGCAAGATGTCCGCGCTCATCGTCGATCTGGCACGCGATCTGATTGATGAAGACCCGAGCCTGAAGCCGCTCTACAACAAATACAGCGGCACAGACTTCGACCGGCAAACCGCGCTGCAAGCCGCAGAGATGAAGTCGAGGCTGGAAGCAGCGCTCGGGGTCGACCTGGGCGACGACACGGATGACCACTCAGAGGAAGCGCTGCTGCAACGCGCCCGCGCGCACATCGAGCAACGGGCCGAGAAAAAGGCCGCCGCCGCAAGCAAGCGCGAAGCCCGCCGGGCCGCCCGGCAGAAATCTCCCAAGCAACTTGCCGCAGAAGCACGGGAAGAAGACGAGCAGGCGAAGATCAGCCTGTCCATCCGCGAGGTCTATCGCAAGCTCGCCAGCGCCCTACACCCGGACCGGGAGAGCGATCCGCAGGAGCGGGACCGGAAGACACGGCTCATGCAGCGCGTCAACGAGGCGTACGACAAGAACAACCTGCTGCAACTGCTGGAATTGCAGCTTGAGCTTGAGCACATCGACCAGCATTCCATCAACCGGATCAGCGAAGCGCGACTGACGCACTACAACCAGATCCTGAAAGACCAGGTGCGGGAGCTTGACAGGCAGATCCATCGGGTCGAGACCACGTTCCGATATACGTACGGGTATCAGCAATTCGAAGCGCTGCCGCCGGACGCCGTCTTGCAAAAACTCGACCTCGAGATCGCTGCGCTGCGCCAACAGGTGCGCAATATCGAGCAGGACCTTGCCGCCTTCGACGATTTCCGCGACGTGCGGCGCATGCTGAAATCCCGCTCGACGCTCGACTGAGGACCTGCTGAGCCGCACGCCGATCCAGCAAAACGGGCACCCGAAGGTGCCCGTGTTCGCTACTGCGATCTGTCGATCAGAAGCGGTGTTGCAGGCCCGCCGTCACACCGACCTGGTTGTTGCCATAACCCACCACGTCGCGCGACAGGCTCACGTTCTGGCCGTTCTTGGCCTTGGCATAACCAGCAGACAGATACGCCGTGGTGCGCTTGGACAGCGCGTACTGGCCGCGCACCGAGAACAGGATCGGATCGGCATCCGTGCCGTCCTTGATGTTCTGCTTGTACACCGCGCCATACAGCGTGAAGGCCGGCGTCACGTCGTAGCTGGCGCCCGCCCAATACATATCGCTGCGCAGGCTGGCGGTGGCCGTGGTGAACGCGCGCTTGTAGTTGCGATAGCCCGCGAACAGCTTCAGTGCGCCGAAGTCGTAGCTGGCGCCGGCGTGAATGCCCTGGATGTAATCGGTCGTGTCTGCCGGCGTGGTGCTGTTGCCCGCGCCGTTCTGGCGATCCCACGTGACGGCTGCCGAGAAGCCGCCCACGCTGTAGCCGACGCCCAGGTCGTACTTGGAGCTGCTCTTGAAGTTGCCGGCTGCCTCGCCAAAGCCCACCGTGGCGCCAAGTTTCAGGCCACCAAAGGTGCCGTCATAACGCACGGCGTTGGAAGCGCGCGAGAACAGGCCGTCCTTGCGGTCGCCCGTTGCCGTGGACGACGTGGCCCACGAGTAGTTCGGCGCATAGCCCATCGGGTCGTACGGCAGCATGAAGTCGTACGTGGTGGTGAACGTGCGGCCTGCCACCACCTGCCCGAAGCCGCCTGCCAGGCCGACCACGGCGCGGCGGTCGAACAGCGTGTTGTCGGTGTCGAGCTTGCCGGTGTCGATGGCGATGCCGCTTTCCAGGTTGAACACGGCCTTCAAGCCGCCGCCCAGGTCTTCCGTGCCGCGCATGCCCCAGCGCGACGTGTTCTTGCCGCCCGAGACGAGGCGCGTGGCGCTGCCGCCGTTCGGGCCGGCGTGGTTCACATACTCGATACCCGAATCCATGATCCCGTACAGGGTCACGTTGGAGGATTGAGCGGCGGCAGTACCGGCCGTGGTGGCGGTGGCAAGCGCAACCACTGCCAGCGCCATCGAAGTCTTGTTCATCAGGTCTCCCTTATTCGTTGTCCTTGCGCAAGAGCCCCAGTCACAGGGGCTTTGGGCGGGACGGATCGTATGAGGGGCGCACTTTCAGTTCACTTTCGATTGGCGGGAAATTGCCGGTGTGTGTCGCGGCGTTCTCGGGGGTTTCCCTAGCTTCAAAACATGCGGCGATGTCTGTATTCCTCTGCGGCTGATTGAGAGACGTCTGATATGCGCATCCTGTTGGTGGAAGACAACCTGAAGCTGGCCAGCACGCTGGAAGAAGCCCTGAGCCAGGCGGGCTTCACCGTCGATTGCGTGCATGACGGCCACGCCGCCGACTTGCTGCTCACCACGCAGGACTACGCGCTCGCCATTCTCGACATTGGCCTGCCGCGCATGGACGGCCTGGAAGTGCTGCGCCGCCTGCGCGCGCGCAAGAACCCGCTGCCGGTGATGATCCTGACTGCACACGGCGCCGTGGAAGAACGCGTGCGCGGCCTGAACCTCGGGGCTGACGATTACCTTGCGAAACCGTTCGACCTGACCGAAGTCGAAGCCCGCGCCCGAGCGCTTATCCGGCGCAGCCACGGCCACGAAAGCACGCAGCTGCAATGCGGCCCGCTGCACTACGACGGCATCAGCGGTGCCTTCACGCTTCATGGCGAACTGCTCGCCCTGACCGGCCGCGAGCGCGCCGTGCTGGAGGTGCTGATGCTGCGCGATGGCCGCGCCGTCAACAAAGCTGCCATCTCAGAAAAGATCTTCAGCATCAATGAATCGGTCAACGCCGATGCCATCGAGATCTACGTGCATCGCTTGCGCAAGAAACTCGACGGCAGCGGTGTGGCCATCGTCATGCTGCGCGGGCTCGGGTATCTGCTGGAAGCCACGCCCGGCACGCCGGCGGCCACAGGCCGATGAGCCCGCTTACCCTGCGCCGGCAGCTTTCGTTCTGGCTGCTGCTACCGCTGATGGGGCTGCTTGCGCTCGACGCCTGGCTCACGTATGCGCGGGCCATGACGGCTGCAAACGCCGCCTTCGACCGTACGCTCGAAGCGTCGCTCAAGGCCATGCGCGAGGGCGTACGCCTGCGCAACAAGCAGTTCGCCATTGATCTGCCCTATCTCGCACTGGACATTCTCGAATCGGAAACGGGCAGCAGCATCTTCTACCGGATTGTCGATACCGGCGGCAGCACGCTCACCGGCTACGACGATTTGCCCATGCCTGGCGGACGGCGCCC
>Ga0068857_100003666_pt1 | contig 12868 bp, 10 predicted proteins | sample KBSCornC72_FD_66591 | JGI IMG/M metagenome (GOLD analysis project Ga0068857, IMG submission 66591) | Corn rhizosphere microbial communities from Kellogg Biological Station, Michigan, USA - KBS Corn C7-2 | ecosystem: Host-associated > Plants > Roots > Rhizosphere > Soil ...
TGGAGCCAAGTGATGCACGAACTGATTCGTGTCACCCGTCGTGGCGGCTGGATCGAGATTGTAGATACCTCGTGGACGCCGCTCTATGGTGGACCCGCTACTCAACAGCTGTTTTATTGGGCGCGTATCGCGGGGATGGTACATGAAATCAACCTCCAGTTGTCTGCCTGGATCGGCAGTATCTTCCTCGACAGCGGACTTGGCAACGTTACCGCTCCCAAACTGCAGTTACCTATGGGGCGTGGAGGTGGGCGTATCGGGAGCATGGTTGCCGCAAATGCTGTAGCTGTTGCCGAAGCAATCCAGCCGTGGGTGGTCGGCTACAATATTGCCACCTCAGATGCATATTTCAGTGCTCTCGAGGGGGTCCGCTCTGAAGTTATGGAGGGTACCTGCGCCTACCCAATCTTCATTGGTTATGGCCAACGCAACTAAAGAAAGCCACACAAAAGACCAGTACATCACACGTCTCGAGTAAGACCTATGCGAGGCGGCAAAGGAGTGGAACTGCTATGACACAGCCGAATAACACACGTGCTAACAATGACCTGCCTAGCAGTACTGAGCAATCCAGGACAACCCACGAAATGGGCGAGTTGAGAAATAAGGGGGTGGTTATCCCTCCGCCCAGCCCATCACTCATGGATCTCTATACCGCCATATCAACTATACTTCCTGGTCTTGACCAATTTATGCGCTTCGAATCGCCAGACGACATTGCGGCCCGGCGTGCCCAGTGGTCAGCTATACTCGATGAGCCATTACCAGCGGTTGGATCTGGAGCCGATGCTGTCTTGACAACGCTGCGGGACGTAGTGATCCCCAATGGACTGCGCGTCGGCAATCCAGTCTTCTCCGGCTGGATGAGCATCATGCCCTCGGCTGTGCCTGCCGCGACTGCCCTGGCTGCAACTATTGCTGGTCCACAACGCTGGTGGGTTCAGAGTTTCAACACACTTGAACATGTTGCCCAGCGCTGGCTCGCCCAACTGCTTGGCCTCTCTCCACTGCACCAGGGGCTCTTCACCAGCGGCGGTGCCGTTGCAAATCTCGTCGCCATGACGGCCGCACGTCAACATGCTGCCGAACAGTTGGGAATAGACGCAGCCGAAGATGGCATTGTCGCAATCCCGCATCCGCGATTCTATGCGACCAGCGAAACCCATCATGTGGTACGCCGTGCTGTATCCGTTCTCGGTTTCGGAAGACAAGCCGTCGTGACCATGCCAACAGACGAAGGTTTGCGGATGGATGTAACCGCACTCCGTGAGCGCCTTCACCAAGACCAAGATGACGGCTGCACTCCAGTCGCAATCCTGGCGACTGCTGGCACTACCAACTCTGGCGCAATTGACCCACTGCCCGATCTGGCAGCGCTCTGCCGTGACGAGGGCATCTGGTTGCACGTGGACGGCGCCTATGGTCTACTTGGGAAGCTAGATCCAACTGTCGCCTCGCTCTATGGTGACCTTAGCGACGCCGACTCGCTCGTCCTCGATCCGCACAAGTGGCTGAATGCGCCGCTAGGATCAGGAGCCGTGTTTGTCCGAGACCGTGCGCTTCTGCGACGCACCTTTGCGCTCGGCACAGCCGCCTATCTGGACGATGAACATGCTGAGAATGGGGACGCGCCCCTGGGGTCGCAGTTTGCCGACTATGGCTTTGAGTTTCACGAGATTGGCGTCGAACTCTCTGCTCCTCCTCGTGGAGTGCATGTCTGGGCCGTCCTGAAAGAACTGGGTGTTGATGGCATCCGCGCGCGCGTTCAGCGTAACATTGCCTTGGCGCATTACCTGGCCGAGTTGATCGACCGCTCGCCAGTCTTGGAGTTGGTAGTGCCCGTGACCCTCTCGATCGGTTGCTTCCGCTACGTGCCACCAGGCATTCGCACGTCACACGACAGGGACTCCCTTTCGCTGCTCAATCAGATCAATCGCGATGTGCTCTATCGCATACAATCGCGTGGACGCAGCATCCCATCTGGTACCACAGTACATGGCAAGTTCGTAATTCGACCATGCTATCTGAATCCGCGCACCACCGAAGCCGACATTGAAGCGCTCGTCGAAGAGACAGAACAATGTGGCGCTGAAGCCTGGCAAGCCTATCTGGCGACACCCTGATACCTTCTCCGATCACCTTTGAATGCCGCTGACCACCGGAGACTTGCACACCAGCAAACATCCATGATGCGGTGTGACGAGCCACGAGTTACGAGCAAGGGGTTCCGAATCAGCGAAAGGCCATATTGTGTAGCACTGCGTAGCAAAGTATCTGTTCGCACAGTAGATGATAGTTCATAGATGCGAGAAATCAGCTGGTCGCGACCAAATGGAATCACACTAGAGGGATCGCATGAAACCTGCAACAGTGCCGCTCTTACGTTGTGTTGCGCCACGACTCACTAAAGCAACCTCCTCACAACGTGGTTACCCAGCGCCTTCGACAGCGCTTTGTGGCGGAAAGCTGTCTTTTAGATTGACCCGATCGAAACGGCAGACGCTGGAATGCACGCGTTGTGCTGCCGTCTATCGCACTGTAGCAGGTATTTCAGCTGTGATCCCTCCTCATCTTGGAGAAGACGAAGGCGCCAAACCGAGCAAACTGAGCGAGCATTATGTGGATGACGAGATCATCCAGACCTACTACGAAGCTCACTACTCCCGCTATTTCAAGAATACCCCAACACTGCGCAATCGCGTGTTATTTCCTTATCTGACACACCACGAGCATGATGAGGTCGCTGCCCTGGAACCAGTTCATAGGCAGCGACGATCGACGTTCGATCAAGCCGTCACCCACCTAGCAAATCAGCAAGAGCTGACCGAGGACTTTTATCAGCACATGCTCGACTGGTGTCGTCCCTTTCTGGATAGCAAAGCGGTCGTGTTAGATGCTGGTTGCGGGCTCGGGCGCATGACCGCGGAAGTCGGGCGCCTTGGCGTCAAGTACGTCCTGGGTGTTGATCGCAGTCCACGCATGATTCGAGAAGCGCAACGGATTCTTGCGGCACAGAAACCACTCCGGCTCACGTTGAATACAATCGGCGGCACAAAGGGAATGCCCGCTGTAATGGATCAGCGTTGGGATGTGCAGAATTACGACCTCATTGTCGGTGACGTCGAATGCCTACCCGTGCGCACAGGTCGCATCAATCTGGTCGCTTGCCTGAATGTCCTGGATCGTGTCAACGATCCCCAGCGCATGGTGGACGAGTTGTGGCGAGTGCTCAAGCCAGAGGGACACCTGATAATTGCGGATCCCTACCATTGGGAGGAGCAATACACACCTCGATCGAGGTGGGTTGGAAACATGACGTCACTTTTTTCGCCCGAACGCTGGCATTGCCTGCGCGAAGCTGATGGCGTTCCGTTCGTAGTGCGCTACTATCGCAGACGCATCACCATCTATATGAACCACTGTCTCTTGCTCCAACGCCGTCCTGGGCGATGAGCAAGGGATGCAGCAGAAGTTGTTATTGAGGAACTACACGTCAGTTTCGTACCGTTCGAGCTTGTTGACGATCTATGTCATGATCACCTCTTGGTTGGCTCTACGGCCCATGTGACTCCGATACGAAACCGAGTCGGAGGACCTGAGTGTGGGGAGGCAGGGAGAGGGAATGGAGTCAGCTTTCGTCCCATTGAGATGGCCAAACTGGAAACCAAGTGTGCTATACTCGTTCGCACAGTCTCCAAGTGTGATTGGTACGGTCAGCAACCAGTTTGAGGCGTTGATGTGTCATGACGATCGCACTGAAGAAGAGGGTTCGCTATGTTCTCCCGTCGAGAGCTCGTGGGAACGTTCCTCGCTGCCACAGGTGCAAGTCTCTTTCTTGGCGCACCTCTTTGGGTCGTCGGGATGCTTCAACGGCGACCAACAACAGGCCTCATCCTCTATCTGATTGGAGGTGGTATCGCGCTCGGCATTTTGGGGTGGGCTGTTTACAGCTGGCGTCGAGGCGCGACCACTCCGGCTGAAGATCCCACTAGAGGAAACGGCATTCTGCTGACCAGCGTACTCCTCGCATTGGTCGCTTGTGCCTTCATGCCACTCGCCGGGGTGGGCTTTGTCACCCTCCTTCTCGCTGCGCTCCATGAGCTTCCAGGATCGATCATGGTCTTCCAGTCTGATAATCCATTTGCTTTCTTTGGCTTCCTCGCATCCTTCCACTTCACCCGTCAGGTCGCCGTTGCTGAAGAAGTCGCCGCGCTGGCGTTCGTCAGCGGAGGCGTGCTGACCCTGCCTGACAGGATAAAGCGCTATGACCAAGAGCGCAGGTCCACTCCAGATCTGGCGTCTGACAAGAGGACCCCAGACCAGAGGGAGGCACGGCGATTACGTCGATTTGCTGCCTTCTTAATCATTGGTGGCCTGGTCCTCGCCCCCATCGCATACTATACGCCGCTCTTGTTCTTGGTCGTTCCGGCGGGCCTCATGTTCTTCTTCTCGATTCCGATCTACTTTGCCAGCCTGGACTGGGATGGGTGAGCACAAACGGTGGAGGAACGAGGTTTGAGCGGATCGTCCGGGCGTAGAACCCACCGTTGGCGTAGCTGGAGCGATGGCGTAGCGAGATGCCCTGGTTCCTGACCGTCGAACTCGGCAAGGGGAAATGGCAGGCACCTCCCGGTGCCCACCACACCTCCTCATCGGTCAAGCGCCTGAGGTCGCTCCGCCATGTGGGGAACCCTCGTCGGACGGCAAGTAACTTGACAGGCGGACGGCGTTCTTGATGGGCGAGGATGAACTGGCGGTAGAAGGGGCATTCTCCCGTGAGTTCGGTCCACCCACGACCGAGCGACCAGGAGAGGAAGGCGCAATAAGCCCCGAAAACTGTCGGGATAACGTTGCTACCGTCGATTATGAACCAAGAACCGTCTGTACATTACGCTCAAGACATTGTCGCTTTCCTGGGAGATTTGGGCCGGCAGGATGTAGCGCCCAAGACCGTGCAGGCCTACACCGCCGATCTCGTCGGTTTTGCGCGCTGGTTCGCCGATGCCACAGGAGAGCCATTGTCCGAGGTCTCGGGCGTGGTTCAGCTTTCTCCAGCGTCAGTTGCCTGAATGAGAGCCGAGAGTAGTGACAAATACGTCGCACACGCAAATTGCCTGTATTTTGCCGCTTCCTTTCCTATTCCTTGCCTGGACTCCAGCAGTACACATGAGTACCCTTGCCTGTACAAAGAAATCGGGCGTCGCTCATCAGCAATAGGGCGCTGATCCTGAGCAGAAGGGGGGAATCAGGTGGTTGTGGCACGAGCAGACTTCGGATTGGCGCCGCCAGCGCAGCGATGGTGGCTTCTCATACGAGCAGAAGCTGCGGATGACGAAACGAGAAGACATGAATGAGCCGCCCTGTGGACGTGGGTCAGTGATGGTTGTTGCGAGTAATGTCGACTAATGTTAGGAGCTTCATACATGCACGTACGGCGCGCAGCCATGTTGCTGATGTTGGTTGTTGTCCTGGCGGTGACAGCAACCATGCAGGTTATTCGTGCTCCGTCAACGCATGCCGCTGCTGGATCACTGAAACCCGGGACGCTCATCCGCGCGGCATCGTGCGAACAGGCACCGCCTCAGGCGCAACGTGATAGGGCGAGCTACACGCCTGCGGAGTTGGCGCGGTATGGCTTACCCACGCAGTCATCGGGTGAGTCGTTTGCTCATTGGGCAGCGGTCGTACGGGGAGCGAAGCATCGAATATGCGATCGAACTGCCACCGCCATACGAGACACTGCGGATCAGCGTTCCAACATTTGGGATGGCAATATCGCCGACGGGGATGGGCAAACCTATACCTCGATCGACATGGACTTCACGGTTCCCTGTCTCTCCCCAGGGTACTCGGGGAGCCAGGTGTCCAATTGGGTAGGTCTCGGAGGCTTCGGTAGTAAGGGCGTGAACAATCTGGTCCAGACGGGGACGGCCGGGCAGGAGACCTACGTGGCCAACTTCGGCTGGGTCTACTCCTATTCCGCGTTCGTCGAAAACACAGGCGATGCCAGCAATCCGAACCGAAATGATGTCTTCCCCGTCAACTGCGGCGATCAGATGTATGTGCAGGTTAAGAACGGCAACTGCATGTTCGTTGATCGGCTGGCTGATGGGACGAATAGCTACCAGTGCTATGGACCCTCTGCCTACCTTGGTACGGCGGAGGCCATTACTGAGCGTCCCAGCCTGTGCACTGGCAACCAGTGTTCCCCGCTGGCCCTGGCGAACTTTGGCGCGGTGACGTTTCATGGTGTCGGGATCGTTCACAACGGCCACTACTACGCCATGAATCAACTGACGCACGATTACTCCAACATGTACTCGACGGATCGCTCGCATCTGCTCGCGACCGTCGGCCCCATCCAAAACGACCCGGGAGATCCTCCTTACGACAAGTGGACCATGAATTATGTGACTGGCGCCTAACGGGCGCGTAACAGACCTACAGACAGCATAGAAAGGTGCGAGTGAGGACGATGACACGACTTTGGAGACCTGCATACCTTGTGGTGGCGCTGCTCGTTGCAGTGGCAATCATCAACGTCTCAGCCAGCCCGCGTGCTGCCGCACATGGCGCCGCACATGGCGCCGCGCATCCCGCAGCGGACATGAACGCGGCACAACAGCAGATCGTGCCACTCGGCGGCGGAGGCGGTGGAACGACAATACAACTCGTGTGTGTCATGGACCCAGGCGCGGCCGGCGGTTGTCGTGTGCCGAGTGGGCTCTTCTTTCGCGGCGGCTGCACCACTACTGCGAGCATCTTGATCTCGAAGGATAGCTTGCGCTGGGTGCCAGTCTCAACCACGCCATCTGCCTACTGTATCGGCTCTTACCAGCATCTCGATGCAAGTCACGGCACGGTCTCGGTCGCCGACGAGAGCTGGTGACACCCGGTGACACCCGGTGACACCCGGTGACACCTGGTGACACCTGGTGACACCTGGTGTCGCGAGGGCGCGAGTGTGAGGTGACTGTGAGGTCTGAGTTTGCATGCCCTGCGGTGGCCAACAGCCATTGGCAGGGCATGCTGTCTATCAAGGCACCTGCCTCGCCTATTATGTATGGTTAGGGAGATGCTGTATGGGGGTGATGTGAAGGCAGTAGGAAGGCAGTAGGAAGGCGTGCCGAGACAGAATCGCCTCGACCCGTATTGAGCCTGAGTACTGCAGGAGCGTGAGCGGAGCCAACAAGGTACCAGGCAGCCTCATGGACCACACAAGTGCAGTTGGTAGCTAAACCTTGGAAACCGTTTGCTTGTGAGCAAACGATAGACGGCCACTACGATAGCCAGGGATATCGGCTATCTGTGCGACTGGGTCGCGCAGATAGCCAAGTGCTCGAATATGCGGGGATCCGAAGGCATATGCAATCGGAGGTACAGCCACTCCCAACGCCCCAGTCTGCTCCTCTTCGCAGACGACGTGTGCAGTTGGCTGCAGTCGCGTGTGGCAGTCTGGCAGTCTGGCAGAAACTGGACATAGAGCATTGCAGGGTGCTGAGGCGGAGCGCTTAAACCGCCCAAAACACGTCAGCCTGATTTTCCGTTGAGTGCTAGTTCGGCCAGCGCACGCTGTACTTGCGGGGTGGTCAGGAGTGCCAATGCCTCAGTGGTTGCCTCCCGATGCTGTGCGTCAGCCACTGTCTGGAGTGTTTCACGCAAAGGCGCCACCCACCGCTCGTTATAGGGCGCACGAGCGGCGCCGCATCGCGCCCGAAGGTCCAGCGCAAACGCATAGAGCTGGTAGGCGCGTTCCCTCTCTCCTTGTCTGTGCAGCACTGCGGCCAATCCTTCAAGCGCGTCCGGCACCCCAGCTGTCGAGTCCATCGCCAGGCTTATGCGCAAACTCTGCTGATAGGCGGCGGTGGCGTCCTCCCACATGACACCCAGGTGCGCTAGCTGCCCCAGCCGTATCCACACGTCAGCGAGACCAGAGTGGTCGGCGAGCTGTTCAGAAAGGGCCCGACTCTCCTGGAGTAGTGTCGCAGCGCCACCCAGATCTCCCTGCTCGCTGCGCAGTGTCCCCAGTATTGCCAGCATCGCGGCCATATTTGTCTTGGCGCCAATCTCCTGCCAGAGCGCGAGCGCTTCATGCGCCAAGGCTTCCGCAGAGCGGAGATCTCCTGCGGCATGCGCGAGTTCGCTTTGGACGATGAGTCCATGACCGATCTCGCGGCGCTGGCCCCGCGCACGTGCCAACGCGAGCCCAGCCGCGGCATGCCGTTCAGCAGTTGGGAGTTCACCAGTCAGGAACGATGCCATGGCAAGATTGATCAGCGCCGTCGCCAGCATGCTCTCATCCCCCGCCGCGCGAAAAAGTGGCACTGACTCCTCGGAGTACGTGATTGCACGATGTATCTCGCCGCGGTTAAGAGCGAGGACGCCCAAGTTCATCAGTCCTAGAGCAATGGCGCGCCCATCGCCGGATGCGCGACGGTGCGCCAGACTCTCCTCCCACAGCGCCTGTGCCTCCTCCAGCCGCCCCTGCTGCATGCGCAGCCCTCCCAGGCTGTTAAGTGAGGAAGCAAGGAGGATGGGATCGTCAAACTCGCGACGCAGAGCCAGCGCGTGAGCGTGGAACTGTGAAGCGGCAGCAAAGTTGCCCTGGCGAGTCGCTAACACACCAGCGCCGTTATATGACTCCGCAAGTGTGCGCCGCCCAGCCACATCCAACAGCTCCGTGGGCGGGGCAAGCGCGAGAGCCTGCGCCAACCAGTCGCTCCCTTCACGCAACATCCCTGCCGTTGTCCAGTACTGCCAGAGAGCAGCAGTGAAGCGGAGCGCGATCATGGCCTTGCGTTGCTGCAGACTCCTGCGGAGGGCGATGCGGATATTGTCCTGATCCTGGCGGAGTCGCCGCAGCCAGCGCGCCTGTTCAGGTCCCACCAGGGCGTCGGCGGCGGTCTCGACGAGTGTGAGATACACGTGCGTGTGCGCGCGCTCTGCCGCCAACTGCTCGTCTGGATAGGCACGCAAGCGAGTGCTTGCGTACTCTTGGATCGTCGCGAGCATGGCGAGGCGGTCATTATCAGCTTGGCTTGACCTCTCATCTGAGCTCTCATCTGAACGCTCACCAGAGATCTCGCATCCGAGGAGATGATGGTCGAGTAGGAGTGCGATCTGATCCAGTGCGGAGGCATCGGGGTTTGTGTCTGTGTCTGTATCGGTGTCTGTATCGGTGTCCAGAAACACTGCCTGGCGGATGTACATCAAAAGCTGTTCACCTGCCTCGATGGTGCAGCCACCTGCACACACGGAGAGCCAACGAAAGGCCGCTTGTGCCGGTGGGTCGAGCAGGTCATAGCTCCAATCAAGAGTCGCTTGCAACGTTTGTTGATGCCAAGAGAGGTCACGTGGTCCGTTGGTCAGCGTTTCTATTCGGCGCCCCAGACGCGCCAGGAGCGTCTCCGGCGACAAATGCGCGAAGCGTGCGGCGGCAAGCTCTAGCGCGAGAGGAAGGCCATCCAGTTGATGACAGATCGCGACAATTGTCGACGCATTCGCTGCGGTCAGGGAAAACGCTGGCTGGAGCGAATGCACACGCTCAAGGAGGAGGGCCAAAGCTGGCGCCTGTGCCACTTGCTCAAGTTGCAATGGACTATGCAGCGTCTTCGGTGGCAGCGCCAGCGGGGACAGTGACACCACGTGTTCGCCCCGGAGGTGTAACGGCACACGGCTGGTCACAAGTGCGGTAAGGCCTGGACACTGCTGCAACAGTTCGGCAAGTACCACCGCGCTCTCGGCCACATGCTCGAAATTGTCGAGTAGCAAAAGCACGCGCTTGTCACGCAGATATGCTGTGATGGTATCTATCGGTGCGCTTTTGGGTGCTTCATGGAGTCCAAGCGATTGGGAGATGGCGTCTAACACTCGCGCGGCATCTCGTAGGGGGGCCAGAGAGACGAGGATGACTGATTCAAATGCAGCTGCCACCCTGCCACGAACGACCGCAAGCGCTAGCCGCGTTTTCCCGACTCCTGGCGGGCCGACAAGGGTCAGTAAGCGGGCTGTACCAGATACGAGGAGTGCCTCCGTTCGGTAGAGCTCATCCTCTCTCCCTATGAGCGATGTCAAGGGCGACGGGATTGCATAGGTCGGAGCGTCTTCTGAACGTAACGCGATTGGAGGAAAGCACTGTTCAGGCCGCCGCGCAGCCACGAACAATGCCGCGCGTTCATCCTCTGACAGGTTGAGCGCATCCGCCAAAAGGCGGAGGGTCTCGGCGCGTGGAATGTGTGGTGTCCCGCGTTCCACATTGCGAATACTTCGTGCGCTGAGACCGGCACGTTCGGCGAGCTGCTCCTGCGTCAGCCCCGCCGATTCCCGGTAGTGCTTCACGAAGCGGGCGACGGATTGCCATGGTGTGGTATTCAAGCCGCCCCCCTTTGGTCATCATGCGTGTCATCATGGGCCATGTGTACAGATCAGCTATGAGCACAAGCCTACCACGCTCAATGGTCATGCGCTACCCCATCTTGCCGCCATTTTGCCGTTGATTTTCCTGTTCGTCGCCTGCCCGATCACGCATACTTGCAGGAACGACCGTCTCGGCGATGCGTGAGGAGGCGCTTGCATCAGATGCCTTTGCAGTTCGCCACAGATGCGGACGGGTCGCCACCTGATCGCCTGTGGTCACTCCCTCCTACGTGCGCCTCAAGCGGCGGAAAAGATCGGGTCATTGCATTGCTGTTCATAGAAGGAGAAACGCTATGCGCTCCGCTCGATGGCTACGAAACAAGGCAATCTTCACTGCGCTTGCACTCGTCGTCCTTGTGGTCGCGACCGGTGGATCGACACTGAGCGCGGATGCTGCCGCCAAGACCGCTTCGTCCGTAGGGAAGAGCATCGCTACCGCCTCGTGCGAGCAAGCGCCTGCGCAGTCGGTGAAGGATCGAGCAACCTATACACCGGCTGAGCTTGCCCGCTATGGGTTGCCCCCACGAACCGCAGCGGAGCCCTTTGAAAAATGGGCGCAAGTTGTGCGTGCGGCGCGCACGCGAAACTGCAGTCCGATCGCCACGAATCTGCAACGTACAGATGTTAAGCATGCGACGTGGAGTGGGTACGCAGCCGACCAATCTCAGGGAAACCACAACTATACCGAGATCGATGTCGACTATTACGTTCCGTGTGTCAACACGCCGTACTCTACGTTACAAGACAAGTCAGAATGGATCGGCTTGGGAGGCGCAAGACCCACGCCAACCGCAACGTACTCCGGGACGCCGCTGGTACAAACGGGGACAGATGTGCAGGACCTGTATATCAGCAACCAGGGGTGGGTGCGTACCTATTGGGCATGGACCGAGAACACGTTAGCGACGGCGGCGGACGATCCCATTTACGGGAGCAACGAGAAGCGTCTCTTTGCGATCAACTGCGGCGACCATATGTATGCGAAAGTGTACTCGGGCGCTTGTACAAAGACTAACTCACAACCAGGCAATATCTGTGGATGCACCTACATTCAACGTCTGAATGACGGCAGCAACGGCGGCACCCAGTGTTATGGGCCACCTCCCAGTCCTCAATCGGCAGAGACGATTGTCGAGCGCTCCCCGGCTGCCGCGTCACTGGCCGATTTTGGCACAATGACGTTCCATGGAGTCGGCATTACGGATACTGGCACAACCTGGCCTGGCTACCGGCGCATGGACGAACTGCCGAATCAGCGGATTACTATGTATGGCTGTAAGAGCTTCGTTGAGGTCGATTGCGCAGTGGACCACAACTTCAATCAGGTGGTCAATGGTCATGTGCTGGCGTGGCCCACCAACATCACTAATGACCCGGGAGATGTACCGTACGATCAGCTCTCCGTCGTATACAACAACCTGGCACAGAATGGCGGGTTCAACACCGGCAACTTCAACTACTGGCAGTTGTGGCCCAACACGAACTGGGCAGTCTACCATGCAGGGCAGGTCGGCAACACCCCGTATGAAGGCGCCTACTTCGCCGCGACCAACAGCTGGCAGAGCGGTGGAAGCATTTACCAGGACATCTCAGTAGCGATCAGCACAGGAGAATCCTTCTGCGTCGATGCCCATGTGGCAACGCAAGGCACGACGGGTGGCGCCGGTGGTCTGCTCGCGATCTTCTTGCTCAACAACAATCAGGAAGTTGGGACGCAAAGTTTCAGCAACCTCCCAGCGGGAAGCAATTGGACTGCGATCCAGGCTTGCGTGAGCGCAAGTAGACCTCACACGAACATTCGAGTGCAGTTCTACCCGAACGTCAATGACCCCAAGACTCTGGTGATTGACGCCGTTAATGTGCACTATGACACCAACTGACAACCCATGACGGCAGGCGAGTAGCGCTCGCGAACTGTGGGTGCGATCCCGCGAGCAATGCGTCGATAACAGGGGCGGCAGATAGCCAGATTTGCTGCCGCCTGTTGCCGATGCATGTCTGTGTTCGCAGAGGTCTAGCTGCGAGCCATTGGGGAGCCGCCGATGCCGCCGATGCCGCCGATGCCGCCGATGCCGCCGATGCCGCCGATGCCGCCGATGCCGCCGATGCTCGTCAGCGTCAGCCGCTTCGACCTGTCGTCGTAGTAGGCTCCGAAGCCGTTATGCCGAATGTGCGGATGCATTCTCTCGCACGCCTATGAGTTGGAAGGCCCGCAACGAGCGATACCAGCGAACACGCTCCAGGCGCCCGACAGCTATGAGGGCAACAGGGGAGCGGGCGTCTCGGAGGGTATTGCGTCGGTAGGCTCTCACCAGTGGATCACCAGTCACCGCCCTCCCACGAATTGACGCACTAGCCAAAGACGCCTAGAGTATCGCTGTGACACAGTTACAGTTACGATATTCGCTTCCCGCAACGGAAAGTGCGCCATGATGCAGCCACCGCAAGCGTC
>Ga0068857_100003668_pt1 | contig 12865 bp, 14 predicted proteins | sample KBSCornC72_FD_66591 | JGI IMG/M metagenome (GOLD analysis project Ga0068857, IMG submission 66591) | Corn rhizosphere microbial communities from Kellogg Biological Station, Michigan, USA - KBS Corn C7-2 | ecosystem: Host-associated > Plants > Roots > Rhizosphere > Soil ...
TCCGGCGCGCCGTTGCCGTAGAAGTCGATGATGCCGGTTTGATCAGAGGACGTACCAAGCGGGGTGCTCTTGATCGAGAGAGTGATGAGGGTCCGGTTCTGCGCGGCGTCGTAGGTGGCCGAGAGAAGCACCGGCGCGTTTGACGGCCCCTGCTTGTCGTCGGCATCGACAGGCGAGACGCCATCGAGGCCCCAGTCGATGCCGAGGCCGCCGCTGTTCTTGATCGTGTTGCCGTGAATCTCGACGTGCGCCTTGCTGCGGGCCACTGCGATGCCCATATCGCGGTGGTTGGAAATCGTGTTTCCCGTAATCGTGGCGTCGTCGACTTTCGGACCGAGAAAAATCCCGCTTGCGCCGTTGTTTTCGATGCGGTTGTAATCAAAGCGTGCCGACCCATTCCACATCCAGACGCCGCTATACCGGTTGTGACTGATCACGTTATTCGAGACGACGACGTTCGCGCCGTCGGCATTGAGACCGCGGAGGTTCGGCCACGCGGTCGTGCCTGTCGGATCGACACCGATGGAATTGCTCGCCACGGCCCGGCGGTCGGGACGATAGGCATCAGGGCAACCAGCGCCGCCGCCGAACCACAATCCCTGGTCCTCATCGAAGTTGCCTAGAGCGAGACCTTCGATGACCGCCTCACATCGCGAGACGATCCTCAATCCACGGCGCGCCAGACGGCCGTCAATGCCAATCTCCGGCCCGAGGGGATTCGTATCGCCGGTGAACGCCTTCTGCCGCAAACCTTCGACGCTGACGCGGTCCGCGGTGATCGTGGGCAGTGGCTCGATCGGTGTGATCGAGAACCATCCTTCCGCCGGCACGGGCGGCGGAATCTCGAAGACGATCCGGCAGGGACCGGGACTGCAGTTGGCGTTGGCCTGGACGATGGCCTCACGCAACGACCCCGGTCCGTCGTCGGCGACGGTCGTGACGGCGTACCAGCGATAGATGGGAACGGTGTTCTCCGTCTGGTCATTGGCCGGTGTCTTGTCCGGCACGTCGCCCGTGGCGCGCATCGACAAGGTGGTCTTTCCTGCCAGCCGGTCTGTCGTCGTTTTCACCGTAACTGTGATCACGCCCGATTCCTCCACCAGAGGCTCGATCGTACAGACCGCAGTCGCGCCGGCGATCGTGCAGTAGACCGAGGGAGGTGTGGCGATCGTCTCGATCACGCCGTTCGTCACTGCGTAGTCGATGCGCACGTTCGGTGGCTTGTTGTGGCGAACGTTGTTGCCGACAAATGTCCAGAACTCCGCGTTCTGGCCCGGATCGATGCGCTCGAAGCGGCTTGACCGGCCGATCTGGACGCCCAGGTCGGCCTCCAGCTTCGTGGTGAGGGTGACGGACGCCGAATTCGCTGAAGGATTGGGGTCGGGCGTGTCGGAAGAAACCGTGAACTTGACTGCGTACGTGGCGTCCACGAACGGCCCCTTGAAATAGGCGCCCAGGTAGTACGCAAACGTGGAAGGAGGAGCGAAGACCGGGATGTCGCCGAGCGAGCATCGGACGGGGCGTTGGGCATAGTCGCAAGGACCATACACACTGACGACCCGATCGAGAACCAGGTCAGACGGGAAGTCGATCGTGAGGAAGCTGTTTCGTGCGACATCCGGACCGCGATTCACAACGGCCATGCTCACCATGAGGGGGTTCGGCTCGCTCGCGAGCACGTCGAGATGAGCGGAGTCCGCGAAAACGGTTGTGGCGAAGAGAAAACAGCCGAGGGCGAGGGTCGGGATCCGGGTCATGGGGACAGTTACTTTCCTGAATACGGACGTTTCGTGGACTTCTTCCCGCCGGCAGTATTGAGAGCGACCGCCGCGCGGACGAGCGCCTTGAACGCGTTCGCGTCAATCTCCTCGCCCTCGTGGATGTCGATGGCGCGGCGCACCTTCCCGTCAAGGCTCGAGTTGAAGAGCTTCTTGGGATCTTTCAAGGACGCGCCCTTGAAGAAAGTCAGCTTCACGACCGACTTGTACGACTCTCCGGTGCAGATGCCGCCGTCGTGGGACCATATCGGGGTCCCCATCCACTTCCACTCTTCCACGACGTCGGGGTCGGCCTCCCTGATGAGGGCGCGCATCCTTGCCAGGGCATCGCCTCGCCAGTCGCCCAACTCGGCGATCTTTTTGCTGATGAGTTTGGAGGCCGCCTCGCCTGCTGCCTTTGGTTGACTCGTCATATTCATCCTTTCGTGATCCCTGCCGACGCTACGTCATCCAGCCGGGCAGGGCGGCCGCCTGCCGGATCCACTTCGCCAACTGTGCCTCGTCGAGCTCGTTCTCGCGGATGTCGAGATAGCGCACGTCCTTCTGCTTGGACTCGCCGGGAGGGACGGGCCGCAGCGACGCGCCGCGGAAGAACGTCACCTTGACGTAGTTGGTGAAGGTATGGAAGCTGAGGAACCAACCCTGCCCCTCGACTCCGTAGAAGGGGGAGTTCCATTTGACCGCCTTGCGCACGCCGGGGACGGTGCGCACGATGAGGGCGTCGAGGCGGCGTCCGACGTCGCGTTTCCAGCCCGGCATGGCCGCGATGTAGGCCTGCACCGGGGCGTCGCCCTCAGCCTTCGCAATCTGCGGGTTGCCTCCCGCGAGGAGGGCCGGCTTCCTGGACGTCTTTTTGGCCATTGCGTTCAATCCAAACAGCATAGGAGCTTGCGCGGCAGAAAGCGACGCGGCGGCTCGAACCGGCGGCAGGTGACGGCAGACACCTCGGCGGCGCGGCGCCCGACGTCGCCACACCGCCGCGCGAGACATAGGCTCCATCCGGAGAGAAATCCAATGTTGATCAGAGACATCATGACCCCCTCGCCCGCCTGCTGCACGCCCGGCGACACGCTGGACCGCGTCGCCGCGATGATGCTCGAGCACGACTGCGGCGCCATTCCCGTCTGCCAGGCATCGAAACTGGTGGGCATCATCACCGACCGCGACATCACCTGCCGCGCGGTGGCCGCGGGAAAGGTCCCTGCCGCGGTACGCGCCGGCGAAGTGATGACGACGGCGGTCCATACCCTCGGACCGGACGACGAGGTCGACGCGGCCATCGAGCTGATGGAAGCAAAGATGGTCCGCCGCGTGCCGGTGGTGGACGCCGGCGGCGGCGTCATCGGAATCGTCGCGCCGTCCGATCTCGCGCCGACGTTTGCCTCGAGCAACGTCGCCGATTTTCTGCTGGCCGTCTCCTATTGGAACCACAAGGCGGGCCTGCCCGCCTGAGCCGCGGCCGCCGGCCCGCACGGGCAACCGGATGAACCGTGCCGTCCGTCACAGCTTTGCGTAACCGCCCGCCCATCGGCAGGTGCAGCGCAGAGTGCATCGTGAATGCCGAAGGAGCCGCAATGACAGCCACCGTTCTCGAGACCAGCCAACGCCCCTCCGCCACCGCCACCATGCGCGCCGTCGTCTTCCACGGAGTGAACGACATCCGCATCGACGACGTGCCGCGTCCGCGCCCCGGCGCCGGCGAGGCGGTCATCCGCGTCACCATGACCACCATCTGCGGGACCGACCTGCACATCGTCCGCGGCGAGTACCCGGTGCGGCCGGGACTGGTGATCGGGCACGAGCCGGTCGGCGTCATCCACGAGCTCGGGGCGGGCCTCACCGGCTACGCCGTCGGCGACCGCGTGCTGGTCGGCGCCATCACGCCGTGCGGCCAGTGCCTGGCCTGCCTCTCCGGCCATCTCTCGCAGTGCGGCCACGGCGGCGGCTACGAGGCCATCGGCGGATGGCGGTTCGGCAACACCATCGACGGCGCGCAGGCCGAGTACCTGCTGGTGCCGAACGCGCAAGCCAATCTGGCGAAGATCCCCGACGAGCTGGCCGACGACCAGGTGGTCCTGTTGGCCGACATCGCCTCCACCGGCATCGGCGGCGCGGAGTCGGGCGGCGTTCGCATCGGCGACGCCGTGGCCGTCTTCGCCCAGGGGCCGATCGGCCTCTGCGCCTCGCTGGGGGCGAAAGCCATGGGCGCCGCGCTGGTCATCGGCGTGGACGGCGACGACGGCCGCATCGCCGCGGCGCGTCACCTCGGCGTCGACATCGTGCTCGACTATCGCGGCAACGACGTGCCGGCGGAGATCAAACGCCTCACCGGCGGCGGCGTGGACGTGGCCATCGAGGCCCTCGGCACGCAATCGACCTTCGAGAGCGCGCTGCGCTCGCTGCGTCCCGGCGGAACCCTCTCCTCGCTGGGCGTCTACTCCGGCAAGCTGCAGGTTCCGTACGACGCCTTCGCCGCCGGCCTCGGCGACCACCGCATCGTGACCACGCTCTGCCCCGGCGGGAAGGAGCGCATGCGGCGGCTGATCGAGATGGTGCGGCACGGCCGCCTCGACCTGCGGCCGCTCATCACCCACCGCTTCACGCTGAAGGACATCAAAGAGGCCTACCAGCTCTTCGGCGAGCGGAAGGACGGGGTGATGAAGGTGGCGATCACGCCGTAGTCATTCCACTGCCGGATCGCGATGCGCCGGAACCAGGGCGTACTGCCGGCCGCTCACATCCACCTGTGCCAGATCTCACGGCGGGCCTCCGGTCCGCCGCGTACCCTCCAGCCATGCGAATGCTCCGCTTGATTCTGCCAATCATCCTGATCGCAACGCTCCCCGCCCTCGCCGGCAAGACCCCGGCCACCGTGACCATCGACGCCGCCGCGAAGAAGCAGAAGGCCGTCCCCTTCCCGCATGAGAAGCACACCAAGGTCGCCAAGACCTGCGACGTGTGCCACCACGACCAGAAGGGCCTCACCGCGGACTCGAAGGCCGAGGTCAAGAAGTGCGGCGCGTGCCACCTCGACGCGAAGTCCAAGGCGCCGAGCATGAGCGAGACCTCGCTCACCAAGAACCCGTTCCATAAACTCTGCATCTCCTGCCACAAGGCACAGAAGAAGGGGCCGACGGGCTGCACCGGCTGCCACGTCAAGAAGGCATGAGCGACCGAACACTGCTCGTCATCTACGCCACGGTGCACGGCCAGGCCGAGCTGATCGCGCGCCGGATCGCCGAGGCGGCGTCGGAGTCGCGCGTCGCGACGCTGGTGCGCGGCGTGCGCGGGGCTTCGGGCACCGACCTCCAGCGCTGCGACTCCGCGATCCTCGTGGCGTCCGTGCACTACGGCCGCCACGCCCGGTCGATCATCCGCTTCGTCAAGGCCAATCGCGGCCGCCTGTCGGCGATGCACTCCGCGTTCGTCTCGGTCAGCGGCAGCGCCGTCGATCCCGCCACCCGGCCCGAGGCGGAAAAGTACGTCGACGACTTCCTCCGCCTCACCGGCTGGACGCCGACCGTGCGCCAGCTCTTCGGCGGCGCGGTGAAGTTCACGAAGTACAACTTCCTGCTCCGCTTCATGACCAAACGGGCCTTCGCGGCGAAAGGGATCGTGCTCGACACGCGCCGCGACTACGACCACACCGACTGGGACGCGGTGACGCGGTTCGCGAAGGCGTTCGTCGCGGCGCAGGGCGCGAAGGTCGCCTGACGCTTACGCGCCGACCGCGCCTCAAACCGCTGCGAACGCCCGCAGCATCTCCCCCCTCGTGGGCGGCGGCGTGTCGCCCTGCGCGCGCCAGCGGATGCCCATCATCTCGCCGAGGAGCGTGGGGCGGGTGACGTCGTAGAGCACGCCGATCGACATCGTCTCGTGCTCGCCGCAGAGGCGCAGCGCGGACTCGGTGCTGGCGCGGTCGTGGTCGGCGGGGACGGGGCGCACCTTCGCGCGCAGCTCCTTGTGCTGGTCGTCGCCGCGCCAGGTGACGCAGGGCGACACCACGTTGAGGAAGGCGAAACCGCGGTGGGCGATGGCTTGCGTGATCAGCGCGGTCGTCCCTTTGACGTCGCCGGAGAAGCCGCGGGCCACCCAGGTCGCGCCGAGGGAGATCGCCAGCCGGCAGGGATCGACCGAGGTGTCGGGGTTGCCGTAGATGGTCGACTTCGTGGCGTCGCCGGAGGGGGTGGTCGGTCCGGCCTGCCCCTTGGTCAGCCCGTAGATCTCGTTGTCCATCATTAGATATGTGATGTCCACGTTGCGGCGGGCGGCGTGGAGGAAGTGATTGCCGCCGATCGCGATGCCGTCGCCGTCGCCGCCCACCGCCACCACCGTCAGCGCCGGCGCGGCCAGCTTGACGCCCGTGGCGATCGGCAGCGCGCGCCCGTGCAGGGAGTTGAATCCGTACGTATCGACGTAGCCCGGCAGCCGCGAGGAGCAGCCGATGCCGGAGACCACCACCGTCTCGTGCGGCTCGCAGCGGCTCTCGGCCAGCGCGCGGTACAGCGAAGTCAGCACGCCGAAGTCGCCGCAGCCGGGACACCACACCGGTTTCAGATCGGTCTTGTAGTCGTTCGCATTGAACACCTGTTCGCAGGTCATACCAGCACCTCCTCGCCGGCCAGCACGCGGGTCGCGGCATCCACCACTTCTTCCGCCGTCAGCGGCTTCCCGCCGGAGCGGGCGTGAACGTGCGTGCGTCCGCGCGGCAGATCGATCTCCGTCCGCAGGTAGCGGTGGAACTGCGCGGAGAAGCTCAACTCGACGATGAGGATCTCATCGCAGGCGTCGACGAATGCCTGCAGCTCCGCAGCGGGCAGCGGCGCGAGCATGCGGGGCACGAACGCGGCGACGCTCACGTCGCCGATGCGGTCGAGCGCCTCGCACACCACGCCCTCGGCCGATCCCCAGCAGAGGATGCCGAGCCGCGCGCGCGACGGTCCATAACAGCGGTAGAGAGGATACGCACGGGCGATGGCCTCCATCTTCCGGTAGCGCTTCCCGTTCATCCGCTCGTGCACACCCCACATCGCGCTGGGGCGCCCGCGCTCGTCGTGCTCGAGACCGTTGGTCTGGTACATCCCGCCGGGCATGCCGGGAATGGTCATCGGCGACACCCCGTCGTCGCCGGCGGCGTAGCGGCGGTAGTTTTCGTCGAGCTCGTGCTGCGGCGCGAGGCGGCGCTCGCGCACTTCATGCTCGAGCGATCCGGCGTCGATGGTCTCCTTGCGCTGGGCCACGAGCTGGTCGGAGAGGACGATCACCGGGACCTGAAACTCCTCGGCGATGTTGAAGGCGTCGACGGTGGCGTGGTACGCGTCGGCGACGTCGCTGCAGGCGATGACCGCGCGCGGCGTGTCGCCGTGGCTGGCGTAGACGGCGTGGAGCAGATCCGACTGCTCGCTCTTCGTGGGGATGCCGGTCGACGGCCCGCCGCGCTGGACGTTGACGATGACCGCCGGGATCTCGGCGATCGACGCCAGGCCGAGCATCTCGGCCATCAGCGACAGGCCGGGCCCCGAGGTGGCGGTCATCGACTTCACGCCGGCGAAGGAGGCGCCGATCACCGCGCCGATCGCCGCCAGCTCGTCCTCGGTCTGCAGCGAGCTGCCGCCGATGCGCGGCAGCCACTCGGCCAGGAAATGCAGGATCTCGGACGACGGCGTGATGGGATAGCCGGCGAAGAAGCGGCAGCCGGCGTCGATGGCGGCGACGGCGCAGGCCTCGTTCCCGGACATCAACAGATGTGCCGGGCCGGGCGTGTACGAGAGCTTCTCGATATCGGCGGCGAGCTGCGCGGCGAAGGCCTCCCCGGCATCGAAGGCGCGGAGGTTGGTCTCCACCACGCCCGCCTTCTTCTTGGCGAAGCGCTGCTTCACCGCGGCGCGGATGGCGTCGGCGGGAAGCCCGAGGAGCGCGGAGAGCACGCCGAGCGCGGCGATGTTCTTCGACTGCGGCGCGCCGGCTTCCTTGGCCAGCTTGGCGAAGGGAACGGCGATGGTGGTGCGCGCCAGACCCTCCGGCGCGGAGTCGCCCTCCTCGTGGAGCACGATGCCGCCGCCGGCGACCGCGAGCTCATCGCTGAAGCGCGCGAAATCGTCCCAACTGAAGACCACCAGCGCATCGACGGCGCCGGCCTGCGCGCGAAGCGGCGTGGTGCTCACGCGAACCGTGCACGACGACTCGCCGCCGCGGATCTGCGGCCCGTAGGCCTCGGTCTTCATGACGTGCAGCCCGAGCCCGCCGCACGCGATGGCGACGATCTCACCCGCGGCAACGGCGCCGTCGCCGCCCGATCCGACAATAGCCAGTGCAACCTGCTGACTCAACATGCACCTCCTGCTGCTGCGGTCAGGATCGGGCCGCGGCGAGATCGTGGCGATGCGGCGCGTCACGCGGGCATGTAGCAACCATCACATGCCGGCGTGAAGCGGGGGCCTACCTTGCGCTGAGACAATGTCTCAACTAGCCCTGGCCCGAGCCCAACCCACCGCCGGCACGACGAAACTGCTGCTGGTCGGCAACCCCAACGTCGGCAAGTCGCTCCTCTTCACCCGCCTGACCAACCGCTACGTCACTGTCTCCAACTACGCCGGCACCACCGTGGAGATCACCACCGCCATGGCGGACTTCGGCGGCGGCGAAATGCGCGAGGTGGTCGACACCCCGGGCGCGAACGGGCTGACGCCGCAGTCGGCCGACGAGCGCGTCACGCGCGACCTGCTCCTCGAGAACCCGGACGCCGACGTGGTGCAGGTCGCCGACATCGGCAACCTGCGCCGCGCGTTGCTGCTCTCGCTGCAGCTCGCCGAGCACGACATCGCCTTCACCCTCTGCCTGAACATGAGCGACGAGGCCCGCCTGCCGGTCGACACCGCCGCGCTCTCCGACGCCATCGGCGTCCCGGTGGTCGCCACCTCGGCGCTGCGGCGCTGGAACGTGGAGCGGCTGCGCGCCCTGGCGGTGCGTCCGCGGCGCGCGGCGCTGCGGATCGACTACGGCGACACGATCGAGGACGCGCTGCGAAGCCTCGGCGGCAACCGCGGCATGGCCCTTTCGGCGTTGGCGGAAGACGCCACCATGGCCACGGCGATCGCCACCGCGCGCGTCGCGGCCGTCGACCGCATCCTCACCGAGCACGCCACCAACCGCGCCGCCGGCGGCTTCCGCGGCTGGCTGGGCGCCATCACCATGCATCAGGTCTGGGGGATGCCGTGCCTGGCGGCGGTGCTGTACATCGCCTGGCTGTTCGTCGGAAAGCTCGGCGCCGGAATCCTGGTCGACTTCTTCGAAGACACGATCTTCGGACGGTTCGTCAATCCATTCGCCACCTGGGCGGCCGACTCCCTCTTCGGATCGGTGCCCTTCGTCCGCAACCTGCTGGTCGGCGAGTACGGCCTGATCACCATGGCCCTGACGTACTCCATCGCCATCGTGCTGCCGGTGGTCGTCACCTTCTTCACCTTCTTCGGCATCCTGGAAGACTCCGGATACCTGCCGCGGCTGGCGGTGATGCTCCATCGCACCTTCCGCCGCATGGGCCTCAACGGGAAAGCCGTGCTGCCGATGGTCCTGGGCCTCGGCTGCGACACCATGGCCACGCTGACCACACGCATCCTGGACACGAAGAAGCAGGTGGTGATCGTCACCCTCCTCCTGGCCCTCGGCGTCCCCTGCTCCGCGCAGCTCGGGGTGATCATGGCCCTGCTCGGGCCGCTCGGCATCGCCGCCATCTCGGTCTGGATGGGCATCACGCTCGGCAGCATCTTCGCGGTCGGCTGGCTGGCGGCGCGCATCGTTCCCGGCGACTCGGGGGAGTTCATCCTCGAGGTCCCGCCGGTGCGCATCCCGAAGCTGTCGAACATTCTGATCAAAGTGCTGGCGCGGACGGAGTGGTATCTGAAGGAAGCCGTCCCGCTGTTCATGGCCGGCACGCTGCTGCTGTTCCTGCTCGACGCCGCGCATCTGCTGGCGCGGCTGCAGAACGCGCTGGCGCCGCTGATGGTCGGCGCGCTCGGACTGCCGGCCAAAGCCTCGAGCGCCTTCGTCATCGGATTCCTGCGGCGCGACTACGGCGCCGCCGGCCTGTACGCCATGCAGCGCGCCGGACAGCTCACCCCGAACCAGACCGTGGTGGCGTTGACGGTGATGACGCTGTTCATCCCCTGCATCGCCAACTTCTTCGTCATCGTGCGCGAGCGCGGGGCGAAGAGCGGCGCGGCCATCGCCGCGTTCATCCTCGTCTACGCCTTCGGCATGGGCGCCGCGCTCAACGCCGCGCTCAACGCGCTGGGAGTGACCCTGGGATGAGCTACGAATGCCCGCTCTGCTCGACCGATTTCGAAAGCGCGGCCTGCCACTCGACGTGCCCCATGGCCAGCGGCTGCGCCATGGTGCGCTGCCCGCGCTGCGGCTACGAGTTCGTGGAGAGCGGCCGGATCGCCGACCTGCTGCGCCGCTGGATCCGGCGCGGCCCGAAGCAGACCTGCGCGCAGCCGCCGGCGGCGGGCGACGGCGTGATCCGCCTGATCGATCTGGAGCTCGGCGCATCCGGCTCGGTGGTGTTCATCGCCCCCAGCGCCGGATCGCGCGTGGCGCGCCTCGCGGCGTACGGCATCGTGGCGGGGACCGAGCTGCGGCTCATCGCCCGCAAGCCGACCGTGGTGCTGGAGAGCGGCTCCACCACCATCGCCGTGGAGCCGGAGATCGGGCGGGAGATCTTCGTGCGCGCGGCGTGAGGTGACGGACGCCACGCGCAGCGGTGACCGCACCACCCTGCGCGAATGTGGCGCCACCGGTACAACGACGACATGAAGAACCGTCTGATCATCAGCATCGCGATCGTTGCCGTCGTGGGGCTCATCGCGTTTGCGGCAACACGGAATGTGGCGCCGGCGCCGGCAGTCCAGGCCCCGGCAGCGCCGGCCCCACACGAGACCGCGGACGTGGCGCGCATCGATGCGCCGGAGCTCCGCGCGTTGCTCGAGCGCGACGCGGTCACCCTGCTCGACGTCCGCGACGCCGACTCCTATATCGCCGGCCACATCGCCGGCGCGCTGCACATCCCGCTGTCGCGGGTGGAGGGCGAGATCCCTTACCTGCCGAAGGAGAAACCGATCGTCGCCTACTGTGCCTGACCGGCCGAAGAGACGAGCGCCCGTGCGGTGCTCATCCTGCAGCATCACGGCATCGCCAACTCCTCCGCGCTGCGCGGCGGCCTCGGCGCGTGGGTGCGGCTCGACTATCCGATGGCGAAAGGCTCGACTCCGCGCCCGGAACGATGACCATGGAACACGGCCACACACCCGAGGCGATCCGCGAGCGGCTGACGGCAGGGCCGCGCAACAGCTACCTGCGCGACTTCGTGTACGGCGGCATCGACGGCGCGGTCACCACCTTCGCCGTGGTCAGCGGCGTGGTCGGCGCGGAGCTGGCGCCGGCGGTGATCCTCATCCTCGGCGCGGCCAATCTGGCCGGCGACGGATTCTCCATGGCCGCCAGCAACTACTCCGGCACGCGCACCGAACATGAAGAGATGGGCGCGCTGCACGCGCGCGAGGAACGGCACATCGCCGGCGATCCGGAGGGCGAGCGCGAAGAAGTGCGGCAGATCTTCGAGGCCAAGGGGTTCACCGGCAACGGCCTGCAGAGCGCGGTGGCCACCGTCACTGCCGACCGCGAGCGCTGGATCCGCTTCATGCTCCGCGAGGAGTACGGCCTCCCCGCCCAGCTCCGCTCGCCGCTGATCGCCGCGCTCAGCACCTTCGGCGCCTTCGTGGTCTGCGGCCTGATCCCGCTCCTCCCCTTCGTCCTCTCCATGGGCGCGCCGTTCATGACCTCGCTGCTGACCACCCTCGCCGTTTTCTTCGCCATCGGCTCGGTCAAGAGCCTCTGGACCACCGTTTCCTGGTGGCGGGCCGGCCTGGAGACCCTCGCGATCGGGGGGATCGCCGCGGCGCTGGCCTACGGCGCCGGCGCCCTGCTGAAACACGCCGTGTGACAATCATCACCCCCGGACGTGATCAGGCGGCCTGCGGAATAGGGTCCTCTATCATTAGATTACGTGACCAAAGGAGGCAGCCCGATGCCCTCGCCCTACAACCTGGACCTTCACAATACCTGCGTTGATTGCACGGTCCGCGCAGAGCGCCTGTTCTGCAACATGTCGGCGCCGTCGATCTCCGCCATGGAGACCGTCAAGTTCACCGGCGTCTATCCCAAGGGCTCCCTCCTCTTCGTGGAAGGCGAACAGCCGCGCGGCGTCTTCATCATCTGTTCGGGGCGGGTGAAGCTGACCACGTCGTCGACGGAGGGGAAGACCCTCATCGTGAAGATCGCGGAAGAGGGCGAAGTCCTCGGCGCGAGCGCCACCATCCTTGGCAAGACGTACGAGGTCTCCGCGGAGACCATCGAGCCGGCGCAGGTGAACTTCATCAAGCGCGACGACTTCCTGAAGTTTCTCAACACCAGCCCCGAAGCGTGCATGCACACCGCACAGCAGCTCAGTGAGAAGTATCACTCCGCGCAGCGCGAGATCCGCACCCTGGGACTGGCGCAGACCACCTCGGAAAAACTGGCCAAGCTCATCCTCGACTGGTGCGAGCGCAACGGCGAGCCCACCCCGAAGGGCGTCCGCTTGAAAGTCCTCCTCACTCACGAGGAGATCGCGCAGATGATCGGCACCACGCGCGAGACCGTCACCCGCCTGCTCAGCGATTTCAAGCGCAAGAAGATCATCGACGTCAAAGGCTCGACCCTCCTCGTCCTTCAGAAGGAAGGCCTCGAGGACATCGTGACCGTCTGACGTCAAATCTCACCGGTTCGGGTAGTCGGCATCACAGCCTCCGTTCGCCAGCACGCCGTAACGTGCATGTGACGTGAACAATCTGCTAAACGCTGCGAGCATCGAACAATGGCCGGCGGGACGAACGCTGTTCCGCGAAGGCGACCCGGTGCGCGGAGTCTTCTTTCTGGTCTCCGGCGAAGTCGATCTGGTCTTCAATGCCCGGCGCGGCGCGCACAAGACCCTGCGCGGATCGCACGCCGGCGAGATCGTCGGCTTGAGCGACGCGGTGGGTGGCACCCCG
>Ga0068857_100003681_pt1 | contig 12850 bp, 11 predicted proteins | sample KBSCornC72_FD_66591 | JGI IMG/M metagenome (GOLD analysis project Ga0068857, IMG submission 66591) | Corn rhizosphere microbial communities from Kellogg Biological Station, Michigan, USA - KBS Corn C7-2 | ecosystem: Host-associated > Plants > Roots > Rhizosphere > Soil ...
CTCTTCGCCCCCGTCTACGCCCCCACCATCAAAACCGGCGTCACCGCCATGACCGCCATGTCCCTAGACCTGCTGAAGTGAGCTCGAAAGCTGTGTCCTCGCCGCACCATGGCGCCTTTCGACCGACCTCCATTCCCGGAAACCGCTCACTTCTACTTCCCCGGTTCCACCAACGCCCCATACACCACACTCCTGCTCAAATACTGCAGGTTCTCCGTATTCGGCCCGCCGCCCATCCGCTGAATCATCCCCACAAACACCACATCGTTCGTCGGATCGATCCAGAACCACGTCCCCGCCGCGCCATCCCAGAAGAACGTCCCCTTCCCCTCCGGCAGATTCGCCGCGCCCGGATCGAACACCACCGCGCAGTTATACCCATATCCGAACCCCGGCCGCATTCTCTGCGCGCCAATACTAAACTCGCCCGTCAGCAACTTGTCCGCGAGATGATTCGCGCTCATCAACCGAACGCTCGCCGGCGATAGCAGCCGCGTTCCATTCAGCTCTCCTCCATGCGCCAGCATCTCCGCAAATCGGAAATAGTCCTCAGCAGTCGAAACCATCCCGCCGCCGCCAGAAGCCATCGTCGGCTCGTGCGCAAAGTCTCGCCGATTGACATTCGCCGCCCCATGATCCGATAACCCACCATTCGGTTCGACAAAGTACACGGTCGCAAACCGCGACCACTTATCCTCCGGCACAAAGAAACCCGCGTCTTTCATACCCAGCGGCTTGAAGATCTCATCGCGATAGAACTCCGGCAGCGTCTTCCCCGACAGCTTCTCCACAATGGAGCCTTGGATATCCATCGACACCGAGTACACCCACTTCGTCCCCGGTTGATACGACAGCGGTAGCCCGGCCAGCTTCGTCACAAACTCATGCAGATCCTTCGATTCGAACAGGTGCGCATCCTTCACCATCTGATCCACCGGCGTGTTCCCAAAGATTCCATACGTGAATCCCGCCGTATGCGTCATCAACTCCGCCATCGTCGGCGGATGCACCGGATCTTCCAGCAGTGCCTTCCCGGTCGCATCCGTCCCCGCATATACCTTCAAGTGCGCAAACTCCGGCACGTACTTCGCGACCGGGTCCGACGGCAGCCACTTTCCCTGCTCGTACAGCTTCATCATCGCGACCGCGGTCACCACCTTCGTCATCGAGTAATCGCGGAAGATCGTGTCCTTCGTCATCTCCTCATGCTTCTCGATATTCCGCATCCCGTACGTGCGGTAGTCCACCACCTTCCCGTGCCGTGCCAGGATCGTCACCACGCCCGCCACCTGCTGGTTCTTAACCGCCTCTTTCATCAGCGTGTGCAGCCGCTCCAGCCCCTCCGCCGAAAACCCGACCGTCTCCGGCTTCACCAGCGTCATATCAAGATTGCCGCTCTTCGACTCGCCGCCAGCCGCCTTCGGCGCTCCTTGCGCGCCACCCATCCATGGGCTCGCCGCCAATGCAACTCCCATCACAACCGTCAGAACAACGCGATCAATACGCACCAATCAATTCCCCCAATTCCACGACGCCCCTTTATACCAAAACAAAGACCAGAACCCCGCGTCGGCATCCGCCAACACAAGAGCCCTGGCCCTTTCATTCCCTGCGTCCCTGGTCCCTTTTTCTAAACCCTGTTCTTAATAGATCACCTTCAACGAAAACTGAATCTGCCTCGAAGTACCCGCCGTTTTGCTTATGAAGCCAAACCCATTCGTCGTGCTGATCGAAGCCGAAGGAACGCCGCCTGTTGTGCTTGTCGTAACACCAAGGATGTTCGCCGGCGTGCTCATATTCACGATGTTGAACAGGTTGAACAGCTCCGCCCTGAACTGCAGGTCCATCCGTTCCGCTCCGCTCGCTCGGCGCCCAAATGGGGTGTCCTTGATGAACGCAAAATCGAAGTTATAGAACGCGGGCCCACGAAACGTATTTCGTCCCAGCGTCCCAAACCGGCCTTGGTTCGGCCCCGTGCCGCCCGGCACGAACACAGGAATACTGAAGTACGCCGGTCCATTGTTAGGCCCGGCGCCGAAGTAATCCTTGCGATCCTTCCGCGCGGTCGAAAGATGCGGTTTGGCAATCTGATCCGGGCGATCCACGCCCATTGATCCGGCCCCCGTCTGCTGAATGCCCGAGTAAACCGTGAACGGCGCTCCCGAGCTCAGGCTCGAAATGCTCAGCATCTCCCATCCGTCCGTGATCTTTCTGCTGATCGGCTTCAGGAAGTTCACACTCTCAAGGTGCAGGTCCTGCGCCAGGCTCAGGCCGAACCCGTTCTTGATATCGAAATTCGAAGGCCCCTTCTCCGGGTGCGTGTCGAATGGGTCTTGCGACAATCCTGACGCCACCGCTCCGGTCGCACCAACTCCCCCCAGCACAAGGCTGGTTGTATCGATCGACTTGCTCCATGTGTAGCTCGCCTGGATTCCCGGCCCGCCGTGCGGCACCGTACCGGAGAGCGACGTCTGCAACGCGTGATACGTCGAGTGCGAATCGCCCGTGATTGCCGTCTCCGTTCCGAATCCGCCAATGATGTTGCCTGCGCTGTCGAACTTCGTATGCGGCGCAAACTGCTCCGTCGCACCAGGATACCCATTCGGAGACGTCCACCGCGGCAACCGTACCGCAGCCGTGCCTACATAAGCGGCGCTCGCCGTCAGATTCCCTAACTTTCGCTCCAGCCCCGCCGTCCACGTGTACAGCCATGCATTTCCAAACCGAGGATCGATCCCCTGAAGTGTCAGCGGGATAATATTCGGTGAATCAGTCAGCGCCGCCATGTCGTGCTCGTAGCGGTCCACGTCCATCACCGTGTTTGCGGGGACATCCTTTGTTTTTCCCGACGCAAATACGTCGGTCCCATCGGGCGTATAAGTCTTCGGAACCTGTGCCGGCGTAATAGTGAACCCGTACGGCAGCGGATTCGCAGCCGACGACACCTGCCGCGGATACACTGCAAACGGAGTGGCACCCGTCAGAAAATTGTCCTGCCAGATATTTGGCGGAATCGCCATGATGCTTCCGCCCGCATGCGCTGTCAAATTGTTCGTCGCTTGCCAACTCGCCTGCAGCCGTGGCTCCCATCCGTCATACTGCTTGTGATAGCCCGGCTGCGGATTGATCAGGTACTTCTGATCCCCCGTCAGCGAACTGAACCGCGATGTCCGGTGCGCTCTCTCCGAAATCGGCGTGTACACGTCCCACCTGATCCCGTAGTCCAGCGTCAGCTTCGGAGTCACCTTCCACGTGTCCTGCACCCACCACGCATAGTTCTCGCGATTGATTGCCGCAGGTCCCATGTGTTCGCCCGTAGAGACAAAGCTCGGAGCCACCGCTATCGTATAAGTGAACGGGCTCCCCGATAAAAATCCCGAGAGCGTATCCGGCAGCGGGTCGCCGACATTGATATTGTGATGCCCGCTCGCCGACGCAATCGCCTCCGTCGCGTATGCCGTTCCGCCTCCAAAGCCATACTCGCCGTTCGGGCTCGTTCCGAAGTACGTCGTGTCACGATTGATCCGCGCCTCCACTCCCGCCCGAATCGAATGCCTCCCGGCTACAAGCGAAACTGACTGCCGCCCGTGGAACAGATTCCCGTACGCCTGCATCACCGATCCGCCTGCAGAGTTGAACGCCTCGAATAATCCGTCCGCAAACTTCACTCCCGGATCAGTATGGTTAGGCGTCGGGAATCCTGGCGTAGTGCGCGTAATGCTGAGCAGCGACTCCAGCGTCACCCGCGGCGAAACCGTATGCGTCCAGCTCCCCAGCACATTTCGCTGCCGATCCAGGTACTCCACCGCAAACGACGGATCGATCGCCGTCTGATCCGGATTCGTTGTCGGCCCCGTCAGATTGTTGTAATTGAACCGTGCGAGGAACTGATCCTTCGATGAAAACTTGTGATCGATCCGAATTGAAAACTGATTCGCATTCGTAACCACCTTCGATGCCGTCGCATACGTGTTCGCCCCAAACGATCCCGTCGCCAGATTTGGCAGTGGATACCGCGCCAGAATCGCCGCAATTTCCGGCCTTACCGGAATGGCCAAGGTATCCGTTGTTCCGTCTGGAAACACAATGGTGTCATTCACAATGTTGCTGCCCGCCGCTGGCCGTTGCTCGGCAGAAGGCACAGGCATCACCTGCGTTGTCCCGAGCACCTGCCGGAATCCCTGATACTGCACGAAGTAGAAACTCCGCTTCCTGCCGTCATATATATGTGGCAGGAATACCGGACCACCATTCGTGAACCCAAACTCATTTCTCCGGAACGGCGGAATCCTCCCCGGATACGCCGGCGTTGGATGATCGAAGTAATTCCGCGCATCGAACGAGGAGTTCCGCACAAACTCGAAAAACGATCCGTGAAATCCGCTCGCGCCCGACCGCGTATGAATATTGGTGAAACCAGCCGCGCCTCGCCCTATCTCCGCCGGCAGCCACCCCGAGCTCGAATCGATTCCCTCCACCGCGTCCACGTTGAAATTCGAGAACGTCGCGCCGCCCATCTCCGGGTCGCTGATGTCCGCCCCATCCATGGCAAATGTCGCTTCCACGCCTCGCTGTCCGTTGATCGCAAACTGCGCGGTAAAGTTCGTCGCGCCATTCGCATCCGTCATCGTTCCCGCGGCCAGCAGCAGCAGCGTGCTGAAATCGCGCTTGTTCAGCGGCAATTCGCTTACCGCCTGGCTCGACAGCTCCTCGCCGCCCGTTCCGGTCTTCTCTTTGTGTTGAATCAGCGTGCCGACGCTTAATTCACCGCGTCCCGCAAGCGTCAATAGAGCCTCCGGCCCGTTCACCTTCACATCGATCGGCTGGCCACTGCTCGCCTTCGCATCCTTCGCCGACACCGTTAGGCGATAGCTACCCTCGGGAATCTGCATGGTGAACCGCCCGTTCGCGTCGGTCCGCGCCTCGCCTTTCCCGTGGTCAGAGCTCAACGTGACCCGCGCATCCGCGATGGGCGCTCCGCCCGCATTGCGCAGCACGCCGCTCCACGGCACCTGCGCCAACGATTGCGCCAGCCCTGAAAACATCGCTACGACAACGAAGATTGCAACGGAGAAAAGAGACTTCAGGGCTCGTTCACGCCCCAAAACGAGGGAGAGCAAATTGTTTGTATTCACTGGACTACCTTAAGAATGAATGCATCCCGCGCATCTGCTGAATTCCCGTCTCTGCGCGCGGAACTTCAGAGAATTATAGTCCTCCATCGGCTACTAAAACCTTTTTGCAGAACTCCTTTGTGATCAGCGAGTCGTACGACAAGGACCGAGTGCCCCATGTCTCCCGATTTTGGAGACACGGGAGACCGGGCCCCGTCTCACAACCTCTTCCGGAAGTGGACGCACCGGTCCACCACGTGATATCCCAGCGCCGCGTGAGCCTGCTGGGAAACTACGTTTTCGATCACCGCATCCGAACCCATCTCCACACACCCAAACCCGCGCGCCCACTCTTCCGCTGCCGCAATGAGCTTCGCACCCACGCCGCTTCGCCGGTAATTCTCCGCGACATACCACCCCTCCACGTACCCCACCGCCTGCGCCGGATCGCACCCATCCGCATGCGATCGCAGATCCACCTCCACAAACCCCACCACGCCATCGCCGTCCCCCTCGGCCACCAGCACCGCAATCGGCAGCGTCAACCGCGCCGTGCCGTCCACCAGCGAACGCACTTCCTTCCCATGCTCCTCAACCGACCCCGCCGGCCATAGCGCATGAAACATCAGCGCCAACCGCTCGCAATCCCCCAACCCCGCCGCCCTGATTCGAACGCTCTCTCGCATCACATCCCACTCGATCCTCCATTCGACAGCACAGACCCACTCAACGTTAAAAACATCCAGATCTTTGGTGGTCAGATACCCTTACTATCCCCATCCGTCACGTGAACGGTCGCAAACGAAAGTGTCGGCTCGACCAGAAGCGGTATATACTTCCGACCATCCCGGCTGACCGAATGAAATTGACACGCTGCCTGGCGCTTGCCCTTCTCCTCTGCTCAGCAAACATCGACGCTCTTGCGCAGACCACCCCATCCCGGAACCCGAAACCCGTATCCTCGTCCACCGTGACCGGGCGCGTATTCTTTGCCGACACTCGGACCCCAGCTCGCAAGGCGCGCGTTTACTTGCAACCTGTCGCTGTCCTCGAAGCCGACGCACCGCCCAACCGAACTTTTGCAGCTGACGCAGCACCGGTTACTGCTTAGGTTGAGGCGCAATTCGATGGCTCTTATTCCTTCAGCCACGTATCGCCTGGGTCCTATTACGTCATTGCAATCTGCCCCGGGTACATGTCGCCACTCATGCAGCTCCTCCTCGCCGAAAGCCGCTCTCGATATCAAGAGTGGAAACCCCTTGGGCCAGAGCAGAAGAAGAACAGGGACGCCGTCCTTCGATCCATTGCGAGAGTCGAAGTGCAAAATAATCTGGCGGCCTCCGCCGATGTCATGCTTGAACGCGGAGCCGCTGTCAGCGGCACCATCACCTACGACGACGGCAGCCCTGCCGCTGGGCTAAAAATCAAGCTATTGTCCCGAATGGATCAAAGTGGCAAGCAGGTCTGGTCGACAGTCGAACTAAATTCCAGTTTCTTTGGACTGACAGATCAATCGATCACAGATGACCGCGGCAGTTACCGCATTTGTGGCATCCCGCCCGGCAACTATGCCGTTGAGGTTCAACTTGAATTCTCAGGTGTAAAGGAGTACGACTCCCCCTCCGGGGGAAGCACTTTTTCTTCAAACGAGCGCACAGCGCTACTGAACATCTACTCCGGAAGCACCCCCCACATCAAGGATGTTGCCGATTTCACTCTCCAGCACCGGGAAGAACGCACAGGTGAAGACATTATGATCCCGATCAGTAAGCTCCACACCGTCAAAGGAAACATCGTCTCCGCGCGCGATGGCCATGTGATCAACAGCGGTAATGTCTTCCTCACGAACACACTCGATCATTCCCTCTCTGCAAACCAAACTCTCACTGAGGAAGATGCCAGCTTCACCTTCAGCTTCATTTTGGAAGGCGACTATAGTCTCACTGCTCCGATGTCTTTTGACGTTGACTTTGTACCCCTTCCCCACATCGGAAGCAGCCCGGGCCCGCTGCAGTATGACATTCACGCTCGTCACATGTACGGATCCGCCTCCATGCCTCTCCACGTAGACGGGGACATTGACGGGCTCACCATCGCCGTACCCGAACCTACTCCCAAGGAAAAGCAATTCTACGAGGATGCTGTTCGCCAGCAGCAACAAAGGGACACAGCACCTCAGTAGCTAGTTTCCGCCCGTTAAGATCTGCCTACGCCGCAAGAGTCTCAAACCGCCCGAAATACTCCAGGCACTGCTGCACGATCCTTTCGGTCGGCTCCCCCGTCTCCACCTGGTTCTGCAGCCAGAGCAGCATGGTGCTGTACTCCTCCTGCTCATCCCCATCCAGGTTCAGCTTCGACAAGGCCGCGGCATATCTCTCGATCTGCGCACCCAATTCCATGATGTTCGGCATGAACCATCAATAACCTACTTCCATGTGAATTAGGTGGTACCAAACCCCCCGCGAATGGATGCTGCCCGTACCCATTGACACTACACTGGGCAGTGGTCACCACCCGATCTCATCGCCTCCGCCGAATCCGCATCTGGCTCGTCCTCTTTATCATCGGACTCGTCCTGAGCGGCATCACCGCCTTCCCTCTCGAGCGCGAAACCGCCGTACTGAACAGCATGTTCCACGTAGCCGCGGCACCCTCACCAGCAGGCGAGCCCACCCTTCACACCTGGCTTCGCCGCGTCCACGAAGGCATTGTCCGTACCAACCGGTCCTACCCCTTTATGGCCTACGGCACCGACTGGCTCGCTTTCGCCCACCTTGTCATCGCCATCGCCTTCATTGGTCCCCTCATCGACCCCGTCCGCAACAAGTGGGTACTCCAGTTCGGCGTCATCGCCTGCGCTGGCGTCATTCCGCTGGCCCTTATTGCGGGCCCCATCCGTGGAATACCGCCTTACTGGCGTCTCATCGACTGCACCTTCGGAATTCTCGGCGTCATCCCCCTCCTCATCTGCCTCAACCACGTCCGCCATATTGAACACGCTCCGTAGCTCCGTACAATTGAAGCTGCGTGAGCGAAGACCAGCCTGCCATTCCGCAAGTCACAGCGGCCATCGTCGATACCATCGCCGCTATCTCCACACCCGCAGGCCGCGGTGGTATCGGCATCGTCCGTCTCAGCGGCCCAGAGTCCGCCTCCATCGCCGGTCAACTCGTCCGCCTTAGTCATCCCCTCGATCACGCCCGTGCCCGCCTCGCCTTCGTTCTCGACGAGTCAAACGACAACCCGATCGACGAGGCAATGGTCACCCTCTTCGCCGCACCCAACTCCTACACCAGCGACGACCTCATCGAGATCGCCGCCCACGGCTCCCCCGTTGTCCTGGATCTTCTCCTCCGCCGCGCCCTCTCCCTCGGTGCCCGCCTCGCCAATCCCGGCGAATTCACCGAACGCGCCTTCCTCTCCGGCAAACTCGATCTCACACAGGCTGAAGCCGTCCGTGACCTCATCGAAGCCCAGACCCTCACGCAAGCCCGCCAGGCTGCCAGTCAGATGGGTGGCGCACTCAGCCGCCGCGTCGCTCCCATCAAGCAATCCCTCGTCGAACTCATCGCCCTCCTCGAAGCCGGAATCGATTTCGGCGAAGACGACGTCGACGTAACTCCCCAAGCCGAGATCGCCCGCCGCATCGGCGACCTCATTCCGCCCCTGGCCTCACTCGAAGCCTCCTTTGCCCGGGGTCGCATCGTCCACGACGGCCTCACCATGGCCATCGTCGGCCGTCCCAACGCGGGCAAAAGCTCCCTCTTCAATCGCCTCGTCGAACGCGATCGCGCTATCGTCACCGCAATCCCCGGCACCACGCGCGACCTCGTCACCGAGCGCATCTCCCTCGACGGAATCCCCCTCGAACTCGTCGACACCGCTGGCCTGCGCGACACTCTCGAAGAGATTGAACAGCTCGGCATCGAACGCTCCCGTCAGGCGCTTGCCGACGCCGCCATCGTCCTCGTCGTCCTTGACGCTACCCAGCCTCTCAACCACGAAGAACGCACTTTGCTCGCCGCAGTCCAGAACCGCAGCGCCCTGGTCGCCATCAACAAAAGCGATCTCGCCTCAGACCCCAGCGGCCAGACCGTCATCCACACCGACGAATCCGCAGCCGAGGAATTCCATCTCTCCGCCGTACCCACCTCCGCCCTCACCGGCCATGGAATTAACTCGCTCCGCGAAAGAATCCTCCAGTTGGCCACGGGAGGAGCCGCCGCCGAACCCGGCCTCCTCACCAACCTCCGCCAGCAGCAGACCATCATCACCGCCCGCGCCGCCCTCGAAGACAGCAGCCGCGCCAACGAGAGCGGGATTCCCCACGAAATGATTCTGCTCGATCTCTATCGATCTCTCTGGGCCCTCGACTCCCTCACCGGCCAAACCACCCCCGACGATATCCTCAACCTGATCTTCTCCACCTTCTGCATCGGCAAATAGGAGCAAGTGTCACGCGATCTTGGCGGGTAACGGTCGATGACCTAACATATTTATTTATTATCCACTTGCTGGAGCATCATGTATCATTCAGTCTCACGGGAGCTCAGAGGATTTGGGACTCTGGCGGGGCTCCAGAGCAGCTAGTTAAGCCTCTGTCAACCTTGGAGTCCCAAAAAGGAGAAAAACATGCCGTTGACTGACGTCGCTTTAAAGGCCTTCAGGCCCCAGGCCGGCATTCGATTCACGAAATCCGATGGAGGAGGTCTGGTTCTCGACATCACTCCTGCCGGGGTTAAAACTTGGAGCTATCGTTATCGACTGAACGGCACGCGAGAAAAGGTTGTGCTGGGTCGATATCCGGATTTGACGCTGAAGGCAGCTCGCCAACTCCGAGATAAATTGGCGACTCAAGTAGCAGCTGGTAATTCGCCCGCAATTGAGAAGAAGCTTTCGCGATCGGGTGTATCAGCAAAGCAAACTTTGCGCGACTTTGGAGATAAATACTTCAAAGAGCAGGTAGAGGGGAAGCTCAAAAGTGCGAAGGATCTCAGGAGGTATCTCGACGCTGAGATCTATCCAGCCTTGGGCAATAAACCTCTCAGGGACGTCAACGCACTTGACGTTCAAGACGTTGTTTACCGAAAGCGCGATCACGGACGAACTGCAGCGGCCATGAGAATCCGCATGGTGATAAAACAGGTCTTCGACTATGCGATAGAGAAACAGCTTGTGTCTTCGAACCCTGCTTCGATGGTTGCAACACGCTACATCGGCAAGATGACTAGACGGAACAGAAATTTACGGTCTCAAGAAATACGCGAATACATCAATGTTGTCTACAGAAGTAATATCCGTAGGCAATTCAAGCTTGCACTACATCTGATACTGCTCACGCTTGTTCGAAAGAGCATGATTCTGCTCGCTCGATGGTCGGACATAGATTTCGGTAAAGGTGAATGGACAATCCCCGCCGAGAATATGAAGGGAAAAAGAGGGGAAGAGCGGGAGCATGTGGTTTACTTGTCCGGCCAGGCACAGACGCTTTTCCTAGAGCTCCAGAGGCTCGCAGGCGATTCGCAGTTCGTCCTACCGGGTCGAAATCAAATTACGAGGCCTTTCGCCAAAAATGCGCTAAATAAAGCCCTCGACGGTCTGACATTTGAAATGGAACACTTCACCATTCACGACCTGAGGCGTACCGCATCAACCCAGTTGCGTGAACACGGGTGGAATGAGGATGTCATTGAAAAAGCTCTGAGTCACGAAAAGCGTGGCATAGCTGGCATCTACAACCGAGCCGAATACGCAGCCGAACGAAAGAGGATGTTGCAATGGTGGGCAGACCACATAGAATCCATCATGACCGAACCGAAGCCGTTGCCGAGAACTCCGGATCGAATGCGCTAGAAAGATTTCTCTAACCTTCATCCACCACAACATGCGCCCCAATCAGGTATGCATGCAGACTCTGCTCTCTGCGTAACAAATCCGCTTGAGTTCGATCCGGAACTAAATTGTCTCAGTTCGAAACTGATGCAGGTTACCGGTCCGAGAACCGTCACTTATGCCGACTATGCCGACGATGTTTGGCAATTCGAAAGAATCCATGGCTCAGTTCTGGGAGACACTCGCCAACCGGTTCAGAGAGCTTTCAGACGACGAGGAGCGACGGAGCCTCCCTGCTCTTAAAGCTTTCACTGTTTTAAACCCGGACTTAAATCGCGAGGTTTCTGATTGGCGCTTGGATAGCAGCTCCCTTTTCGAGGAAGCTCAAGCCGAGTACGAAAACCTCGGCAGGCTGGGATCAAGAGGGCTTTCGGTCGCGCTCGCCTCGCCCTTTGTCCCGCTCCAATATTGGCTGGATAGGCTCTTCCAATACCTCTGCGAAACTAAGAAGTCTAACGCCATTTCACAGTTCGTGTTCGTATCCGAAAACTCCAAAGATCATCAAGAATTGGCGACCATCAACAGGCTGAATCGGGCATCGATAGCATTCTGCTACTTTCTCCAGCAGAGAACCTCGGAATCGCCGATTTGCCAGAAGCCTATTCGCGAGCTGCTTTCGAGCTGGGTTGACGACAATTTTATATCCATACCACCCACATGGTCGTGGAACGTCACGGATAGAGAGTGGGTTTCTTTGATAACTCAAAGTGCGACTACTCCGATTCCAATCGAATTTACCTCCGCTCGTCTGAACGTGCTTGGTAGGTTCAACAAATCTGGCACCCAGGGGTCTCCACGTCACGCCCTCGAGCAAGTCGCTAAAAAGCATGGGTTGGTTTGGGGCGTCACTGAAAATGGGCTCTGGATGGCAGCTGATCCGCCGAGCGGAATCGCATACGCATCTTCAAACGGATCGATCATTCAGCCCGAAGCACGTGGACCTGGGAAGGGTAGGCCCTTGTCTAAACTTAGGATCGAGGCCCGAGAGGCACGGCGCGCAGATCGCGGAATCACGTTCGATGGCTTCCTGACGTATCTTGACAATCGTCACTTACCCGACGATTCGCGGTACGTCAGCCATCATGAGCAGGCCTCTTCATCCCACGGACGCAAAAAGCTTCGCCTTGCGTTCGATCGGGAGAAGCCCTAGTGCAGACATCCTCAAAAGTATTTTGAAGATGTCTATAGGTTCCCCTTAAAGCTCCGTAATAGAGAGACTTGCAAAATAGCGAGGAATGCTCTTTATTGGGCATCGTCCGAGCAACAGACTTTGCGCGTAAAACTCTCAATCAGGCGCGATCGCGCTCAGGAGCAAGAATGTTGCATCCTCCAACAGGCGATGGTGTTTCGCATCCCAACGGCCCAAAAGAGCGCTTCCTTCGCATGAAGGAAGTCCAACGACGAGTTTCTCTCAGCCGGGCGAGCATCTACCGCTTTCAGGCCTTGAAACAATTCCCGCACTCAGTCTCCCTCGGCGCAAATTCGGTTGCTTGGGCAGAGTCGGAGATTGACGCTTGGATTCAACAACGAATAATCAACCGTCAGGCAGTGAAGGTCTCTGATGGCGTTGGACTGCTTTGATCCCACTGAGCGTAGGCAGAACCGGTTCCCCGAAGCGAAGACCCACTCACCATCGGCGCTCATCGAAAACCCAGCTGTCTGCCTGGTGCGGCTCAACGATAAGAAAACTCTGCACGAGAAATGAGGGAAGACCAATGGTGAAACCAGACTGGTTCAAGATGAATCCGGCCATGTTTTTGCAGGACGAAGTCGTCGATGCAATGTCAGCGTTAGAACTTGGCGCTGTGTTCCGTTTCCTTTGCCGCCAATGGATTGACGGAGAT
>Ga0068857_100003687_pt1 | contig 12845 bp, 9 predicted proteins | sample KBSCornC72_FD_66591 | JGI IMG/M metagenome (GOLD analysis project Ga0068857, IMG submission 66591) | Corn rhizosphere microbial communities from Kellogg Biological Station, Michigan, USA - KBS Corn C7-2 | ecosystem: Host-associated > Plants > Roots > Rhizosphere > Soil ...
CTGAGGTATTCGATCGCTTCTTCTCCGTCACAAGCTCGCCGAATTTGCGCTTGGAGCTTCTCAGCGATGAGGGCTCGCTCGAAAAACAGGAAGTCATTATCGTCGTCTTCGGCGATCAGCAATGTTGGTAATGTGTTATTCATTGCCACAGCATCTAAATAAAAAATCGGATTGAATGCAGTTAGAAGCGAGTTCTTAAAGTACGTACAAACCTAATCCAACAAATACGTACAGCGTCCGCGGAAATTGGACCGTCAATCAAACTACGATGATTTTCAAATTCAACATGCGTCGGCGTAGTGGAGACAGCGCGACCTATCCTCCGAGACAAAGGGACGGCTTAGAGCAACTGCTGTTTGCGGGCGTGATTCAGCAATTCAGCAACGTTCCGCGCATTCAACTTGCGTTTGAGACGAACGCGATAGGTTTCGACAGTTCGAGCACTCAGGTTCAGTTCGGTCGCAACTTCTTTGGTAGTTTTGCCCTGGGCGATGGCGCGAAGAACATCTTGCTCCCTGCCGCTGAGTTCATTTTCTCGACCTGTCTCCCGCGGATTTGCCGCCTGAATGAAATCACGCAGTAAAACGTTGGAAACTCCCGGACTGAAAAAAGCACCACCTTGTGCAACCGATTCGATAGCCCGCGCCAATTCTTCAGGCGACGTATCCTTGAGAACATATCCATGGGCGCCGGCGCGAAGAATTTTGAAGATATATTCTTTGTTATCGTGGACGGTCAGAACGATTATCTTGGTCTTTGGAAACTTTTCGCGAATCAACGGTGTCGCTTCCAACCCGCTCATCTCGGGCATATTGAGATCCATGAGCACAACATCCGGGCGAAGCTCTTTGCATTTCCGCAAAGCATCCTTGCCGTTTACAGCCTCGCCGACGGGCTTGATTGAAGGAAAATGGACAAGGCTCGATCGGATCCCTTCACGAAAGAGCGCATGATCATCAACCAAGAGCAATTTGAGCTTTCGGGCGGACTTCATTTTGATTTGGCCGTTCGCACACGCGAATTGGTTTCTAACGGAATTCGCACGGTTACTTTGACTCCTTTGCCGGGAGCGGAATGGACGTCAACATTACCTTTAAGCAATGCCGCTCGCTCAGTAATGTTTTGAAGCCCCGCCCCCGCTGTTCTGCGCTTTTCAAGAACGAATCCTTTGCCATTGTCTCGCACGATAAGGACGAGGTGGGAATTGCGCGAACAACTGAACGTCATTACGACCTGAGTTGCATTAGAGTGCTTTTCGACATTATTCAAAGCCTCTTGCGCGATGCGGTACAACGTAAGCTCAACCTCTTTCGGAATCTGACCCAACGAATCAGTCGGATCATGACTGAAGCGCGCGTCGATTCCCGTTAGTTCGCGGAACTCACGGACAAGGCTGCGCAATGCCGCGATAAGGCCGAGATCATCCAATTCACTCGGCCGGAGATTGCGTGAAATCGTGCGAACCTCGGCGAGGGCTTTCTCGATGATACTATGCACCAGTTGCAAATCTTTGATCCAATTTGAATCGGATGGCTGGCGTGTAAGAGTGCCGAGCCTGTATTTGGCGGTGGAGAGTAACTGGTTGACGCCGTCGTGCAGATCACGAGCGACGCGCTGGCGTTCCTGTTCCTGAGCGTTGATAACTTTTCGGGATAACTCCTGGCTTGCTTTCTGCGCCTCTTTCTGCGCAGTCATATCGGTTAAGACGACTGAAACCATGGGCACTCCCTCCGAATGAAACCGGCTGGCCGATAAACGAACAGATATCGGCGGTCTATCCGAGGGACGCAATTCACCTTCGAGGACATCGCTGGAGCTGGTCCCTTTTTCCAAACGCTTCATTAACGCAGAAAGGCCAGGTGCGCTGATAAAGTTCAATATCGAAGCGCCGAAAACCTTTTCCATTGGCGTACCGCTCATCTCGGCAAAACGATTATTACAGTAAGAAATAATTCCTCGCCGCACCGTGAGCGCGCCTTCATTCATTCCCTCGACCAGGACCCGATAGGTTTGATCGGCCCCTTTTAGCGTAAAAAGCTGCTCTCCGCGCGGCGTGCGAACGACGAGAGCGTCAACTGCACCGTTGCGAATAGCATTCAACGTATCCTCAGCCTCCAGTAAGCGACTTTGCAATTCAGCCAGCCGGTGGGCGGCCTTTGAATCCGACAGCTTTGCCATCTACTTGCGGTCTGTAGCGGTTGATGTGTTTTTGTTTGGGACAATTTCAATATTCAATCCGGCGAGCAGATTTGCCGTATTGGACATATCCCCTATGAACCTTCTCAAGGGTAAAGGAAAAGATTTGACGAGCGTGGGCGCCGCAATGATCTGCCCTTCGCGCGCGAGTTCGGGTTGCTGATAGACATCAACGATTTCTAACGTGTACTTCCCGGCGAGATACTCATCGCACAATTTGCGTAGGTTTGTGATCGCGCGGCTCGACTTCGGAGTTGCGCCAGTCACGTAAAGGCGCATCGTAAAAAGCACCGCCTTTCGCGACTTTGACGCAGATGGCTTCTTCCGCTTCATGCGATATCCAACCCAATCAACAGTTTCTCCTTGTTCGACAGGTCGCCAATAATCTTTCTTATTGGCTGCGGCAGCTTTCGAACCACCGTCGGCACAGCCAGAATCTGATCGCCGCTGGCCAATTGTGGTTTCTTCAACAAATCAATGATCTCAATTTCGTATTTGCCGGCTACGCGCTCTTCGCAAATCTGACGCAGATTTGCGAGAGCCGCTATCGAGCGGGGCGTCTGGCCGGCCACGTACAACTTCAATAGTAATTTCTTCGTCTTTCCGGCTTTTTCAATAGGCCGACGAATTTTTTTTCGCGCTGGAGGGGGTTTTTTATTTTTCATCGACAAATCGGTGGCGGTTCATCAGTTCCCGGGCTTGGCTTAAGTTGATGGTTCTTTGTTTTTGAGTGGCCAATTCGATTCGTATTTCAGCCTCGCGCGCCTTCAGGTCGGCCTCCAATGCTTCAATCTGTGCCTTCACAGTTTTGCGAAAACGCTCCAGTTTGAGATTTCTGACTTGCGCCTCTTCACGCGCGAGTAGGGCTTTTTCCTGATCCCTTGTCTTTTGCGCAAGTTTTTCGGAACCGACCTTGATTTCCCCGTCGCTGACATAGACATCAAGAAGGTCCAGCCCATTCTTTGACAGCACGAACTCACGAACCTGATTGGAATGCGCCTGGCCGCGGCTTTTCAATATGTAAAGCGCGCGATTCCGTTCACCGCTGGATTCAAGATTACGAACGATAATCCATGAATCCATTAACGACGAGACTCCCAACTCGGTTTGATCCAGATTGGCTCCGCCGGCGGTCAGGCTGGTGAACATCGCCGTAATTTGGTGCATCTTCAAAAAATCGAGCAGCCTTGTGAGCATCGATTTGACTTCACGTTCCGAACCGATTTCGGTCAAGTTTGTCACAGGATCGAAAACAACGACTTTCGGTTTAAACGTTTTGACGGCATCGTGAACATTGACGAGGTGCATTTCCAATCCCTGGTAGGTAGGGCGCGCGGCATGAAATTTGAGAAGACCTTTGTGCACGAGCGCCGCCAAATCAATCCCGACCGATTTCATATTGCGCGTGATTTGGCTTGGGGATTCTTCAAACGCAAAATACATAGCCCGCTCGCCGCGATTGCAGTTGGCTTCGACAAATTTTGCGGCGAGAGTTGACTTGCCCGAACCGGCGGTCCCGGAAATCAAAATACTGCTGCCACGATAAAATCCTTTGCCTCCAAGCATCGTGTCCATCCGCAGAATGCCGCTCGAAACAGATTGATTGCTCGCTTCGTGGGTTAGTCCGAGCGATGTTACGGGCAGCACAGAGATGCCGTTTTCACCTATCAAGAATGGGTATTCGTCGGCGCCGTGAAACGAGCCCCTGTATTTCACAACGCGCAAACGGCGCGTGCTGATCTGATCGACGACGCGGTTATCCAGAAGGACCACGCAGTCGGCGACGTACTCCTCGAGACCATATCGTGTCAGGGCGCCCTGGCCGCGCTCGGCTGTAATTACTGCAGTTACGCCCTTGTCCTTCAGCCAACGAAAAAGACGACGCAGTTCTGCGCGCAAAATGAGTTCGTTTTGTAAAGCGGAAAAGAGGGCTTCAAGGGTATCGAGCACCACACGCTTGGCGCCAATGGAATCAATAGCGTGGTTCAATCGGATGAAGAGGCCTTCCAAATCAAATTCGCCGGTTTCCTGAATTTCACTGCATTCAATACGAACATAATCGACTACAAGTTTCTTTTGACGAATGAGTTGATTGAGATCGAAACCGAGCGAAGCCACGTTTCGCGCCAATTCCTCTGCTGTCTCTTCAAAAGCGACAAACACGCCAGGCTCGTTGAACTGACGAGTGCCGCGGACGAGAAATTCCGCCGCAAAAAGAGTTTTGCCACATCCTGCACCACCACAAATGAGGGCCGGTCGGCCCTTGGGTAATCCCCCGCCGGTGATTTCATCGAAGCCCGTGATACCTGTCGGCGTTTTGGGCAAATCTCGTGAAGTTATTGATCTTTTGGAAGTCTGTGCATTCGTAGCCATAGCCGCCATTCCTAAGTGTGGGGCGAAATTACTGGTGACTAAGGCTTCAGGCAACAGGAAATCGCAGGCACGCGAAAGATACCGAAGTTGTTGGCAATTCCAATTTGGGCTTTGAATTCTGTTGACCGAAATTTAAAATGATCCGCATGAATTCGTCGAACTTGCGCGTGCGCCGTGCCACACTGGATGACATTTCGCAATTGGCGGCTTTGTGGAATGCGATGAAGCTTCCAGCGGACGCTTTAAGCAAACGGGTGACGGAATTCCAGATCGCTGAAACGCCGGAAGGCGTTTTGGCCGGCGCGCTCGGGATGGAGATCGCGCAGAAGCAGGGGCGCATTCATAGCGAGTCATTCAAAGATTTCGCCCTGGCCGATCAAGTGCGCCCAATGCTCTGGGAACGCATTCGTGCTGTTGCTACCAACCACGGCCTCCTTCGGCTTTGGACGCAGGAACGTGCGCCGTTTTGGAACCATTGCGGGCTGATGAAAGCCGAGCCAGACGTTCTTCAGAAAATGCCTGCTTCTTGGCAAGGGCAAAAGGCGGAATGGTTGACGCTCAAGCTCAGGGATGACCTTGAGACTGCTGTCGCGTCGGTGGATAAAGAATTCGCAATGTTCATGGAATCTGAGAAACAGCGCACCGCCCGCGCGTTTCAACAGGCAAAGATACTGAAAGTTATCGCCACTCTCATCGCGCTTGCAGTCTTTGTCATTGTGATAATCGGTGCATTCATGATTTTCAAACACGGCGGATTGCCCCGACGTTAGTCTTCACCGCGCAAAAGGAGCAAGTGGCTGTTTTCGTTCCAGAAGCGGATCGCGGCTCTTGATCCAGCTCATGGCCGCAAATAAAGCCGTATCCTTTCCAGCCTGCAAATCTGCAAGCGTGCGATGCGCAGAGATGTGCGGCGCAATTCCCATCAGAGGTGAAGGCATTCCGCCAGTGTGCAAAGGAAATGTTTGCGAGACATTGAGCCTGGCGCCACCCGGTAGATTTACGCCACGAATCCATCCGCATGCCCCGCTGGTCGGTGTGCCGCAAAGCAACGCTCCGGCTTCGGCCATACCCGATACGAAATGTTCGGTCGCGCTCATGCAGCCTTCATCCGTTAACACGGCAACGCGCCCTTCATAATACCACGGTCCGCGCGGAGCGATCTTTTCGACGCTACGCTCAAACGTGACACCCGGAACCATTCGATGAAAACTGATGCTCGCGATAACAGGTTCTTTAATAAATCTGGCAACGACTTTCGCGGCAAGATCATCCTCCCCTCCCCCGTTTCCTCTGACGTCTAGGATGAGGCCCGGTCGTTCGCGGAAGCGCTTAAGGGTGCTATCAAACTTTGGTACCAGCTCTTCTGCTCGACTGTTGGCCCAGGCTGAGATTCGGATAATCGGAATTTCATTCTCTTCATAGGCTGAAAGAATACTTTCAGTTAAACCTCCTGACCGAGGCAGAGTTGTCGTCAGGATCTCTTTCGTCGCATTCTGAGAGCGCCTGCGGATCTTCAATGTCAGCTCGTTTTCCGCGGGGCCTTGAAGCATGCGCCAGGCAGCGCCGCGCAGCTTTCCGAACATCGAAGAACAAGTCACATGCGGCCATGAACGCGATAGGGCCTCGGAGACTGAGACGCCATCCACTTCAAGAATCTCGTCGCCGATTTGCACTGCGATGTTCGTCTGTGCTGAAATCACAGCAATCGCGATTTTATCTGGCATTGGCATCTTCAAAGTTGGCCGGACGTCCCATTTCGCATGTTCCGAAATAGTTGCTTCGGCGGTAAATACGGGCTCGACGCGAATTGGCGGCGATTTCCATTGTGGTTTGCCGGGCCAAAAGAATTTCGTGTGATAATCGTCGAGTCGGCAGACAAGTTCGTCGATCAACCAAAAACCATCGCTTACATTCGTTGCAGCGTTAATCTGATTGCGAAATTCTTCCACCCACTCGTTCTTCCATCCGGCGTATTCGAGCATTGGATAATTCTCCTGCAGCGCTTTGCACGCGGCCTCAAATACTACAATTGGCGAGGCATTCGTCTGGGCTTCGGCCCTCAATATGGTAGCTGCGACAAAAATCGCGATTAGGATTATGCGGATTGGAAGCAAGTTCATGCCTCTATGTGTTTGGTTCAAAATTCGATGTTTGATGTTCGGCGTTTTCTTCCTTCCTCGCTGGGATTCCTTCCCATTTTGTATCTTTTGGCAACACTTCGCCTTTCATTAGAAGCGACAGATCGCCGAGAGCTGAACCCTGCTCCATGCGCGTGTCGTAAAGCACAAGCGAGCCAGCGCCGACTTTGCATTTTGAACCGATTTCGATTGTGGACATTTTCATCACTCGATCTTCAAACAGGTGCGTTTGAATTGTGCAATCGGCGTTCAGCATCGCTTCGTCCCCGACTGTCGCCAGATCGAATTCGCTGAAGTCGGTCGTTTCCATATAGACTCGCCGGCCAATCCGAGCACCAAGCAATCGAAAATACCAGCACACAAACGGAGTACCTGTCAGCGCGCCGACAAGAAACGGCTCAGCGAGGTGCTCGTGGAGGGCGTTGATTAATTCATTGCGCCAGACAAAATTGCTCCATAACGGCTTTTCGCCCGCGGTGTAACGCCGAATCACGACCCATTTAGCCATAATGGTGAAGAGTGTCGCCGCCGTTCCGCACCCGATGTAAAGGAATGGAAAGAACAGCAACGTCTCAGCCAGACTGAAATAATCGCGCAGCAGCAGCAAGCCTGAGAACAGGAGACTGATCAAAATGATGAATCCCGTTGAAGGCGCAATGACGCGAATGAATTCAATAACGGCCCTTTGGATGCGAAGCCTGGCCGGCGGTTCAAATGTGACCGCTTCGGAAAACACACTGCTCCGTTGGCGTTGAGGCAGGAAGATGGCAGGCGAGCCCATCCAGGCCGTATCACGGCGCAAAGCATCGGCTGGATTTGCCGGCGGCGCGGACAAACAGCCAATGAGCACATCATCACCAATTACTGTTTCAGGAGGCAACAAGGCGCTGTTGCCGATAAATGAGCGCTTTCCGATATGGTTCCCGCCGATGGTCATAAATCCATCGCGTACCCTGGGCGCACCGAGCGACACGCTGTCCGCGATGAAACTTTCATCGCCTATCGATAACAGGTCGGGCGAAATGAAGGACGCCGTTGAAATTTCCGCCCCTTTGCCAAGCCTCGCGCCGAGCAATTTATACCAGGGCGTCAAATAGACGGACGCGTAAAGTGGGCCGAGAATATCGAGGCTCAAGTCCATAGTCTGGTCTACGAACCATTTTCTCAAATAGTACCAACTTTCTATCGGATAGCGCCCCGGCTTCACTTTGCCGAGCAGCAGCCATTTGATCGCAGCGATTTCCAGAGCGAGAAAAACGATGAACGAAATCCCAACGGCAGGCGCGAGCAACAAATACCAATAATATGGGTCCAGGTAATTGAGCTCATTCATCGCGACTATGCCAGGAAATAGTGCCGTGACCACCAGGACCGGAAAAGTTAACAGACCCAGGCCGTGCAGCGCGCCAAATGCAAATCGTTTTCGCAATTTAATCTCGGAGCGAGAGTCCTCGGCGAAGGTAGAGCGCGGAAGGCAAGCCCAGCTTGGGCTCCCCCCCGCTCCGGTCCCGATGCCGCGATCGCCCATCGGCGCGGTGGGGACACCGCGCCCTACCACGCTTCTGACCGCAGGCGAACCTTTCCAAACTTCACCTTTTGGAATTGTCTTACCGCGGGAAAGCAATGAAAGATCTTCAAGCGCGGCATTGTCTTCCATAACGGTATCTTCACGCAGATTGGAACGCGTGCCGACAAAACATCGCTTCCCGATGTCAATTGTTCCGAGCTTAAGGCAGCCGTCTTCGACCGTATAGCCCAGCAAATTGGAATCAACGTTGATGCTGGAATCATCCCCGATTCTCACCAAATCATAGATGGCGAAGCTTTCCGAACCCAGGTGTACGTTTCGACCAATCTTTGCTCCCATCAGTCTGAAATAGATGTTCAGCAATGGCGTGCCGGTCATGTAACCGATTGGGACCGCAGCTTCGATGGTAGTCACAAGCCACCATCGAAAATAATAAGTGCCCCAGAGAGGGTATGCTCCTGCTTTATAACGGCCAATTACGATCCATTTTACCGCAATCGGAGCCAGGACCATAATCGGATAGAAAAGGACCAAGCTCGCAAAGGCTCCCAATAGCGCCTCAATAAAATCGTATTCTTCTTCGATTAGAATCGTATAAGTCAAATATGGCGCAAGCCATTGGAGAGCGAAAAAGCTCAGAATGAAAACGAGGCTGATGAGTTGAGCCAAGCCGCAGAAGAAGTGGCGGATTGGTGAAATCTCAGCCTTTGGCCGAACGGGCGGCACGAGCGTTTTCGGGAGCCGATGGTCTGCGGGAGATTTTCCAGGTTCGGCGGCTCGCGGGGACGCTCGCCCCACCAACGCTCGAATTGTTGGAAATTGATAAACGTCCAGCACGGAAATCCCTTGAAAGCCCACATGCCTGCGAAGTTCAGAAACCATCTTTGCGGCGAGCAGCGAGTGCCCTCCTAAATCCAAAAAGAAATCATCCAGAACAGACACCCGCACTGGAGCAAACAACTTTTCCCAAATGGAAACCAGAAACCGTTCACCGTCACTTTGCGGTGGAATAATTTCTCGCCGGACTTTTGGATTCGAATGTGGCGCAGGCAATGCTTTTCGATCCACCTTTCCGCTTGCCAAGGTTGGCAAGGACACCAACGATTCAAAAATCGTCGGAACCATGTACGGAGGGACTCTCTCTTGCAGTTTCGCGCGAATATTTTCTTCGTCGAACGCGCCATCATTTCGAGCAACAACGTAAGCGACGAGTTGTTGAACACCCGGAATATCTTCCCGCAAAGTCACGGCGGCGGCTCGAATTTCTGCACAGTCCATCAGCACCGCTTCGATTTCACCCAGTTCAACCCTGAAGCCCCTGAGCTTCACCTGGGTGTCAATTCGTCCCAGGAACTCGATCTCTCCGTCCGCATTGCGTCGCACCAAATCACCGGTGCGGTAAAATCGTTGCGATTCGGAGCCATTGAGCGGCAGTGAAATGAATTTTGCGTTCGTCAACTCCGGCCGTCCCAAATATCCACGCGCCAATCCAATTCCGCCCAGGCATAGCTCGCCTGCGGCTCCGTCCAGGACTGGCTGCATTTGCTCATCCAGGATGCACGCCGAATAATTCGGTAATGTCCGCCCAATAGTTACCGTCCGGTCGGGATGACACTCAGCCCAGGTTGCAATTACGGTTGCTTCGGTCGGGCCATATGTGTTGACCATTCTCCGGTCAGGCTTCCACCAGCGCTTCACCAATTCTGCGGGACACGCTTCCCCTCCCAGAATCAGCAATCGCAATGAAGACACGTCTCCCTCCATCATCATCAGGAGAGTCGGGACACTAGACAGGACAGTAACACGCAAGTCAGCCAGGATTCTGGACAATTCCGCACCTGCGCGCACCATCTCCGCTGTCGCTACAACCAGCGTCGCACCAGAAAAGAACGCGAGCCAGATCTCCTCGACTGACGCATCGAACGCGATTGAAGCGACCTGGAACACGCGATCCTCGGAAGTAATACGAAAGATTTCTGCCTCCGCCCGCACAAGATGACAGACACTCCTGTGCTCGATTTCGACACCCTTTGGCTTACCGGTCGTGCCGGAGGTGTAGATGACGTAGCATAGGTCTTGCGACGACGTGCCAGTCTCTTCGCGGCCGAGCCTGATTCGTTCCATCGCACCAATGTGATCTCGCTGTTCATCCATTCGCACAATCGGGCCAGCGAAGCCGCTTGTCCTTGAAGCCAGTTGTGAAGTCGTCACCAACATGGCAGCTTTGCAGTCCGACAAAATGAATCCGACCCGCTCAGCCGGATAATCGGGGTCCAAGGGCACATAAGCTGCGCCCGACTTCAAAATTCCCAACAATGCGATGTAAACCTCAATTGAACGCGGGAGCAAAAGTCCGACACAATCCGCCCGTTTTACGCCCAGCTTCCGCAGCCACCTTGCTACTTGATTTGCACGCGCCTCCAATTCTCCATAGGTCATTCGCTCAAGGCCGCATTCCAGAGCGATTGATGCCGGATTGCTGGCGGCTTTGTGCTCGAAAAGTTCGTGAAGCAACTCGTTCGGAACGATTAGTTCCTCACGCGATGGCGCAAGCTCGGCAACAACATTCTTCACGGGTCGTGAAAAAATGCGTAAAAATAGTAAAGTGTTAAAGCGCTAAACGTTAAAAGCGCTCGAATCCTTTGGTCCCCGATTCGGCTTGAAGAGGACTTAAGTGAAGATTTGAGACACCTCCGCCTCGTATCGGTACACACCGCTTCCCCCTCCGCTTGGAGAAGTATCAATTACAACCGCCAATGACCAACTCAGTGCGCCAGCACCACTCTCGCGAGAGCCAGCCCTCCAATCACCAATGCAGCGAGGGTCAGCACGTCGCCCCAGGTAAGTTTAAGCTCCCGTCGATCATTGACGGGACATAACGTCGTGCGAATGAATCCGTTCTTACCAGTTTGGACTTTGAAAGCTGCTCTCTTCACATTTCACTGAGAGCATACGTCGGGCCATTGGGTCGGAATCGAGACTAGTGAGTGACAATCCTTAGGAGCAAATAAGGATAAGCTGACAGGAAAGTCGGCATCTGACGGATCAAACGGGCCCGCCTCTGCGTTTTAACGTTTTAGAGTTTTGATGCTCTTAACGGTTTTCCGGCCGCCGTCTCCCCGTCCGATGGGGTACAACAGGAAGAGGCCCGGAGCCGGAAATGGGTCCGTTAACAACAAATCGCGAACGACGGGCGATCCCGGTTTAGACCACGAGTACCGAGTTTGTACTACCGAAATCATTTCCAACAGATTCTTTTGCGTTCGGATCGCTGAGCCATTGACCATCTGCAACAAAACGGTATTCGTAACGGCCGGGCGCTAACGGAATGGATGCTTTCCAATTTCCGCCGTCCTTTTGCATAGGTGTTCTTTTTGCATCCCAGTTATTAAATGTACCCACCACGCACACGGAATGGGCTTGGGGCATGCTGAGACGAAACTCGACCGTTTTGTCTTTCGACTTCTCCTGTGCCTTGGGTTTCTCCGTCGGAGGCTTTGCGGTCGCGGGTTTTTCACCCGCATTCGGCGTGGCGCCCCGGACCTTGGGTGTCGTGGCCGGACGATCAATCGTACTCGTTTCTGTGTGTCTGGGCTGCATTCGCTATCTCCTATATTGGTTGTATCAATTGCCAAAAAATTGAGCAAAGAAGACTCTCTTCACAGCAACAACTTATCCCGCCATTTTGAATATTTGACTATGGGGTATTCACCCAATACGTCACTGAGTCTGGCGAGGACGGCGCACGGAGTGAAGTATGCGTACCGTTGGGAAAGCCACTGCAGCCCCGAGATCACCCGGGACTGCAAATTTCGCTCTCTCCAACGACCGATGACTAACGTCGGCCGCGCTCTCGGCCACCCCGATCTCGACCACCGCGATCTCCGCGATAGCCGCCACGATCTCCCCTCTCGCCGCCTCGGTCGCCACCACCACGATCGCTGCGCTCTCCGCGTTCGGCCATTTCGGGACGAGGTTCGCCGCCACCTTGTTGTTGCTCGCCGCCAGCATTCGCATCGGGGCTGCCGCCGCCCATTTCCTGATCGCGTTCGGCCATCGCGGCGCGGCGCGAGAGTTTCACGCGGCCTTTTTCATCGACGCCGAGGCATTTCACCCAGATCTCATCGCCAAGTTTGACGATGTCCTCGGTTTGCTTGACGCGGAAGTTGGCGAGCTCGCTGATGTGAACAAGACCGTCTTTCCCCGGCAGGAATTCGACAAATGCGCCGAATTCTTTGATGGTGACAACTTTGCCGCGATAAATCTTGCCGATTTCGGCTTCGGCAGTCATGCCGGTAATCGCCTCGCGGGCAATCTTCATGCCTTCTTCCGAGACCGAAAAAATGTTCACTGTGCCATCGTCCTCGATATTGATTTCGCAGCCGGATTCTTCGACGAGCTTCTTAATGTTCTTGCCGCCCGGTCCAATTAACGCGCCGATCTTTTCCGGGTTGATCTTGATGGTTTCGATGCGCGGCGCGTACTTGCTCAATTCCTTGCGGGACGCGCCCAAGGTCTTGGCCATTTCCGCCAGAATGTGCATGCGAGCGACGCGCGCTTTTTCGACAGCGTCAGTCATGAGGCTGTGCGGAATTCCGCGCAGCTTCAGA
>Ga0068857_100003690_pt1 | contig 12841 bp, 12 predicted proteins | sample KBSCornC72_FD_66591 | JGI IMG/M metagenome (GOLD analysis project Ga0068857, IMG submission 66591) | Corn rhizosphere microbial communities from Kellogg Biological Station, Michigan, USA - KBS Corn C7-2 | ecosystem: Host-associated > Plants > Roots > Rhizosphere > Soil ...
GTGCCCGCCTCGTTGATGACCCTTGTCGCCGAATAGACCTGCGTCCAGGGGTGGCGCTGCAGCCGCTTGATAATCCAGTTGATCCGGTCGTATGTGGGCGGCAGGTGGTCGGCGCCGAAGATCACCAGTTGATCGCCGGTCGCCTGCTTGCGGGCCCGGTTGACGGCCCGGGCTACCGAGAATGTGCCCTCGGCGCGCCCGTCGTCGGCCACGCAGACCTCGATCAGCGGCTCGAGGCGCGACCAGCGGGACCTGTTGAACTCCCACGCGCGCACCCGGGCCGGTTCCTCGCTGCGCCACGGGATCAGGACGGACAGGTTCACCGGGCCAGATACCAGGCTTTCAGCTCATCGGGTGGCGGCTCGTCGTATCTGCGCATGAGTTCGACGTTGCCCCACCATGCCAGCCGGGACGTTTCCGGATGCCACAGCGACTGGAACAGTCCCTCGGTCGGCACATCGCAACCCTGCGGGTAGACGGTGGAAAGCACCTTGTAGAACGCCATGTCCTCGGCACCCCAGCCGACGAAGCGTTCGTCCATGCCGCGCAACTCGTCCCAGACGTCGGCTCGCACCGCCATGAGCGCCTCGCGGCCCATGCATATCTCGCCTGCCGCGGGGCCGGGGTCGCCCCCGTCGAAGATGACGCCGGTCTGTTCGGGGGTGAAGCGCTGCTGGCCCGCGAAGATGCACGACCACGGCAGCCCGGCGCACAGCTGTGCCTCGATGCGCTCCAGGAATTGTGCCGAGGGTGGTAGGGCGTCGACGCTGTATGTGATCAGGCACTGCGCGTCTGTCTTAGCCCGGGCGCGATTGGCGGCCCGCGAGTAACTGAACTCGCCTTGCAGCCCGTCGCCGCAGTGGATGACCTCGACGTCTATGGCGGCATCTATGGCGATCCAGCGTTTCAACGTGGCCTCGTAGATCCGTACGCGGCGGTCGTTGTCCGGCCGGTACGGGACGAGGACGGCCAGGCTCACCGCAACTCCCACAGGAACCGGGCGGGGTTGCCGATCACCGTCGCGCCGGGCGGCACATCGCGAACAACCACGCAACCGGCGCCGACCATCGCATCCTCGCCGATGGTCACGCCCGGCAGGATCGTCGCGTTCGCGCCGATCGACGCACCCGCGCCGACGGTGATCGGCCCGACAGATGTGCGGGGAACTCTCGACCTGGGTGACGGGTCGTTGCAGAACACCACGCCCGGCCCGATGAACACGTCGTCGCCGACGCGCAGGCCGTCGAAGAGCTGAGCCCGGTTCTTCACCGTCACCCGATCGCCGAGGATGACGTCGTCCTCGATGTAGGCACCCTCGCCGACGTTGCAATCCTCGCCGAGCACGGCGCCGGGCATGACGTGTGCGAACGCCCAGACGCGGGTCCCGTCGCCGATCTTGCCCTCGCATATACCGGCCGGGTGGATCACTTCATTACCCGGTCGATCAGGCGGTGGGCCGGCAGGATCGACTCCCGCTCGGCTTCGGCGTCGCCGTGACCCTGGGCGAGGTCGGCGAAGTGGTCCAGTTGCGCGGCCAGCGGCTCGCGATCGGCGACCGGGGCATATTCCGTGACTCCACCCGTGCTGACCGTGACCTGGCGGGCGACGAGGTCGGCGAAGACGGTGACGCCTGGGGCATGCGCGGTGACCGTCCACATCCGCCGCTGGCCGAGCCTGACCGCGGAGAGGATCCCGGTGCCCGATCCCCAGGTGGCCAGGGCGTCGGCGGTGTCGTCCGATACTGGCGACGCGTGGGTGGTGCGCCGCGCCCACACCGCGTCAGGGTCGGCACCACCGTAGAGCGCGATGGCGTGGTCTGCCAGATGGATGAGCAGATCCCAGGCCACGCTTTCGAGCACCCGGGTCTGAAACGGTGAGTGCCGGACGATCGTCAGATGCACCGGCGTGCGGCCGTGCAGCACCGAGCGCAGCGCCAGCCATGCCGGATTGAACCGGTCGACGAATCCGCACATGATCGGCACGTCGAGTTTGGCGGCCAGTTCGACGGTACGGGTCGCGGCGTCCAGGTCGGCCGCCAGCGGTTTCTCCACGAGGACCGGCAGACCGGCCTCGATCACGTCGGCGGCGATCTGCTCATGCAGCGGGTTGGGCGCGGCCACGATCACGGCGTCCACACCTGACAGGTCAAGCTGCGGCGTCCAGTCGCAGCCAAACCGGTCGGCGCCCGGGTCCGGGTCGATGACCCGGGCCAGCGTCGTGCGTTGCGACTCGGAGATCACGCGGGCGTGCCGGGCGCCCATCACTCCCGCGCCGACCAGTGCCACCCGCAGCGGAGCCACCCTCAGCGCGGTCTTCATCGGGTCCAGTCCGTCCGCTCGCCGAGCCGGGCGATGTCCGCGGCCGAGTAGTAGTGCGCGCGGCTCTCGTCCTGCGGTGTGGCCTTGAGCAGATCGACGATCGGCAGATAGTCGCGCAGGATGTTCTCGGCCGCCCGGACCGAGCGGCCGTAGACGTCTTTGACCTCGTCCACGTCGGGGAAGATCGAGAATGTGGTCTGGGCGATGATCGGCCCGGTGTCGATACCCTCGTCCACCTCGTGCAACGTCACCCCGGCGACGGACTCGCCGTTCTTGAGTGCCCAGTTGACCGGCCGCATGCCGCGGTATTCGGGCAACTTGCCCAGGTGCAGGTTGAGCACCCGGGTCTGCTCGATGAGCTCGCGGCCGATGATGCGGTCGTACATGACCGACAGGACCAGGTCGGCGTCAACGCCGAGCAGTTGGCGCCAGTCGCCGGACGTGTCGAGGTCGACCTGGGGGTAAAGCCTTCCGACGTGCGCGCGAAGGCGCGCATCCCACAGCGGCTCGACGCGGTTGGTGACGACCTTGACGACCGTGCCGAGTTTGCGGAGCACGTCGAAGGCGATCACGGCGAGGTGGCCGCGGCCGATGATGGCGAACCTCATACGAGCACCGGGGTTTTCGGCGGGCTACTCGGTGAGCTACGGGCCACCCGCTGCACCGCCTCAAGCCATGCGGCCTCTTCGGCATCGTAGAGCCGTTGCTGTTGCCCGGCCCGCGCGAGCGCCTTCTTGCACGCCGCGGCGTACGGTCCCGGCATGGCCAGGGTCTGCAGCGCCCGCACGTAGCCGTCGACGTCCTGCCAGTCCACGAGCTTTCCGGCATCGCCGAGGTTTTCGGCCAGCCCAGGCGTCGGGGCGGCGATGACCGGCACGCCGCAGGCCATCGCCTCACTGGCGACCCGGCCCCACGATTCGTAATTGGACGGCATGATCACGACCCGCGCGCGCGCGTAGACCCGCTCACGGATCTGTGTGGCCGGGACGTGGTCGATCACTTCGACATTGGGAAGCTGCCCCGGTGCCTGGTCGCCGTAGGCGCCCTTGACCCCGAGGAATGGCGTGTTCGGCATCCGTTCGGCGATGCGCCAGAACGTCTCCCCGCCTTTGGTCAGCCAGCCGCCGTCGGTGTTCTCTTTCAGGCGCTTCATGTTGACCAGCGTCACGCGATCGTGTGGGCCCTCGATCGGGCCGACCGGCCAGCGCTCCAACGGCCGCATGATCAGGATGGGCGGCGGTGTCAGCTCGTTGATCGCATGCCACGCGTGCAGGTTGTCGGTCATCCACTGGCTGTTGGTGACCACCAGATCGACGCGGGCGCCGTAGAAGTGCAGCATCTTGCGCGAGACGTCGAAGGTGTTGTGATGCACGAGGATCACTGGGATGTCGTTGAGATGGCCGAGAAACGCTGCAGGCTCGCTGTTGTCCAGGTGCGCGATGAGCAGTGACGTGCCGTGCAGATGTGGGATGTGGTTGGCTTTCTGACCCTCGGTGCGCGGCCAGACCTGCACCGCGTCCTGGACGTACGGTTCGCCGACTTGCATCGACAGCGACGCGTGCACCTCGTAGCCCGCGCGCGCGAGCGCGGAGAGCATGCCGTGAAGCATGGTCTCCGCGCCCGCGTTGCGGACCGGAACGTACTGGTGCAGTAGTGCCAACACCTTCATGCGCGCGGATCTCCCGGATAGGAGTAGGTGTCAGGAGTACGTGTAGCCGGTCGGGCGCAGCACGAACCACGGCCACCGGGTCGTCGACTCGGTGGGCGCCACGCCGTTGGCGCCCGCGGTGTCGGTGTTGAGCCGGTTGCCGGGGTTGGCGACCTCCCATGCGACCCGCAGCGTGAGCCGGATCGCGGCCGAGTCGTTTTGCATCAGGTTGAGGATGACCACGCCGGAGTTGTCGGAGATGACGCCCTCGGTGAACACCTCGAAGGTGATGTCCTTGCGGATGCCGACGATGGCCTGCGACCAGTCGCCGCCGATCAGCGTGGACTCGGTGCCGTTCCAGGCGCCGTTCTTCAGCGAACGCAGCGGCAGCCCGTAGAGGTTGCCGGTGCCGCCGTTCTGGAGATCGGGCTGGTAGATCGGCACACCCTGCGACGAGCGCACCTGGACCAGGCGCCAACCGAGGCCCGGCTTGGACACGAAGCCGCTCATGTCGTAGCCGTCGGCGGCCAGCAACTCGCCACCGCGGGCCACGCCCACGGCCAGGTCGACGCCGTAGCCCTCGTGCACGTAGTTGCCGGCCAGGATCGCCCGGTGGTAGATGTCCGGCCCCCACGTGGTGGGCTTGCTGCCGGAGATGTTGAACAGGATCGCCTCGTCGATGAGCGCGCCCGCTGCCTCGGCCAGGCGCGGCCGGACCTGGTCCCAGATGGGCACGTCGGCGTCGTCGATGTAGTTCAGTGGCACGGGGACGATAACCGCGATCTCTTCTGCGGTCAGCGTCTTGTTGCGCCACTGCTCCAGCGAGGTCCTCTTCAGACCGGTGTCGCCGGAGACGAAGTACGCCGACGGAAGCGCCGAAAGGACGGGCATGCGGTGCGTGAGCGCCGACATCGTCACCCGCTGGGTTTCGGGCACCAGCCCGAACACGACGGACTTCTCCGGCATGAGCTGAAGAATCTGGTTGCTGACGGGCTCCGGGACCAGCGGGTCCGAACCGCTGGAACGCCGGAAGACACCCTGGTCGTAGGAGGTCACGGGGTCTCTCTTTCATTCGAAATGGCCCCGTGTGGTCGGGGCGGGTCTATTGACGGCGGCCTTTGGAGCGGATCCAGTCGTCGATTTGGGCTGAGGAGCTTGCACTCGTCGGGCGCTCGCCGGGCAGGGCGCCGGGGCGCAGGTCGGCGACCGGGCGGGCCGAGGTGGCCGGTTTGGGCATGTCCTTGGCCAGTTGCTTGGCGTCGGCCTCGAGTTCTTCCTTGGTCGAGCCCTGCAGCCGCGAAGCCCACGCCTTGGGCAGTCCGGCGTCGTCGGCTACGTCGCGCTTGAGCAGAGCCAGCCGGGCCTCGTCGCGCTCACGTTCGGCAGCGGTCTTTGCTTCCGCGGCTTTCTGTGCCTCGGTTTTGGCTGCCTCGTCGGCCTCCCGGGCCTTGGTGGCAAGCGGTTCGAGTTCTTTCAGCCGGGCGCGCAGGCTCTGGTTTTCGCGGTTTCGCTTTTCCAGCGCGGCACGTGCGCGCGCCGGGTCGAACGGCTCGGTGTCGGTGTCGGCCGGCTCCTGGCCGGGGTCAACCTGGTCGTCGTCTGCCATCAGTTGTCGCCTCCAGGGCGGATTGGTGCGCCTCCCGGGCGCATGAAAAAACCCCGCCACCGGGACGGGGTTGGCCGGAATAGGTCCGGTTGCTTATGCGGGCTGTTTGAACGCCCATTCGGGGAAGGTCTCGCCCGCCTTGGCGAGCCAGCGGATGCCGTGGTCGCCCTCGACCGGCTGGCGGTGGTCGGCGCCGTTGTTGTAGACGACGTCGGGGATGCCGCCATCTTCGGCGGGGAACGCCGCGCAGAACGGGCCGCCTTCGCCGAACTGGTCGCCGGTCTTCTCCCACGGGGAACGCATCCGTGCGCACGTGTCGCATTGGGAGCGGGGGCCTGTGGTCATGACGTAATCGTCTCACTTAACCTGTTCGAGACGGGGCGCTAGAGGCGGCGAGCCGCGCATTCTCAGCCGCCAGCCGTCCGGCTAGATCTGCCGGGGCGTAGCCGGGCACTGCATCTGCCGATTCCGACCATTGGCCGTGGGCGGCAAGGACCGCCAGCGGGGCGATGAGGACGTCACCGTCTGGACGTAAGATCGCGCCCGCCAGATGATCGGCGATAAGCACCGTATCGCCCGCTCGCGCGACGACCATCATGACGTCCACACTAGCGGCGAAGCACCCGCCACGGGATTCCCGCCCGCCGCAAGGCCGCCTGGGTGTTTGTGGACGGGGTTTCAGGGAACACAACTTCGGCGATGTCTGACGTGAGCACCCCGCCATGTACTTGGGCCTCGATATAGCTGTGGTCGAGGAACTGCGCCGACTTGTAGCGGTCCAGGTCCAGCGTAGCCCCAGCCGATTCCCATGAAATGTCGCTCATTGGCGTGGGCCGGATCAGATCGAATTGGTCCAGGCTGTCGGCGAACGAGACGCTCGTCCTGGCCCGCACCTCGTCCTTGAGGACGATCTGAATACGGCCGTAATAGCTGAGCAACTCCCCTTCGGCTGCTGGCGTGATGCCATTTGGGCTGATGTAGCCGTAGATGGGCCGCAGCTTGGGGTCCAGGTCGGTGGCATAGCCCCAGATCGCCTCTTCGGCCTGCTCCCGGGCTCCGCTTGCGGCGCTCATGCCCTTAGCGCGCGTAACGCCCTTCTCATACGAAGTCCTGAACCGGCCGTCTGCCAGGAGGTTTTGCAGGGCGGCCTCGTCGTTGATCCGTACCGCGATCGGCTTTCCTTCGACCACGTTCCTTAGACCTTCAGAGAAGTCCTTTTTGAACTGGCGCAGATCTTTGACACCAATCCGCTGGGCCCTTTCGGCAAAGTACTTCTTGACATTGACTTCTTGGTTCAACCGCCGGTAGAGGTTCGGGTGATCGATGGCGATGTTGCGCAGCCATTGCGTATCCTCGGCCGTGAGTTTGCCGGTCAGGCCGACCATGTTTCTGAGCATGCTCGCATCCAGTTCGGTGCCCAATGCGGAACCGCGGCCCAGGTAGGTGAACTCGCGCTCGATCAGCCTGCGCATCCGCGACACATCCGCAGCGGATATTTCCGCAGGGATCTCATACGTGGGTACGGCTCCGGAGCCGCCGCCGCTGACCGTCTTGGCCTTTTGCGCGGCCGCGATCTCCTGCGCGGTGGCCTTCTCCGCCTTCGCACCTGACTTGACCCCGCTACCACCCAACCGTTCGAGCAGCTGCGGCTTGGTGAGCTTGCTGTAGCCAGTGACGCCGCGTTCCTTCGCCAGCGCGCGCAACTCGGTGACTTTCAGCTTCGACAGGTCGCCTGGCTTGGCCACGACCGGCGGCTTGACCACCGGTTTGGCCTCGCCGCCCAGCCGCTCCAGCAGCTGGGGCTTGGTCAGCTTCGAATAGCCGGACAGCCCTCGCTCCTTGGCCAGGGCACGCAGCTCGGTTACCTTCATGGCCGACAGCGGCGCCGGCTCGCTCGCCGCCGGGACGCCGGTGCGGAAGATCCGGAAGTAGTCGACGCCGGTCGCGCGCCTACCGGAGCGATATTCGGCCTCAAGCAGGTCGAAGACCTCGCGCGAGAGCGCCGACGCCTTCTCGCCGTTCATCATCGCGTCGGCGAACGCCTCCGCGACCAGCTCGTGACGGTTCTTCAGCGCGTAGCCGGAGATCTGGGTCTCGATGAGGCCCTTCACGCCGCCGTCGTCGAAGATCTCCTCTCCCGCGGCGCGGCGGGCGGCGATCAGCGCGTCCCGCTCGGCAGCGCGGCGCACCAGCAACTTGTCCAGGTCGTCGCGGATGGCGGCGCCCAGGGTGCGCAGGTCCAGCGCGTGGCCGAATTCGTGGATGGCGATCGCTGTCGGGTGGCCGGTGCCGCGCGGGTGCCATGAGCTGGGGAAGTATCCGTGGACCTGCTCATCCCAGCCGGAAACGTCCTCGGACAGACTCTTGAGGTATTTGGCCCGGTCGGCGGCACCGGCCCACGCGTAGTTGAAGCGAATCGTGTCGACGTCGGCGTGGGCGTACGCCGAGCCTTCGCTGGCCTTGAATGGGGTCGTGCTCACATACCGCAGATGCACGTCGGGGAAGCGCTCCAGCCCGCGCAGGATGCCCTCCGCGTGCTCGCGCGCCGTCTGCAGCGAGCCGGTGAAGTTGCCCGGGATCTCATGGCCGGTGATCCGCTTCGTCTCGGCGCGGAAGGCGTCCGAAAGCTGTGCTGTGCCCCTGGCGGCCAGCAGCTGCGGGCGGATGGTAACGCCCGGCGCCGCCTGCGGGACGCCGCCCACACTGGGGCCCGGTTCCGCCGCCGCCAGGCCGAAGCGCTGCTTGGCTTGCGGTGTGGCCCGCTGCTCCCAGTGATGCCGCCACGCGCTCACCGCGTCCTTGTTGGACTTGCCCGCGGTCACCCGCTGCCATTGGCGTTGCAGCAGACGCACCTGCGGCGGCTCCACCTCGTGGCGGTAGAGCGGCACCGCGAAACAGTGGCAATGCGGGTGGTAGGGCTCGCCGAGCGACTGTGAGCCGCGCGCGTGGATGCCCTTGGCGCGTTTGGGACGCAGTGCCGCCGACGGATCGGTGCCGCGCCCGACCACCTGCATCGCCGAGGCCTGTGACACGTAGACCGAGCCGCGGGAGGCGAGCATCGCGCAGAACCCGCAGGCTCGGCCCGACAGTTGCCGCCGCCAGCCGATGACGCCGCTGCCGGAGCGCAACGCCGTGTTGTGGATGACATCCCGGTCGCCGTTGCGCACCATCTCGTCGGCCAGGCCGCCCATCTGGGTCGCCATCGAGCGCAGGGCTTCCTCTTCGTCGCGGCCCGCGCTGATCGCCGTCTTGAACGCGACCGGGCCGTTGATGTTCAGCCGCGCCTTCAGCGCGGCCGTGTCCAGTGAGCCCGGTACCGGGTGCACGGTCACGCCGTTCAGCGCCCCGTGCTGCGGCAGGTAGCCCATCGCCGAACGCCGGTTGAGCGCATAGCCGGCCTGGATGCGGGCCGTCAGCGCGTCGATCGCGGCGTAGAACCACGTGGACACCGACAGCGGGTCGGCGCCCATGGCGATGTTGACAACGCCGGAGGTGACCCCGCCCGCGGTGGCGGCGACGTCTTTCTGATGCGCGATCGCCAGGCGGTCTGACAAGGTGAGGACAGCCACCGTGGGCTGCCCCTCATCTACCAGCGGGGGCCGGCGCGGAACCGTTACCCGCGTTGCCGTTACCCGCGTTGCCGCCTTGCATCATTTTCTCAGGCGACGGCGGCGCGGGCTGGCCGGGGACCTGCCCGTTAGTGCCGGTAACAGCCAAGCCATCCTCGGCGTCTGCGAGCTTCTCCCACCGTTGCACGTCGGTGTCGGTGACGCCCGGTATCTTGTCCCACAGCGCCCGCGGCGGGATCGCCAGCATCTGCGCCATCTTCCCCAGGGCGTCGGCGACCTGGGCCAGCGAACGGGATTCGGTGTCGCGCCACACCACCTGGGCCTTGGTGTCCTCCCAGCCGGACTGATCGCCGGCCGCCAAGGATGCGAGCCGCAACATCTGCTCGTTGGATTCGCCGAATGAAGTCTTTTGCTCGCCGGTCTTGCGTTGCTGCGCCGCCTCCAGCGCCGCCAGCGCCTCAGCCGACAGGTTGGACACGCCGTCGGAGACGAGCAGCGCGTGCGGGGCGAGCTGAGCCTTCGCGGAGATGATCCGCAACGTCGACTGACGCGAGGCCAGATAGCCGTCCAGGTTGCTCTCGCCGAACTCGCCGAAATGCGTGTCCGGGCTCTCGGCCTGGAACACGCGGTCGACACCCGCGTTGAAAGGCTCCCGGTCGGCGCCGGACGCGTCCTGCTCGATCGTCATGCCGGTGACCCAGCGCTGCCGGAACGCCGTGAACTGCTGCGAGATCAGCAGGCCATACGTCGTATTGTCCAGCTGGTCCTGAAGTTCGATGAGCGCCTCGACCTCGGACGCGGGCCCGTTGTCCAGGTCGACCCCGGCGTTGACGAACCGCACCACGGGCGTCACGCCCAGGCCGTGCTCGCCGGATTCATCCTCGACATAGGTCATCGTTCCGGTCTTGTCGTTCGGCCTGACGAAGTAGTAGACGAACTCGTTGTCGTACAGGCGAACGCGGGTCACGTCCTTACGCGTCGCCGCGTCGTAGCCCGAGGACACACAGATCGCGTAGACGGGCCACTCGTCGCAGGTCGGGTCCTCATACACCGCGGTCAGATGCCGCGGCGAATACGGGTCGATCAGCGCCTTACCCGTGTCGCCCGCGGCCTTGAGCACCGTCGCATACGACACGCCGTAGGTCAGCGCCGAACGGTAGATCAGCGACTGGCGCTGATCCATCCGGTTGTCCTGCCACAGGCCCCAGGCCTTCGCGTTCTTGGATGAGCGCGCCGGGCGGTAGCCCTCCACAAACAAGTTCTCGGCGAACGTGGACACCACCAGCGGCATCACGTTCACCTTCGACATGTTGACCAGCTGCCGATACTCCCGCGTCGACTTGCGCGGCGAATACACCTGGCACGTCTCGCCGGTCATGTAGCCGCGGATGCGGTCCAGGCGGCGCATCTCGCGCTCGCGGACCTTCATCAGGTCGTCGAGCACCTCGCGGGCATCATCCTCGGGCAGGGGCATGGTCTCACCACCCCCTGACGCGGCCGGGCTGCTTGCCTTTGTCCTTGACGGCATCCAGGGCGCCGCTGTTGAGCACGATCCGCCGCCCCATCCGCGCACCGACCATGCACACCGCGAGGTCGACCAGCTTGTCGGAGTCGCGGCTCACCTTGCCCAGGCTTTCGCCCCACTGATTGGCGCGGCGGCGGGCCTGGTGCACATGCATGCGCAAGCCGGCGTCGCCGTCCCAGCTCAGCGTGCCGTCCTCGATGTCCTTGACGGTCTGCATCGCGGCCTCGGTGAACAGCCGGTTGCGCTCGTTGCCGCCGCGCTGCGACAGGCGCATGTCGAACAGGACCGCGTTGCCGGTCAGCGTGCCCGGGCTCGCCCAGAGCAGCACCTTGTCGCGGAAGTGGCGGTGGAACTTGTCGGCCAGCGCCATCCAGTACAGCGACTCGTCGGTGTCATCACGCGCAGGCGACGGGTCCATGCCGAACCAGACGACGCGGTAGCGCTCGTCGGTGGCCATCACCGCCGCGTCGACCTCTTCGCGCGGCACCAGCCAACCGCGGCCACGGTCCCCGCGCGGGCGCTGCCACATGCCCAGGGTGAACACGTGCCCGTCCTCCAGACGGCACCCGACAAGGCCGGTGGCGTCGCTGGACTTGGAGCAGTCCAGGAAGATCGCGATCGCGTCGCCGTCGTGCACGATGATCTCGGAACGCGCCAGGTCGTCGAAACGCCGCGGATCGATCCACGCGTCCTCGCGTGCGGCCAGGCCGTTGCCGTAGAAGCGGATCGTGTCGGCGACGCTCGTGCGCGGGTCGAGCACCTCGCCGGCCAGGCGCTCCAGGTCCGCCCACGGGGCGTCGGCGTAGGCGGCCCGCAGGAAGTCGCGCAGGCCCGCGTCGGTGTAGATGTCCAGGTATGGCGGCGCCTCGATCGAGTCGTACAGGATGTCGCTACGCCGCGTCTGACCCGACACCTGCGCCTGCCACGCCAGGAACGTGCGCTCCGCGACCGAGTCCGACCCGGGGGTGTGCGCGTTGGTGAACTCGCACAACCGCGCCTGCAGCTCCCGCGGGCTCTTGCCCACGTTGCGCCGGGCCACCTCGGCCGTGCGGTGCCCGCCCGAAGACGCCGTCATGTGATGCGACTCGTTCAGGGCGATCGCCGTCGCCGGGTCGCCCTCCGACGTCTTCTCCGACGCGGTCAGGATCTCGTGCCGGCCGCCGCCGTCCACGATCGTGCGGGTTTCGCCGCAGTCGATGCCGAAGAACTCGCGGGTACGCCGTGGCAGCATCGCATTGGCCACCCTCAGCACATCCTTGGCCTGCGATTCGGAGTTCGCCGCCACCTGCACCAGCGGCATCCGGTGGCGCTCACCCACCCAGCGGCCATCGCGATAGACCAGATGCGTCGGGCCGATCAGCTCGCCGTTGAGCCACGCCGCCGCCGCCGGGTCCTTCCCGGTGCCCTTCGCGCCGCGTTTGAGGCCCGAACGGTAGACCCAGCGACCCGTCAGTGGGTCGAACGCGTACCAGAGGATCCAAAACCGCTTCTGCCCCGTCGTGAAACGCCACGGATCCCCGGTCAGGTAGTGGATCAGCCCCGGACCGTCTGGCCCATCACCATCCGGGCCGCCCTCGGCCCATCGGATCACCTGCGGGCCGATCGACGCCACGATCAGGCGGTCCTTTTCGGCCTGAATCAGCGGATAGGGCAGCGTGCACCACGCCTGCGTGCCATACCAGGGGTCGACGAAGTAGCCCGGGGGCAGTTCGGCGTCAGAGTCCGCGGTAGTCATCCATCTGCGCCACGGGAGCCGGCACGCCCGTCACCGGGCGGCGCTCAACCTCAAGCCGCAGCCGCCTGCGGGCGCCCTCGGTGGTCATCAGCTCACCCATCGCCGCCCAGATCTTGCCGAACAGGGCCGCATTGGGCGGAAGTTCGAGCATCCGGGTCATCTCGGCCGCCGTCAGATGCGCCGCGGCCCAGTCCGAAGGCTCCATCAGCGACTTTTGGGCCGATTCGGCAAGCGATCGGTACCAGTCCTTGGCCAATTGGTGCCAGGAGTCGTCGGCGGCCGGGATGTCGACCGCGCCGGCCGCCTTGACGACCTTCGCCTCGGCCTTCTCCGCCTTTGTCAGATGACCCAGCCGTTGTGAGGTGCGCTTAGGCACGGGACCATGGGCGGCCACGGCAAACCACCTCCGGACCTTGGACTTGGGAGCTACGGCTGCCGCT
>Ga0068857_100003694_pt1 | contig 12838 bp, 9 predicted proteins | sample KBSCornC72_FD_66591 | JGI IMG/M metagenome (GOLD analysis project Ga0068857, IMG submission 66591) | Corn rhizosphere microbial communities from Kellogg Biological Station, Michigan, USA - KBS Corn C7-2 | ecosystem: Host-associated > Plants > Roots > Rhizosphere > Soil ...
CGCCGAAATACGGCCGCACGTCCGACGGCCACTGGTTCGCTTCGGCGAGGAAGATGCGCCCGGGGAACTCCGCATCGAGCACGGCGCGCAGCTTCTTCAGCACGGCGTGCGTCTCCGGGAGGTTCTCGCAGCTCGTCCCTTCCCGCTCGACGAGGTAGGGGATGGCGTCGAGACGCAGCCCGTCCACGCCGAGCCGCATCCAGAAGCGCATCGCGTCCAGCACCGCCTCCATCACGGCCGGGTTGTCGAAGTTCAGGTCGGGCTGGTGGGTGAAGAAGCGGTGCCAGTAGAACTGCTGCGCCACCGGGTCCCACGCCCAGTTCGACGACTCCGTATCGGTGAAGATGATGCGCGAGCCGGCGTACTTGTTGGGGTCGTCGCTCCACACGTAGAAGTCGCGCTCCGTCGACCCGCGCGGCGCCAGGCGCGCCCGCTGGAACCAGGGGTGCTGGTCCGAGGTGTGGTTGATCACGAGCTCGGTGATGACGCGCAGCCCCCGTTGGTGCGCGGCGTCGAGGAAGGCGATCACGTCCTCCAGCGAGCCGTAGCTCGGATGGACGCCGCAGTAGTCGGCGATGTCGTACCCGTCATCCTTGAGCGGCGACGGGTAGAAGGGGAGCAGCCACACCGCCGTCACCCCGAGCTCGGCGATGTAGTCGAGCTTCTCGAGGAGCCCGCGAAAGTCGCCGTAGCCGTCGCGATTCGAGTCGCGGAAGGCTTTGACGTGGAGCTGATAGATGATGGCGTCGTGGTGCCAGGACGGATCGGGCGGCAGCGGTGTCATCTAGCCTTGGTGTCTCTGGCGTGCCGCCGTAGTGTCGCACAAATGGTCTGAGAATGGCGCAAAACGTCTGGAAATCATCGAGGGGCGTCTTCTTACTGGCGTGACGGTGACGCGGATCGAAGGTTACGCTGGATCGCGCAACATCCAGGCCGACCCTTCCTGTCGCCCCTGCTCGCGAACGGAGCTCAGCGGGCCGGACAGGCGACCGGATGCAGTGTCACCGGCAATGGCGCGGTGTTCGGCACGCGCCCCGCCGAGGTGCCCGGCACGACGCTCGGAGCACGGGCCGGCGCTTCCGATTTCGCCCTGGCGCGCGCGGCGCCGTCCGCCCGCGCCGAGGCCGTCGTGGAGGCCACGATCCCGCCGCTGGTGGCCATCCCGGCGCGCCCGCCAGCCTCCGGCCCCAGCGCGATCGTCCCCGCCAGGCCGACCCGCTGGAGCGTGATCACGACGCTGTCCTTGCCGCTGCGCACCCACGCGGCTCGCACTTCGGTCCCCGTCGCCGCCGACCGCAGCGTCGCGCTCCTCGTCCCGACCGCTGGTCCGGAATCGACCACCACGATGAGCGGGAGCGGCTGATCCCCCCACATCGCGCCGCCCTGCGTGCTCTCCAGCGAGTAGCACGATCTGGCGCCGGCATCGGCATATGCCTGCGCCACTGCGGCGCCAGCAGAGGGAGTAGCGGCGGCGCCGCTCATCTCCTTCCGCGCTTGCGCCGAAACGGCGACTTCGTCGGCGGCGCGGGCGGCCACGGCCCCGGTCACCTCCCTCCCCACGCGCAGCTTGTCCGGGGCTGGCGCCGTCGTGTCCCGCAGTGCCTGGACCGCCGCGCGCCCCACCGCCACCCGCTCCTCCGCCATGGCGACCGGCGCGCTCTCCACCGGCGCGGCGCCTGGCGCCGGCGCCTGCGGGATCGCCGGCGACCGCGACGCTTCGATGCTCGGCTTCCCCTGCGCGATCGACAGATTCTTCGCCACCGCCGAGTCCAGCGCGGCGTCCTTCCGGGACTGGGCCTCCGGCGGAACGGCGGCGACCATCGGGCTGCGTTCCCCGGAGCGCATCTCGGAGTGGCCAGCGGGGAGCGTCACCACCGACTCCTTGGCGGCGCGCTCGTGCGTGAGCGTCAGCCCCGCCGCGACGATGATCGTGGCCGCGATGGCGGCACGCGCCGGCGTCACTCGAAGCCGCCTCCACAGCGACCGGTCGGCCCGTGCGGCGTCGTTCGCCGGCGCCGGCGCGGCCCCGGATCCTTCCACCCCGCTCTGCGCCCAGGCAGGGCGCGTCCCCGCCGGCACGTCGTCCAGCGCCGCCACGACGCGCGACGAGCCGGCGATCAGCCCGCGCGCTTCCGCCGTCAGCGCGGAGCACGCGGCGCAGTCGCGCACGTGCGCCTCCACGCGCGCCGCCGAGTCGGCATCGAGTGCGCCGTCGAGCCAGGCATGGATCGTCCCTTCGTCGGGATGCTCACCGGGACCGCCGTCCCACATCGGTCGCTCCGTCATGCGCGTTCCGCCGAGCGCTCGTGCTGCAGCGACTCGTACGCCTCCATCAGCCGCCGTCGCGCCCGCGACAGCGTGGTTCCCACCGAGGCCACCGACAGCCCGAGCGCCTCGGCGATCTCCTCATACCCCAGTCCCTCCTCCCGCATCAGCAACGCGTCGCGGTCCCGCTCCGCCAGCATCTCGATCGCCTGACGCGCCAGAGCCCGGTCCTCGGCCCGCTCCACCGACGTCGGCTCGGGCTCGACCGACGACTCCGCCTCCGCCTGCGCCCGCATGACCTCGTGACGTTTCCGCTGGCGCGCTTCGCGCCGCGCCTCGTCCCGCACCAGGTTCGACGCGACGGCGAAGAGCCACGACCGCTCGCTCGCGATCTCGTCCTGCTTGAGCGCGCGCACGAACGTCTCCTGCGCCAGCTCTTCCGCCCAATCGCGATCGCCTAGCCGGCGCGTCAGGAACCGGACGAGCGGAACGTGGTAGGCCTTGAACAGCGCCGAGAGCCGGTCGGGGGTGACCATGGCGCCCAATCTCGCACCACAGCCTCCCGGCTACCAGCAGGGGCAGACAGGGCAGCAGGGCGCCGTTGCTGCCAGAGGGCTCCCGACCAGTTGTCCGTTCTGTCGTTCGCTAGGGAGACGCCGCTGGGGCCGCGCCCTGCACACCGGCGCGAAGATCGGCCAGGGCGGAGTGCTCGATGCGTCCTTCCATGCGGCGCATCAGGTCGACGAAGATGCGCGCCACGTCGGGGTCGAAGTCGGTGCCCGCGCCCTCCTCGATGTACGAGAGGACCTTCGGCGGCTCCCACGCCGCGCGATAGGGCCGGTGCGTGCGCAGCGCGTCGTAGACGTCACACACGTGCACGAGCGCGCTCGCGCAGTGACACTTCCGCGCGATGCGCCGATGCGGATAGCCCCCACCGTTGAGCATGATGTGATGCTCGAACGCGACCGCGGCGGCGAGATCGAGCTCGCGGTCGCTGGAGAGGATCAGCCGCGCCCCCTCGACCGTGTGCCCCTGCATCACGGCGCGCTCCTCGTCCGTCAGCTTGCCCGGCTTGTTGAGGATCTCGAGCGGGATACGCGTCTTCCCGAGATCGTGCAGCAGGCCGGCCACGCCGAACGCGCGCACGTCGCGCGCGCCCATCCCCATCGCTTCGGCCAGCGCCATCGTGAGCACGGAGACGTTGAGCGAGTGCGTCGTCGTGTACTCGTCGAACTCGCGCAGCGTGAGCAGCGGGATGAGCATCTCCTGGTCGCCGTGCATCGCGACGGCCAGCGAGCGCACGACGGATTCCGCCTCGAGCAGCGGCAGCGCCGCATGGCTCGCGACCTGATCGTGCATCCATTCGATGGTCGCGACTTCTTCCGTGAGCTCGTAGCTGCGGGTCGGCGCGGCGAAGGGCTGCTGCGTCGGCAGTGGTGCGAGCCGTCCCTCGCCGCGGATGCCGAGCGCGCCGAAGCGGATCGACGCGCCCGCTCCCCCGGTGCGCACTTCGGCCGTGTCGAGCATGGAGAGGGTGAGCCGCGCCACGACGCCCTCGAGGAACTGCTCGAACTCGTCGCGCGAGACGTCGGCGGCGAACTCGAGGCGCTGCACCCCCGCCGCGGCGAGTCGCGCCGCCCATTCCCAGTCGCGCATCTCGCGGAGCGGAAGCGCGCCGTACACGACCTCGTCGCCGAGGAAGGAGAACTCCGGCTGCGCGTCGTGGGCCTGCAGGTCGCGCAGGATCCGGTACGCCCCGTCGACGGCGCGCTGTCGTGCCGGATGCGCTGGTCCATAGAGCGCCATCGTCGCCACCGACTGCGCGAACGAGGTGAGGAAGCGAACCGGCTCGCTCATCTCGCCGGCGCCGGAGGAGATGGAGCGTGCTCGCGCTGTACGGCCGCGCGGACGGAAGGACTCGTGCTCTGCTGCGCCAGCTCGAGCACGGGCGCGGCGAACGGATGGTCGGCCCAGTGCGTCGCCAGCGCGGTGAGCGAGGCAAGCACTTCGGGCGACGCGGGGGCGAGCCGTGCCTTGCGGAGCAGTCCACTGGGCAGCAGTGCGTGCCTGAGGACCCATTCGAGGGCGACGTCGTCGCGCCGCGTGGCCACCGCACGAATGCCGGCGGCACGCGCAGGGGCGTCGGTCACGTCACCGTCGTCGATCCGCTGCCGGATCGCCGCGGCCGCCTCGGCGGAGCAGCCGGCGGCCGCGGCGAGGAGCCCGCTGTAGAGCACGCGCTCGTCGGCGTCGCGGAGGACGGTCAGGAGCGTGGCCTCGCGCGTGGATTCGTAGCCGAGCAGGAGCCTCGCCGCCTCGCGTCGAATGGTCGGGTCGAAGTGGGTGAGATACGGGCCGGCCTCCACGGGAGGCGACGGGGGCGCCAGCTTCGCGAGCGCGGCGAGCAGCTCGCGCGCGAGCGGTGCCGCGGCGCGCGTGAGGTGTTCGGCGACGAGCGGCGCGGCGTCGGGGCCGAGGGAGAGGAGGTAGCTCATCAGCCGCGCGATCCGGCTCCCTTCCCCACAGGCGTCGAGTGCGGCGAGGATCGCCGGGACGGCGGCCGTGCCCTCGTGCGCGACGAGCCGCCGGATCAGCGCGTTGTCGAGTCGCGACGCGGCGAGGAGGTTGGGGAGCGGGTCGCGCGCCAGGATCTGCCGCCACAGACCGGTCGCCACGACACCAGCCGGCTCGGGCGCGGCGCCCAGGAGATCGAGCAGCTCGCCGAGCGCGCCGGTGTCGAGCATCACGGTGGCGGCGTGAGTGACGCGCTGCCCCGCGACGTCCAGCTCGAGCGCGATGGCGACGACGCGCGCCGGCTCGCAGGCCAGATCGTTCGATGCGGCCTGCGCGGGCGCGGCGTGGGAGTGCGCAATCTGCGAAAGTGCCGCGGAGTAGGCCGCCGGGTTCGGGTCGTCGAGCGACCAGGAGCCGACGAGCCGCTCGACGTGCTCGCGGAAGGCGCCGTCGGCGGCGCGGCTGCGCGCGCTCGCGTCGCTCGCCGCGTGCGACGCCAGCTTGGTGAGCATGCGCACCAGCGAGTGGGAGATCGTCTGCCCCTCCGCGGTGGCTGCGGCCTGCACGAGCTCCACGACGGCGTCCACCGTCATCCCCTGCGCCGCGTCGAGCACGAAGCGGCGGCGCTGCGTCGCGTCGCCGCCCATCTCCAGCAGGCGGCGCAGCGTGGCCGGCTGCAGCGAGCCGACGAGGCGGGAGATGCGTCGTCTCAGGCCGCTGTCCTCGCGCGTGTCGCCCTGCCGGACCTCGCGCGCGATCTGCAGCAGGTAGCCGACGATGACCTGATCGTAGGCCTGCTCCCGATCGTGCTCGTCGATGGCGTGCGCCACCAGCTCCGGCTCCAGCGTCGCCGGCTCCGGCTCCGGCTGTGCGGCGAGCTCCGAGGCGATGGCGGCGCGCGCCAGCCCGACCCAGAGCTGTGCCGCGTGGCCGGCGCGCATCCCCGCGCCGGCCTCTCCGTCGACCACACCGCCGTCGTCGAGCAGCTCGAGGCGATCGTAGGTGAGCGGGAAGAGCTTCACGTTCGCCCACCGCGCGTGGAGCAGCTCCGGCTGCAGGCCGATCGGCTGGGCGTCGCGCTGTGCCTCGAGCCCCACGACGGCGAGCGCGTCGCTCAGCTCCGGGCGGGTGATGCCCGGCAGGAGCTTCACCGCGCCGAGGTGGTGCCGATGCAGCTTCCCCGCGAGCTCGGCGAGCAGCGGATGCTCCGAGTCGGTCGCGACGCCTTCGATGATGAGCTGGCGTCGGGCGACGCCGATCGAGAGGGCCGGCCGGTCGGCGAGCAGCCGCGTGAGCGTGGCGTGGACCGAATCGACCGCCTGGTCGAGCAGTGGATGCCCGGGCGGATAGATCGCGTGCTTGTGCAGCGCGACGGCGAGCTCCATCAGGAAATCCGCCAGCTCCTTCGGGAGCGTGGCCGTCTCCGCCCCCGCGGACCGTTCGGTGTCGGCATCGGCCTGTCGTGGCGCGGTGGCGGAGGTGGGCATCGAAACGATGGCGGGCGTGGCGGGCGCGCACTTCGGTCGTGCCATGACCGACGACATCGTTCCACGCGGCGTCACGCTCGAGCCGGCCGGTGGCATGTGCGTTGCGCCCACGAAGCGCCCACACGCGCGACACCACGTGCATTGCCGGGAGGGCGAGCGAGATGGACGAGCATCGAACGAAGGGGTCGAACGAAGGGCTCGGCGACGACCAGGGGACGCGGGTCGGGGCCCCGGACCAGGGCACGCCGCGCCAACACTCGGACGCGCCGACCGGTCGTCCAGAGCGCCAGACGGGGGCGGGCAGCGAGGCGTCCGAGGGGATGCACAACGCCAAGGGCGAGGGGGCGCGGCCCGAGGACCACGCGACCGGCCTGTCCAGTCAGGAGACCGGCCGCTCCTCGCGTGAGGGCAGTGGCCGGGCGGGCTCGGAGCCCCTCACCGAAGAAGGGAAGCAGCACCGGAGCGGCTATGGCGGCGCCGGTGGGAAGCCGGTCACCAGCTCCGACCAGCGGGACGAGCACGGCCGGTAGGGGACGGGTGCGAAGCGTGGTGCCCGGGAGCCGCTGGCTGCCGAGGCATCGCGCGCACCTTTCCATATAAATTTTAATTCATATAATTAGTGCATGCCCCCTGCCGACGACCGCCGGCGCGCCGTGGCCGCCCTCCGATTCCGTGCCCTGGGTGACGAGACGCGCCTCAGGGTCCTCGAGGAGCTCGTGGCGGGGGAGGCGTCGGTGAGCGAGCTGACGGAGCGGCTCCAGGTGGGGCAGTCGCTGATGTCGCACCACCTGCGCATCCTCCGCGAGTGCGGCCTGGTCGTGGACCGCCGCACGGGGCGATGGGTGCGCTACGCCATCGCCGAACCAGCGCTCGCGTCGTGCAAGCTTCTCCTGTACGAGCTCGAGCCGCTGAGGCGGTGAGTAGATCCTGCGGCCTCGGACCTCCGACGCGTCCCGAGGCCCTCGTGATCCCGAGCGAGCGTCAGCGAGATCGAGCATCCTGCACTCGCTGTCCTGTGCAACGACGGAACGCGGATCTGGAACGGCGATCACGCGGAAAGGGCCGGGTCTTTTCTCTTGTCCCTTTTCAACGGCAGGCCCCGGAAACGGCCGGATGCGCCGGAAGATGCCGAATCTGCTCTTCTCCGGGTCGAACGCCGCGCACCGGCGCATCATTCCTCTCCGTGCAAAAAAACTCAAATGCTTTGATGGCGTGGAGGAAAGATCTCTCCGCCCCATGGAGCAGATCCGGCCTTGTCCGGTGCATCCGGGGAAATCCGCATTCCTGCCGTTGGAAAGTGCCGAGGCATGTCTCTGGGTACGTGCAGATCCCTCGAGGCTAGCGGGAGATCCCTCGACTCGCTTCGCTCGCTCGGGGTCTGCGCTCGCTCGGGATGACAACACTCGCTCCGCACGCTCAGGGTGGCGGAGGGCCAGAGCCCGGCTTTATCAATTGCTATTTATATGATTCCCCCACGCGCGGCTGATTTCGCGCTTGACCGGCCCAGTAGCGCGCGGAGGGCTGTCGTGCGATGTTGCGCCCTCGAACCAGGGAGGAGCCGAGAAGCCATGGAGTCCAGCACGACCGTCCGCGATCTCGAGGATCGCGTCGCCAAACTGCAGCGTGCAGTCTACTACCTGATCTGGAAGCGCACCGGTTTCGGGGAGCAGTGCGTCCATTGCGGCCATGCCTACCCCGCCCACGCCGAGCGATGCAAGGCGGCGGAGGTCGAAGGGTTGGTGCGATAGCACAACTTCCGTGGCTGCGAAGCCACGTCCGTCGCACGACGCGCTCGACAGAAGACCGGATCGGCCAAATCGAGCGTGGCACGGCGCTTGTGTTAGTGGCCTGTGCGGGGCCCGTCGCCTCGCCTCGGGCCATTTCACCGCCGTCGTCGCATGCCGAGCCGCGTCGTACCGCCAATCCGTTCGCCCCGCACCGCCCTCGCCATCGCCGCCATGGTCCTCGGCGGGTGCGCGCCTGCTACGCGGGGGGTGGGAGGGACGCACACCAGCGTGGTCGCGTCGGCGGGTAGCACGGTCGCCTCGGTGCCGACGGCGTTCGTCGAATCGCAGACGGTCTCCTTCGCGCTCGACCGGATCGACCAGCGCTCGCTCCCCCTCGACCAGACCTACCGGCACTTCGGGACCGGAAGCGGCGTCACGGTCTACGTCTTCGATGGCGGGATCCTCGAGACGCACCCCGAGCTCGCGGGGCGCGTGCGGCGCGGCTTCGACGCCTTCCCGGGGGAGGAGCACGTCTGCAACGCCCACGGCACCGCGGTGGCCGGCGCCGTCGCCGGCACCACGCTCGGCGTCGCGCCGAAGGCCGAGATCGTGGACGTGAAGATGGTGGAGTGCCGCCGGCTGCGCGGCACCATCGACGCCATCGTGCAGGGCGCCAAGTGGACGATCGCCGACCACGCGCGGCACCCCGACCGGCCGGCGATCGCCAACTGGTCGTTCATCGCCGACACCGCCGCAACGATCCCGGCCCTCGACAGTGCGGTCACCGCGCTGCGGGCCGCGGGGATCCCGGTCGTCGTCTCGGCGGGCAACCTCGAGATGAACGCCTGCCGGATCGCACCGGCCAACTCGCCCGGCGTGATCGTCGTCGGGGCGTCGCGCATCCGCCGCGCGGGGATCGACCCCGAGGCGCAGCTCGTCGACGCCCGCACGCCGGGCACCGCCTACGGACCCTGCCTGGACGTCTTCGCCCCGGGCGACTCCGTGCTGCTCCCCAGCATGGAGGGCACCAAGCTGCCGACGACGCAGCTCTGGACGGGGACGTCGATGTCGGCGGGCTACGTGAGCGGCGCGATCGCGCTGTACATGGAAGCGCACCCCAGGGCGACGCCCGACGCGGTCGCCGACTACATCCACGCTGCGTCCCGCTTCACGATCGTCGACCCGAGCCGCTCGCCGAAGACCGGCCTGCTCTACCTGGGCACGGAGCGGCAGGGCACGGATCGGCAAAGTTCGCTCGCGGTGCGATGAAGCGGTGAGTTGGTGAGGCGGGAGCGAGGCCAGGTATTGCCTCGGACGTTCCCGGCACGCATTCTCGCGCCATGCACTCCCCTGCACGTACGCCCGCAGGAAGCCAGACGATCTCTCGCAGCCCCTTTCCCCTCCCCCTCGTTGGCCGCGACGCGGAGCTGACCGCGCTCGGCAACTGGCTCGAGGACGTGACGGCCGGCCGAGGGGGAACGATGCTCGTCGCGGGGGTCGGAGGCGTCGGGAAGACGCGTCTCGTCGCGACGGTGGCCGAACGCGCGGCGCATCAGGGATTCACGGTCGCAGTGGGGCGCGCGTATCCGGTCGAGACAGGCGTCCCGTACGCGGTCTTTGCCGACGCGCTCACCGGGATCCTGCGCGCCCTGACGCCGGCGGCGCTCACGGTGCTCACCCGCGGCGACGGGGGCACGCTGGCCAACATCTGCCCCGCGTTCGCGACGGGGACGCACGGCGCGACGACGCGCGAGAGTGGTGGGGACGTGAAGGCGCGGCTGTACTGGAGCTTCACCCAGTTCCTCGGCCAGCTCGCCGCGCAGCGACCGATCCTGTTCGTGCTGGAGAATCTCCAGTGGGCGGACAGCTCGTCGCTCGAGCTGCTGCACTTCGTCGCGCGACAGATCGGGAGCGAGCGCGTCGGCCTGCTCTGCACGTACAACGAGACGGAGCTCGACGCCAACCCGACGCTGCGCACCACGGAGCAGTCGCTGCTCTCGCTCGGGGCGGGCCGCCTCATGCGGCTCGAGCCGCTCGGCGCCGAGGAGCTGTTCGACCTGGTCCGGGAGGCGTTCCACACCGACGCCGCCTCCGCCCGTGCCCTCGCCGGCCGCCTCTACTCCTGGACGCGCGGCAACCCCTTCTTCGCCGAGGAGGTGTTGAAGGCGCTCGTCGAATCGGGGGCGCTCCACGAGCACAACGGAAGCTGGCACGGCTGGGAAGCGGAGCTCCCCGGGCTGCCGCGCTCCATCCGGGACGCCGTGGTCGCACGCGTGAACCGGCTCGGCGCGAGCGCGCGCACCGTCGCCAACCTGGCCGCGGTGATCGGCACGCGCACGTCGCACGACGCGCTGGTGGCGGTGAGCGGTCTCGCCGAAGCGGACGTGCTCACCGCGCTGGACGAGCTGCGCGCGCAGAGCGTGCTCTCCGAGGAGATCCAGGCCGACGGGAGCGTGATGTACGAGTTCACGCACCCACTCGTGCGCGACGTGCTGTACGGCGATCTGGGGATCGCGCGCGGACGGCTGCTGCACGCCACCGTCGCCGAGGCGCTCGAGACGCTGTACGGCGCGTCGGCGGGCATGCACGCCGACGAGCTGGCGTACCACTTCTCGCGCGCCGAGGCGCGCGGACTGGCGGCGAAGGCGGTACGGTACCTCGCCGCGGCGGGGCGCGACGCGCTCGCGCGCTACGCCAATCGCGAAGCGGCCAACTACCTCAACTCGGCGCTCGAGCATCAGGATCGTGCCGCGGGGGCCGACGCGAGCGCGATCGACGCAGACTCCCTGGTGGAGGATCTGGCGCAGGCGCGCCAGCGGCTCGGCGACTACGACGCGGCGCATGCGCTGTGGACGCGCGCCCGCGCATCGGCCGAACGGATGGGCGACACGGCGCGCGTCGCGGCGATCGAGCGGCGACTCGGGCTCGGGGCGTTCTGGAGCTCGCGCTTCGACGCGGCGCTCGCGCACTTCGACGTGGCGCTCGATGCGGCATCGCGCGCCGGCGACGACTCGATGCTCGCCCGCATCCGCGTCGCGAAGGCGATGACGCTGCAGGCGCGGGGCGACGCCGACGCCGCGCGCGCCGAGATCGACGCCGCGCTGGCGGTGGCGGAACGGCTGGGCGACGCGGGCGTGCTCGCGCGCGTGCATCGCTCGTCGCTGCTCTTCCACGTCTTCGTCGGCCCCGCATCGCGCGCGCATGCGGACGGTCTGCGCGCGATCGACCTCGCCGAGGCGGCGGGAGAGCGCGGCGTCGCCTGGTCGGCGCACTGGGCGATGGCGATGGTGGGCGGCCTGTCGGGGAACAGCGGCGCGATGGCGCACCATCTCGCCGAGGCCGGCCGGCTGGCGGACGAGCTGGGCTCCCCCGTGCTGCGGTGCTGGACCGCGGAGATCGCCGTGGAGCTGCATTCGGGGACGGGCGATTGGGACGCCGGGCTCGCGCTCGCGGAGCGTACGATCCCCGTGGCGCGCGCACTGCGGCAGCGCGTGCTGCTGCCGCGGCTGCTCACCTGGGCTGCGATGATCCACCTGCACCGCGGCGCGGCGGCCCAGGCCAAGACGTACCTCGACGAAGCGTGGCGCCTCTCGACCAATGCCGAAGGGATCGCGCGCGCGGCGGACGTGCACTCCGCGGTGCCGGTGCACGCCGGGCTCGTGGCGTATCACGTGGCGCAGGGGGAATACCGCCGCGCGATCGAGATCGGTGACGCCGGCCTCGCGCTCGTCGACAAGACGGGCTACGTGGCGTGGGGGATCCATCGACTGCTGCCGATGATGATCGAGGCGGCATTGTGGATGCATGATCTCGACATGGCGCGGCGCTACGAGCAGCGCCTGCGCCGCGATTCCGTGCAGCTCGGTCACGGGCTCGGGATCGCGTGGGCCGACACGTGCAACGCGCTCATCGCGATGCTGCAGAAGGATTACGAGACCGCCGCGCCCGCTCTGCGGCGCAGCGCCGAGGCGCTCGAGGCGGTCCCCTGGCTGCTCGACGCGTCACGCGTGCGGCGCAAGCTCGCGTGGGTGCTCGCGAAGACGGGCGACATGGATGGGGCGACGCGGGAGCTGCGGCGCGCGCACGATGCCTTCGTGCGGATGCGTGCCGAGGTGGAGCTGAACCTGACGCGCGACGTGATCCGCGAGCTCGGCCTGCGTCCGCCGGCGCGCACCGCGGCCGCCGGACTCGGCGCGCTCACCGGCCGCGAGGTGGACGTCGCCCGCCTCGCCGCATCGCGCAAGTCGAACAAGGAGATCGCCTCCGCGCTCGGCATCTCGCCGCGGACGGTGAGCACGCATCTGTCGAGCATCTTCCTCAAGCTCGAAGTCGCATCGCGTGGAGAGCTGGCCGATGTGGCCCGCCGACAGGGGTTGCTCGTGACATGAGCGCGAGCGAGGTCGCCGCCCCACAGCCGGCGCCTGCTCCTCCCACTCCGACGCCGAACGACGCCGCGGCCCTTGCCGCGGCGCGCGACGCCCTCGAGATCGCCTTCGGCCCCGTGCGCGAGCGCGGCTTTGCGGTACGTCTCTGGGACGACAGCGTCGACCAGCCCGCCGGCGGCGCGACGCCGTTCACGCTCGTGGTGCGGCGCGCCGGCGCACTGCGGCGCGCGCTGCTTCCGCCGTCGGAGCTCGCGCTCGTCGAAGCCTACCTGCGCGACGACATCGACGCCGAGGGAGCGCTCGGCGAGGCGGGACGGCTCGGCGATCTCGCCGCGGCGCGCCTCCGCTCGCCGCGCCGGCTGGCGAGGCTGGTGCGTGCGCTCCGCCGGCTTCCCACGAACGATCTGCCGCGAGCGCACGCCGACGAAGGCGACGCCGATGCACCGCGTCGCGTGCGACG
>Ga0068857_100003704_pt1 | contig 12823 bp, 11 predicted proteins | sample KBSCornC72_FD_66591 | JGI IMG/M metagenome (GOLD analysis project Ga0068857, IMG submission 66591) | Corn rhizosphere microbial communities from Kellogg Biological Station, Michigan, USA - KBS Corn C7-2 | ecosystem: Host-associated > Plants > Roots > Rhizosphere > Soil ...
TCGTTCTGAGCCAGAATCAAACTCTCCGTTAAAAAACGTTAGTTGATTCGACTGATGTTCAGTTCCGTGAAGAACTGAACGGTCTATTCATTGCCACATTCCGAAGAACGTGGTTTTAATCTTAAAACTCTTCAAATGGTTCTACTAACAGAACCGTTTTGAAGGGGCTCTAAACTTATCGCACAATTCAATTTTCAATGAGCAGCGTCCCGATAAACGAGACGAAAAAACAATCTTTTTTCAGGCCACTATGGGTTACTACCGGTTACTATGAGTTACCGTAGGTTACCAATAACCTTCCGGGGCTCGTCCAACCCGTCACCTAATCTTGCCGCCCGGAGCCATTAGCTCAACTTTAACCCCTTCCCCGATTTAGGGGACAAAAAACCTGAGAGCCGATTTAATCTCTTTAACTCGGCCTCTCAGACCTTTGGTTAAGTTCGCAGTCAGTTTATGCTAACTGCGCCGACTGTCAAAACTTTTTTTAACTTTTTTGTCGGAGCCGGAAACCCGGCGGAAATCTGGACTTTCCCGAATCTGCTTCAGCGGTGGTCGTTGACCTCTTTGCCGCTGTTTAACTCACAAAGAACGTAAAAAGAAACTATCGTCAGGCCAAAATTTGCGCAAGGGTTTTTTTGAGTTTTTTTGCAAATTGGTGAATTTGCTCGGGTTTACTGGGGTTTTTTGTGAGGTACGGGATGCGGAAAAGTGGGATTGGGGAGAGGAGTTCGGCCAGGATTTCGGGGTTCGACCTTGATGCGGGTGTTGCGTGTTCCGTGTTCCGTGATGACGGATGGTCGTTGATATTCATTAAAACGACTTTGATTTCGCGGGGTTTTGAGGCTTTTAAGGCCTGGGCGGTGAGGAGCGTATGATTCAGTGTGCCCAAACGGTTCGGGGTTACGACGATGACCTGGCAACGAAGAGCCGTTATCAAGTCGAGGGCGGTGTAGCAGTTGGAATGTTCCTTGAATCTTGAACTTTGAACTTTGAACTTTGGCTTGGGTTCACCGAGTGGAGAGAGAAGACCCCCTGCACCTTCGATGAGAAGGGTTAAATTTTCGATTTTGGATTTTGGATTTTGGATTTTCGAAAGGAGCGACATGGCGGCACGCACATGGTGTAAAGTTATATCGAAGGAAATCTGTCGATTTTCATTGCGGGCTGCGATGAGTGGAGCGAGCGGTTCAGAAAAGTAAAAGGGGTTGATCGCGTCCAATGTGGAGTCCGGTTGAAGGGCTTGGAGCAGCTCTGCGTCGGCGCGACCGCCGGAGCAGAACGATTTGATCGCGAGAGCGGCAGAACCGGTTTGATGCAGATGAGAAATGAGTAACGACGTCAGAACGGTCTTGCCGACACCTGTGTCGGTGCCTGTGATGAAAATAATTCGCGTAGGTTGGACAAATCGCACGCGAATGAATTAACCACGGATGAACAGGGATGAACACGGATTTTTGCCGCGAGGCAACGCGGAGCAAAGATCGTGGAAAGGACGAACCGAGTGCATCTCAGAAGTACCACCGGAGAGCGCCCGTCCTCGGGCGCTCTCCGTCCAGAAGGCACAATATGGTGGTACATCTTTGGAACGTTTGACCTGCTGGCAGCCATCCCCTAGACTCCGCGCTCCCCGTAAAGGGGAGATTTATGAAAGTTCTCGTCTGTGACCCGATTTCGCCAAAAGGCATCGCCCTTTTGCAGCAACGACCGGAGTTCGAAGTGGTGGTGCTGCCAAAGCGGCTTTCTGAAGCTGAATTGTTGCCGGTTGTGAAGGATGTGGCGGCGATGGTGGTGCGGTCCGAAACGAAAGTGACGGCGAAGGTAATCGAGGCAGCGCCGAAGTTAAAAGTGGTGGGACGCGCAGGGGTCGGGATCGATAATGTCGATGTTGAAGCCGCAACGCAGCACGGTGTGGTAGTGATGAATACGCCGGGTGGGAATACGATTACGACCGCCGAACTGACGTTTGGAATGATACTGGGAGTGGCGCGGAAGATTGGGCAGGCGCACAGCTCGATGGCGGGCGGAAAATGGGACCGGAAGCAATATCAAGGGACTGAGTTGTTCGGAAAAACGTTGGGTGTGCTTGGCCTGGGGAGGATTGGGACAGAAGTTGCAAAACGCGCGCTGGCGTTTGGAATGAAAGTCGTGGGTTATGATCCATTTTTGTCGGAGGCACGAGCGCGAGCGTTAGGGATCGAATTGACGGGTGAGTTGGACCAGGTTTATCGGGATGCGGACTTCATCACGGTTCATATGCCGGTGACGGAGCAGACGCGCGGGATGTTGAATGCGGCGGCGTTTGCAAAGATGAAGCCGAAAGTTTCGATCGTGAATTGTGCACGCGGCGAAATCATAGTCGATGACGATTTGCTTGCGGCACTGAATTCGGGGAAGGTTGCGGCAGCCGGGTTGGATGTGTTTGTAGATGAACCTTTGCCGGCAGAGCATCCATTTCGAAAGCATCCGGGAATCACGTTGACGCCGCATTTGGGCGCGAGCACGAATGAGGCCCAGGAGAAGTGCGGGATTGAAGTTGCGGAAGTGATTGCGGGTTACCTGTTGACGGGAGAAGTACGCAATGCAGTGAACCTGCCATATCTTGACGCAAAGACTTATGAGCAAGTGCGGCCTTATATGGTTCTTGGAGAAAAATTGGGTAAGTTGCTTGCGCAGCTTGCGCCGGGGCATGTGGATCGTTTGCACGTGACGTATGGAGGGAAGGCCCAGGAATTACCGAACATTGATCCGATTACGCGGTCAATATTGATGGGATTTCTTTCGCGAGCTGCAGTGAAGGATTTGAATAATGTGAACGTGCGCAGCATTGCTTCAACGCTGGGAGTGACAGTGGAAGAGAAACGATCGAATGAACCGGTGACGTTTAATGAATGGCTGCATTTACAGGCGTTTCGGGGGCAGGAGAAGGTGATTTCGGCGGGTGGGACATTTTTTGGTTCCCCGGAAAATCCGCGGATTGTGCGGGTGTTCAGTCAACCGACTGAAATTGTACCGTCGGGAGTGGTGTTCCTGCTGAAGAATAAGGATCGGCCAGGTATTGTGGGATACCTTGGCACGCTGATGGGCAAGCATAAGGTTAATATTGCCAGTATGAGTCTGAGTCGTGATACTGTTGGCGGTCATGCTTTGACCGCTCTGAATTTGGATAGCGTGCCTCCGCGGGAAGTATTGGACGAGATTCAAAAGGATCCGGATATCAGTGATGTGCATGTGGTCGAATTGTGAGAAAGAATAGCTTATGAAGAATACGATGAAATCTCTGATCCTGCTGATGGCAGTGGCGCTGTGGTCCGCGCAAATATGGGCGGCGGCGGAGCCGCCTGCTTCCACTGAATCAAAATCGAACACAGCCTCGAAGGCGACAGAGTTATTCGGGGACAGCGTGGTCGCGAAGGCAAAAGGAGTTGAAATCAAGCGGAGCCAACTGGATGAGGAGTTCATCCGGGTTAAATCACAGGCAACGGCAGCGGGACGGCAGATTCCTTCGGAGCAATCGACTCTAATTGAGCGGCAGATTTTGGATTCGCTGATTCAATTTCGACTGCTGTTGGCGAAAGCGACGGAAGCTGATCTTACGAAAGGAAAAGAACAATTTCTGGCTTCATTGCAGCAGGCGCGAACCAACCGGAACCAAACAGAAGAGGAGTTTAATCAATGGCTAGCGCCGCAAATCAGGTTGTTGGGCATCAGCCGTGAGGAATGGGAAAAGCAAAACGCGCAGCAGGCCGCGGCGAGAATTGTTCTCGAAAGGGAAATGAATGTGAAAGCGTCAGCGGACGACGCAAAGAAATTTTATGAGGACAATCCTTCGAAGTTCGAAGCGCCTGAGATGGTGCATGTCAGCCACATTTTGATTAGCACACAGGATCCGACGACGAGGTCGGATTTGCCTGACGACAAAAAAACGGCGAAACGAAAACTGGCTGAGGACATTCTTAAGCGCGCGAAAGCAGGAGAAGATTGGGGCAAGCTCGTGAAGGAATATTCTGAAGACCCGGGATCGAAGGACAAAGGGGGTGAATATACGTTCGCGCGGGCGAGCGTCGATCCGCAGCGAGCGATGGTGCCTGAATTTGAGAACGCTTCGTTTGCACTGAATACAAATCAAATCAGCGATATTGTCACGACGTCCTACGGCTACCACATCATTAAACTGCTGGAAAAACTTCCAGCGAAGAAGGAGGCGTATTCAGGCCTTGAGACCAAATCGGTCCTGACAAAGCAGGATGGTCAGAGGGCGACTATTCAGGACATTCTAAATCTGCAAGGAATGCAGAAGCAGTTCCCGGAGTTCATCAAGAAGTTGAAGGCGGATGCAAATGTGGAAATTCTAGACGAGAGGTTGAAGGCAGTTGATTTGAGCGCGGCGGAAGGAGGAGCAGCCGGGGCAGCGGCTACAAGCCCGGTGCCGAAATAGGCATAGTAATTGGTGGCCGGTGATTCGAAAGCGAAAGCCGCTTAATATTTTTTCGTAAACTTCTTGTGACTCTCTTCGGGGGCTGGCGCAGAGCCTTCGAGTGACGGAGCCTTCTCCGGTTCGGTGGATTTTGCAGCTTCCGCAGGTCGTGCCTCTTTCGATTTTTCTTGTGATGGGGAGGATGATTCAACGGCTTCGACAAATCCCATCCGGACAGTCATCAATGATTGCTTGAGAAGCGACTGCTCTTCTTTAGTCAGGTTGCCCTTCGTTTTTGCCTCCAACATCTCGAGGAGATCAATGAACAGCTTGGCGGATTCCAAATCCTGCATAGTTTTGCCGGTTTCGGGATGAGGCGCTTTGCCCAGGAGCATCATGGCCATGTTGGACTGCTGCACGACGAGGTGAGCAAAAAGAGCGGAAAGCATCTCATCGCGAGTTGGTTCGTGACCGGTAGAAGATTTGGTCTCGTTCATGAGGCGTCACTTTTGCGTTTGGTTCGAATTTCCGCGAGCAGAAAATGAATGAGGCGTCGCAGGCGCGCTTCGACATCGACGGTCTCGAGAATCGTCTGACGTTCGACCGCACCGGGAAGGACGGCGCAGGAGACAAGATCGGCAGCTTGTTCGGGATCCGTTATGGAATCCAGGTAGCTGAGAATCTCTTTAGGCGAAAATGAAGGCGAAGTTGAACTTTCCTTCGAACCTTTTTCGGGGGACATGACGGGGAACGGAAAGGGCAAGCCAAGCTCAATTCGTTCTTCGAGCAACTCGCGAACTTTGGCGACGAGGGCATCCACCTTGACGTTGTCGCAAGGAGGGGTTTCGAGCGGACGGATGCGTTGAATGCGATAGGGCTTGTAGCGAACGGCTTCCTTGAGTTCAACCCGGGCCAGGCCTTGAAGGATTAAGTGCGAGGTGCCATCACTGTGTCCAACTGAGACGCGAATCAGGCCAAGACCGGCGATGGGCGCCGGAGTTTCGCGCGAGTTGCCGGGTCGCTGCATGGCGACCGAGAACATGCGATTAGAATGCAACGCGTCCGCAAGCATCTGACGGTAACGTGGTTCGAAAATGTAAAGAGGAAGGAGAGCCTGAGGAAAAAGTGTGGCATTGGGTAATGTCATCACTGGAACCTCGGGCGGTATCTTCATGGCTTCAATGTAGGGGACGGTTGAGTTTAATCAAGACGGGGGATTTACGGAAGATTGGAACTCGAAATTCGAAGCAACGATCTTAGCGGGGGGGGGTGCCAGTTAACTTTGAAGCACCATCGAATTTAACTATTCACGATTCGAATTTGTTTCGCATTTCGAAGTTCGAACTTTGAAATTTTCTGGTAATCAGCGCTTGCCAAAGTCGTGTAGAGGCTGCATCTTGCACGACGCTATGAAAAATCGAATTGGGGTTATTATTCTCGTCGTGGTCTGTGTCGGGCTTGGCATCGGACTGATCAGCATCAAACGCCAATCTGATAGCGAAAGAGTGAAGGCTACAGATTCCATCCAGAATTTCTCAAATAAATTGGTCGTGGCGGCAAGCCAATTGGACGAAACCAAGCAAGTCAATGCTGAACTGCGCAAGGATATCGATAACGAGAAGAAGAACTATGCCGAGCTTACTAACAATTTTTCCCAGGTTTCCGCGACGCTCGCGCAAACTGAAACGTCGCTGAGAACCAGCGAGCAGGAAGTTGCCAAACGCGATGTGAAGATTACCGAACTGGAATCGCAAAATCAGGCCTTGGACCGCCAGGCGCAGGATTTGAGTCTCGAGATCACCAATCTCACCGTCAAGATTGATGACACACAGAAAAAGCTCCTCGCGTCTGAGGGCGACAAATCGCTGCTCGAAAAAGAGTTGAAGCGAATGGTCGCCGAGAAGACCGAACTGGAGCGGCAGTTTAATGATTTGACGGTTTTGCGTGCTCAAGTTGCGAAGTTGCGTGAGGAGCAAATGATCGCTCGCCGGATGGATTGGACAGCGCGGGGCATTTACGCTGCTGCCGAACAAAAAGGCGCGCAGCGGCTGATGACGGGTCTGGTTCCTGTCACGCAGACCAGAGCGTCGAAGCCTAATTACGATCTCAATGTCGAAGTCACCACCGATGGCAGTGTTCGCGTCATTCCGCCTTTGACCAATAGCCCGGCGGGGACTGCGACCAGCCCGGCGGCTCAATGACGCACGACAATCTCCTGGTCGATTCTCACAATCGTGTTCTCCGCGATCTGCGGATAAGCATTACTGACCGTTGTAATTTTCGATGTCTCTATTGCCTGCCGGAAACCGAGGCGGCGCAAAACTTCTATCGGGGGCGATGGGCGAATCTTCCCAATTCCACGCCTATTATTCAGCAATGGGTTCCGCGGACAAGGATTCTTTCGTTTGAAGAAATTGAGAAAGTCGCGCGGATCGCGGTGGGTTTGGGAATTCAAAAGATTCGGCTGACGGGTGGGGAACCGTTGCTGCGTAATGACGTGGAACTCCTTGTCGCTCGCATTGCCAGGATTCCTGGAATTCAGGATTTGGCGCTGACCACGAACGGCTTCCTGTTCCCGAAAAAGGCTCGCAAATTACGCGATGCCGGTCTGCGCCGGATTAGCTTCAGCCTGGATTCGCTCGATGCTGCCAATTTCAAAAAGATCACCGGACGCGACGGTTTGGAGGAAGTCTTGACGAGTATTAAGCTCGCGCAAGATCTGGGATTTTCTCCGGTCAAAGTCAACGCAGTGGTGATTCGAGACATAAACGATCATGAAATTGTCCCGCTCGCCGAATTTGCACGTGAACATAGTTTGAGTTTTCGTTTTATCGAGTTCATGCCGCTGGATTCCGCCCGTGCCTGGCTGAAGGAAATGGTCGTGCCCGGCCGCGAAGTGTTGGAGCGATTGCGCGATCGCTTTGCGCTTAGGCCGGTTCGTTCAGAGAATCCCTCAGAGACTGCGACGCGCTGGGCCTTTGAGGATGGCCGGGGTGAAATCGGCATTATCGCGCCAGTCAGTGAACCGTTTTGTGGACATTGCAATCGGCTCCGAATGACAGCGGATGGAAAAATCAGGACCTGCCTGTTCAGCGTCACTGAGCATGATCTTCGTTCTTTACTGCGAGGAGGGACTTCGGATGAGAAGATTGGGCAATGGTTGAAGGAAGTAGTGTGGCAAAAGGAGGCGCGACATCACATCGGGGAAGTTGATTTTGTGCCGGCCAGCCGTTCAATGAGCTGTATTGGAGGATGAACAATGCTTGACGTAGAAACTGTTCAATGTGGTATGTTGGGGCAAGCTCACCCAACGCATTGGGTTTCTTGGTTTTGAAGAACGGACCGGGCGAGAGGAAAGCGCTTACTTTATGGCCGAACTGAAATTTAATTGCTCGAAGTGCGGACAACTGATTGCCTGCGACGAATTGTGGATCGGCCACCAGATTAATTGCCCGAGTTGCCAGACGGAATTGTCGGTGCCCGCGCAACAGGAGGCTCCGAAAGCTGCGCATAATCCATTGGTGCCTCAAGTTCCCGGGAACACCAAACTTTCAATCGGCCAGGCGCGGCATCAGTCGGCAACACCACCGCCACAGGCGGGCGCCGGAGCCACAGGCGCGACGTCTTTTCGCGGTAGAGCACCCGTAAAAAAGAAAAAGAGTAGTGGGGCCGGAATGAAATACGCCGTCGCCGGTCTGTGTGTGGTCGCGATTGCAGCGGTTGGATATTTCGTTGGCTACCCGCAATATCAAAAATGGCAGGATAAAAAGAAGGCAGATGAAGAAGCCAAAAAGGCGGAAGCGGCGAAAGCGGCGGCGGCGGCGAATCCTCCACCGCCGGCAATCATTCCCCCCGTTTTTACTTTGGATGTCACGAACTCAACCATTCCTGACGGCAAGGTCAATGGCACAGTTTCAGGAACTAATTTTGTTCCGGACAGCGTGCGACTGGATCAGATTGGGCCTTCCCAGGTATTGCGATTTGTTCAAGGCCAGCCGACATCACCCGATCGTGAGATTTTGGTTTATCTGCATCCGAAAGCTGGCGAGACGCTTGCAGGGCATAATTGGACCGTTTCAGAGGATCAGAAGACTGGCGTGCCACCTGTAGGCAAGCGATGGAAACCGGATCCAAACCAGCAAGCAAAATTGCAAACCTACAACCATGGTTATGCAATGAAATTGGAGTTGGGCCAGATGAATGGAAGCACTCTCCCTGGAAAAATCTTTATCGCGCTGAATGATGGCCAGCAAACCGTAGCAGCCGGTAAATTTGATGCGACGGTTAGCGCGCCTTCCGCTGCCCCCACTCCTGCGGCGGCGGCTCCTCCTCCGGCTCAAAATCCCAACGCTCGTTATGCCAAGCCGCCGAATGCCGCTCGCACGCCAGTCGAGCAGCGATATGGTGTGCAGTAGTCGAACGTAAAGGCGCTTCGGGGCGGATAAGGCGCTTGCGTTAAGGAAGGTTCCGCTTAATCTGTGCGGCGCGTACATGCCCGTGAGCTGGCCCCGAAAGCTTTCGGAGCTAGCGGGCAGCAGCAGCATGATTCGCTCTCTTGTATTTACCACCCAGGGACGGCTGCACAGCCGTAACATCGAGATGTTCCTGATGCCCACATTGTTGAGCGATACGAATCTCTTTTTGTGGGTCGACCTCGAAAATGCCACGTCCGAGGAGACGCGCTACGTGCTTGAGGAAGTTTTCCATTTCCATCCACTTTCAATCGAAGACTGCATAGCGGAAAGTCCGTCGCCGAAGGTGGAGGACTACACTCCAAAAGAGGACGACAAGTTTACACCCTACCTGTTTATCGTCATTCATGCAGTCGATTACAGTCGCAAAGACGGAGTGTTTGCGACGAGCGAACTGAATTTTTTCCTGGGGAAAAATTACCTCATCACTTATCACACCGTTCCGCTTAAAAGCGTTGGTGTTACGGAAGAACGCTGCGTGAAGGGAACGATGCATATTGCGCGCGCGCCGGACCGCGTTGCCTATGCGCTGCTTGATTCGATTGTGGAGAATTACAAGCCGGCGCTGGATGAGCTGTCCCTGGAGATTGCCGACCTGGAGCAGGAAGCATTGCAGAAACCAACACGCGAAACGCTCAACCGGATTTTGCAGATCAAGAAAGAGGTGATGCACCTCCGGCAGATCATCGGACCACAGCGCGAAGTGCTGGCGCGATTCGCACGAGGCGAGTTTAAACTCATCCGCGCGCACCTGGTTCCGTACTACCGGGACGTATACGACGCGCTGTATCACATTGCTGAACTGGCTCAAAGCTACGCTGATTCGTTAACCGGTATTTTACAGGTTTATCTGAGCATGTCATCGAATCAGACCGGCGAAGTGGTTAAATTGCTGACGCTGATCACAATTATCACAACACCGTTGATGATGATAGGAACGTGGTATGGAATGAATTTTCATGATATGCCTGAGTTGGGTTGGACGCACGCCTATCCTGGTGCTCTTGCTCTGATGTTAGTTTCCACTGCGGCGACATTTTGGTATTTTAAGAAGAAGAAGTGGTTTTAATTATTTCGCAGCAAGATGGCCGCAAAATCCAGTTTCCTCGATAAGGTGCTTGGGCGCATTTCCCGCCTGGACCGTGAAGGTTTGCAAGATGTCGTGCAACGACTGGCGCGGGAACGGAGCTTTTTGGAGACGCTCTTCAACACAATTGAAGACGGGATTCTGGTGGTGGATGAGGATGGAAGAATTCTTTATTTCAACCAAGCGGTCGCGCGTTTTCTGGGATTGAAGCCGGATGTGGAAGGCGAGCAAATAACAAATTTCATTCCCGAACTCGATTGGCAAAAGATTTCGAATTTTGACAACGCGGGCGGGAAAGGTGTTGTTCGCCATGAGTTTGAGATTCATTTTCCGCGGCCGAGATTCTTGCGCCTGTACGCGGCTCCGCTGGATGGTGAGGCGACGGGCAGCGCGGGGGTAGCACTAATATTGCACGACGCGACGGAGGCACGGCAGCAAGCCTTTGAAGCAATCGAGAGCGAGCGCAGCCAGGCTCTCACATTGCTGGCCGCCAGTGTAGCGCATGAAATCGGGAACCCGCTGAATGCGCTGCATATTCATTTGCAGTTGATGGAGCGGGAGATTCGCAAGTTAAAGTCTGCTACCGGGAGTGCCACTGGAAATTCAAATGTTAGGGTGCGCTCACGTCAGCGACCGCAATCCGTTGACGCCGAAAGCGACACTCCCGATATTGCCCGCAGACTTGAGCAATTTTTGGGAGTGGCCAAGGGTGAAATAGATCGTCTGGATTATATCATCACTCAATTCCTGCACGCCATTCGGCCGACGACGCCGCAGTTCAAACCGGCCTCATTGAACGAAGTGGTCAACAAGACCCTCGCGACGCTTAAGCCGGAGTTGGAAAATCGCGGATTGAATTTGAAGACGCGGCTGACGCATCAGTTGCCGTTGTCACCGTTTGACGCGGTTCAAATTCAACAGGTGCTGGTCAATCTGGTAAAGAATGCGATTCAAGCTATGACTCGTGGAGGAACGCTGACGGTTCAAACCGGCGAAGGATCGGACGCGGTTTGGGTAAGCGTGGCGGACACGGGTGGAGGAATTCCCGAGGAACAGCTTAACCGGATTTTCGAACCGTTTTATACCACGAAAAAGAAAGGCACTGGCCTTGGTTTGATGATTGTGCAACGCATTGTGCGCGCTCACAACGGACACATTGAGGTTGACAGCCAGGTCGGACGCGGAACGACGTTTCGAATCTGGCTGCCGTTGCACGAGCGGAAACCTCGGCTCTTAGAGGCGCCAACGCATGACTGACGGATAGAGTGATGGATTGATGGATTAATGAATGACACCGACGTTGTTAATAGTGGATGATGAGAAGACGCAGCGCGAAGGGCTTCGCGCTGCGCTGGAGGATCGTTACGATGTCTATCTGGCTGAGGACGCAAAAACCGCCACTGAATTACTCGAACGCGAGCATTTTGATGTGTTGCTGACCGATTTTCGTCTCCCGGGTGAAGACGGCATGAAGCTTATCACGCGCGCCAAATCACTTTCAAAACCGCCCATTTGTATTCTGATGACCGCCTATGGCTCCGAGGAAGTCGCGGTCGAAGCGATGAAACGTGGCGCGGATGACTACATTGCGAAAGGGCGCATGCAAATTGACGAGTTGGAAATGCGCATTGCGCGAGCCTTGAAGCAGCAGAAGTTGGAAGTCGAAAATGTCGCCCTCCATCAAAGGCTCGATTCGAAATTCGGAATGGACAATCTCATCGGCGAATCGCCGGCGATGAAGGAAGTTCTCGATACTGTGCGACAAGCCGCGCCGTCAACGGCAACGATTCTTCTCCTGGGCGAGACCGGAACAGGGAAAGAGATGATTGCCAAAGTGATCCACCAGTTGAGTCCACGGGCGCGGCAACCGCTCGTCACCGTTCACTGCGCGGGACTTGCGCCCACGCTTTTGGAGAGCGAATTGTTCGGGCACGAGAAAGGCGCGTTTACAGATGCTCACGAGCGCCGGATTGGCCGTTTCGAGCAGGCACAAGGCGGCACATTGTTTCTGGACGAAATCGGCGAAATCGATGCAACGATGCAAATCAAGTTGCTTCGCGTTCTAGGCGAAAGAACTTTCGAACGGGTTGGCTCCAACAAGACATTGACGGCGGACGTCCGGGTCATCGCGGCGACGAACAAGGATTTGCAGGAGCAGGTCAAAGCAGGCGTTTTTCGTCAGGATCTTTATTACCGGCTATCCGTGATTGAGATAAAAATGCCGCCTTTGCGGGAGCGCGCGGAAGACATTACACTCCTAGCTCAAGCGTTTTTGAAAGAATTTGCGCAGGTAAATCAGAAGCAGGTGACCGGATTCACAGGTGACGCGTTGGATTTGCTTCTTCGCTACCCGTGGCCCGGCAATGTGCGGGAACTGCGGACCGCAATCGAGCGCGCGGTGGTCCTCAGTCGGGGCGAGAAAATTGGCGCCAGAGACCTCCCACCTGCAGTCCGAAATGTTTCTGCTGACGCGCCATTGCCAAAATTTCAGGCGAACAACAGTTTAAGCGTCGAGGAGGCGGAGAAAGATCTTATCATCCGCGCCTTGAAAGATTCCAATGGAAACCGCACACTGGCTGCCAAAAAGTTAGGGATGCACCGTCGCACTCTTCATCGAAAGTTAATTGCCTACAAACTGGAGGACGTTTAAGAGCACATGCCAGTTCTTCAGGAATCCATTCACAAGCTCGAAGTCGCCGGCGGGATGCGCTATCTCAAAATCGGTTTGGTGATTCTAGGCGTATTCGCGGTAATCGCGCTCTACAATATTCAATCTTTCAAGAATATGGGTACGCAGGAAGCGATGGATTCCGCGCAGCTTGCACGAAATATCGCTCAACGGAAGGGATA
>Ga0068857_100003708_pt1 | contig 12817 bp, 11 predicted proteins | sample KBSCornC72_FD_66591 | JGI IMG/M metagenome (GOLD analysis project Ga0068857, IMG submission 66591) | Corn rhizosphere microbial communities from Kellogg Biological Station, Michigan, USA - KBS Corn C7-2 | ecosystem: Host-associated > Plants > Roots > Rhizosphere > Soil ...
CTCATCGAGGCGGCAGCGGATACGCTGGTCGGAGTGATCGGTCCTGCCGCTGCATGGAAGGCGCCGCGAGTGAAAGTGTCCGGCGTTTTCCCGCGCGACTTGCCGGCCTCGTTCGAGTATGGCAGGCCGGAATATCAATTCGTCATCGACTCCGTGGCGTCCCGTCGTTTGTTCTCGGGGCATTTCACGCTGTACGGCAACGGCAAGTCGTCATCCGTTGCGTTCACTGCCGCCCGTCGCGCACGCCTGCTCGCTGGAGAGTCGCGAGTCCTGATCGACGCGGGTGAGCGGGGCGGCTTTGCCCCGAGCGGCTTCCGCTCGAGCGACGGTGTCGCGCTGTCAGCACAGATCACCTGGACAGATGCCGGTGCGCAGACCGCCATCGGGGTCATCAGGCGGAACAGCATCCCCGGCAGTCCAAAGGAACCGCTCGACAGTTGGGGGGACACCGCTTGGGCGCAGGTGCGCGGCGACTCGGTCCACGTGCAACTGGGCAAGCACATGTGCCGGTTCCCCGTCGCTGATTGGCCTGCGGCGAACGGTCGCTGCTGGACCGAGACAGACTGGTACGGCGCGTCGTTCGCGAACGCAACGGACGACGCCGTGAACCGCGAAGCGTGGACTCATCTGCCGTTCGACTTCGCGGGCGTGTTCGAGGCACGATCGACTGCTGGCGGGCCGTACGAGTTGATCTACGCGACAGCAGATCTCGATTCGGGTCCCTCGTCGGCGCGCGGCTCGGAGCATGCCTATCGCGCCTGGCGCGTCCCGCTCGAATCAACCGGTGATGCGCCGAAAAGTGAACCGTGGCCAACTAGTGTGGCCCCGTACGAGCTGTCGCACTCCGAACAAGGCGACGCGGCATTGCTCGACTCGGCTCATCTGGTGATTCACAGCGCGGAGCGCTGGGACACTGTGGCGGTACCGAACGCGCTGGTGTCACTCCACTCTGAAGCGCCACCGCATGATGTCGTGAAGGCGGTAGGCGATCATCGCTTCCTCGTCATGTACGCGAATGGCTACGCGTGTTGGATGTGGCTAGCCGGCGAGAAGCTGTCAGAGTCTCAGAATGAGGCCAACTCGTGTCGTCGTCCCGTCGGCATGATCTACGACCACTCGTCGCGCACATGGGGGAAACTTCTCCGCGGTCCGGAATTCTCCCACTCATTTGCGGGCATTGTGGCGGCTCTCGCTGAGGGACGCGCACTGTACGAGGTCATTTCGGCCGATGGCGTCAAATCGGGCGGCGTGGATCACTATTTTGCCCTCGACTCCAGCGGGTTTCACCCGATTGCCGGACCGCTGCCCGACAGCATGCAGAGTCGGGTCCAAGTCATCTATCCTACCGAGAACGGATCCTCGATCGTCGCGGTGGCGTTCTATTGTCCTCGCGCAAGTCGGCGCTGCAGTGACGATCGCTCCATCCACCGGTTCCTGGTGCGGTGGTCTCCAGGAAATGCCCCGCGAATACTGCGCGTGGATTCCACTGGGGCGTTCCAGGGCATTTCCCTTCGCCGAAGTGATGCAGGCCGGGTCTTCGTCGTGAGTGAAGACGCGATTCGTCTGGCGGACGACTGGAGCGTGGCAGTTCGGAAACCGCACTTTGCAGGCGACATCCGCTCGTTGCTCGAAGATCGCGCGAACAACAGCGTTGTCGTCGTTTCCTCACTCGGCGAGTGGGCACGGATTGCGCTTCCCGCGCCGTCTTCATCGGGCGCGGGGTCCAACTGGGACCGTGTGAGTATGTGGATACACCGACGGTTTGGCATGAAGCATTGATGGCGCTGCGTTGCAGACGTTACTCGACGGGCCCGTCGCGATTCACGCGGCGGGTCCGTTCGTTTCCACGGCAATCGGAATGGAGGTTGCCCTTTCGAGTACGCAACCTTCATGGAGTGCCTGTGGCGACGTCAACGATGAACCCCCCGGTCAGGCGCGGCAGCATCGCGTCGGCGATTGTCTGGATGTTCGTGCTGGAGCTTCTCCTCTTCTGGATCCCCTTCATCGGCTCGCTCATCGCCGGATTCGTCGGCGGCCAGAAAGCGGGAAGCCTCGGCAACGCGGTCATCGCCGTGTTCCTGCCGCTCGTCATCTTCTCCATCGTGCTCGGGCTGCTGGCCGGCGCGCTCCTGACGATACCGCTCGTCGGCGCGTTCGCCGGCCTCGGCGGCTTCGTGTTCGCGGCGACGCACGTCGGACCGCTGCTGCTCGGCGCGATCCTCGGTGGGCTGATGGTCGGCAGCAGGGCCTGAGTCGACGCACGGAATGCCAGGCTCCGCTCGGCCCGACGTGAAGGACGCCGAACCGCCGACTCCTATCACACCGCGTGGCACTGGCGAGCCATGCTCGTGGCCATCTGCAGCTGCGCGGGGACGATGACGAGCAATGGCAACCAGGGCGCGCCACGATCCCCACGCGCGCTGGTCATCACACGGGCGCCGGACCCTCGTGCGGCGGCGCGACGGCTTCCTGCGTCGCGCGCTCGGTCGCGACGACGAGTACGCCCGCGATGACGAGCGCCGCGCCGACGTAGCCGAGCCCGTGCAGCGCCTCCCCCCAGACGACGAAGGCGAGCGCCGCGGCGGCCACCGGCTCGAGCGTCGCCACGGTGGCGGCGCGCGTCGCCTCCACTCGGCCGAGGCCGATGCTGTAGAGCGAGTAGGCGAGATACGTCGGCACGAGGGCGAGGAAGAGCAGCACGAGCCACGCCGTCGTCGACTTCGGCGCGAAGGTCACACCGGGCAGGAGCAGCACCGCGCCGAGCGGGAGGGCGTAGGCGAAGAGCGTCGATGCATCGTAGCGCGCGAAGTAGCGCTTGCCGAACAGGTAGTAGCCCGCGTAGGCCAGCCCGGCGAGCAGTCCCCAGACGAGCGCCTGCACGCGCGACGTGGCCGATCCGGTGCTCACCCCCGATCCGCTCCCGACGGCGACGAGCGCGATCCCGGCGAGGGTGAGCGCGACGGCGATCGCCTTGCGCGCCGTCAGCCGCTCGCCGAGCCAGAGCGCGGCGGCGAGTGCGACCCAGGCGGGCGCCGTGTAGAGGAGGATGGCGGCGAGCGCGGCGCCGCCGAGCTCCACGGCGCGGAAGTAGGCCCAGTAGAAGATCGTCACGCCGAGGAGGGCGAAGCCGCCGACGGCGGGGAGGTCCCGTCGAGCGAGGCGAAGGCGGCCGCGCGACGCGGCGTGCACGGCGAACAGCAGCCCGCCGATGGCGGCACGCCAGAAGCTGATCTCGAGCGGCGCGACCCCCGCCTGCAACGCGAAGCGCGCCGCGGGGCCGATCGTCGCCCAGAGCAGGGCCGCTGCGATGATGTACGCGTATCCCAAGATGCGGGGATGCGGGAATGTGTGGATGCGGAGGTGCGGCGGTCTCGGTGCCTGCGGTGAGCGCGAAGGCTACGTCCGCAGGGCGGCCGCTCCAAGGGTTGCGCAGGGCCTCCCCCGGGCGTGAATGTGAACGAGCTCGTGTGCACCTGTCCTCGGCGGCGCTGCCGATGCATCTCACGCCTTACGAGAGGTCCGCATGTCGCAGCGCCGTATTGCCGCATGCCTTGCCGTTACCGTCGCCGTCGCCCTCGCCGCGGCATGTTCGGATTCCGCGACGGGAGTCGAGGCCGGCGCGACGCTGCAGGGCAGCTTTGCGCTCCAGACGGTCGATGGAACGCCGCTTCCGATCGCGCAGCGCAGAATCGTCGGCGTCGATACGTCCGGTGCCACCACGGGCTCGTGCACGGACTTCCTGGCGGCAATGACCGTCGACGTCACGTCGGCCGGAGGCGTGACCCGAAGCGAATCGCACAACCTCGTGTGCGACGACAGCTCTGGCATCACGGAGTCCGTCGTGGAGTCGGGGAACGCGTCCCGTACGACCGACGGGTGGCGCTTCGACTTCACGGGGCCTGGCGTCGCCCCCAGCTCGCACTACTTCGGTCGATGGGATGGTTCCACACTGACCGTCGTGCGCCGCGAGACCGATGCGATGACCGTCCGGCAGCTGCTCATCCCGGCCACCGTGGATCTGTCGCAGCTCGTTTTCAAACGGCTCTGAGACGACAGAGTCGTCAACCTCCGCTCGCACCGCCCCGCTTCGTGCGGGTCTTCGGCCTCTCCGCTTTCCCGCCCCTCGCGAAGTTGTCCGTCGTCGCGAGGCCGCGCCCGCGGAGGAGCGGCAGGTACACCTCGTCGACGATCTCGACGAGCACGTCGTCAGACACGCTCGTCGGTCCGCGCGTGACGTACTCGTTGCGCAGCAGGACGATGGCCACGGTCGCGACGCGCGGGTGCAGCGCGTCGGGCCGCACCTCGCCGCGTGCGACGGCGCGCGCGACGACCGTCAGCCAGAGCGCGGAGCCGGCGTCGCTCGCGCGCTCGTGGATGAGGGCGAGGAGCTCGGGGTCGTGGGCGACGCCGGCGAACAGGCTGCGCCGGAGCTGGCCGGCGGGGGACGTCCACGAGCGGTTGGCGCGGCGGAGCAGCTCGAGCACGTCCTCGCGCAGCGAGCCGCTGTCGGGGAAGGGCTGATCGGCGACGTTGAGCTCCCGATAGGCGGCGACGGCGAGCGCGGCGCGGCTCGGCCAGCGACGGTAGATCGCGTTCTTGTTCGTGCCGGCGCGGCGCGCGACACGATCCATCGTCAGCGCCTCGTATCCGGACTCGAGGAGCTCGTCGATGGTCGCGCGCAGGATCGCCTGCTCGAGTGCCGCCCCGCGACGTCGCCCCGGGGTCGCGCGGCGGCGTTGTTTCGATTCATCAGGCACGAGCTCTCCTCCTTGGTGTCTGACCCCTTGGCGTGATCGGATCGGCCCAGCGGCGAGCGGACAGCGGCGAGCGGACCGCGATCAGCAGTACGCGTTGGACTGATACATCAGTGCCAGGCACCGGTGCCTGGCACCGAGTCAGTAGGAGTCTGAGTCCATTGAGGCGAAGGGGTCAGAACCCTCGGGCTGCGCCCTCAGGGTCTGACCCCGGCCAGCCATCGTGGTGTGAACGCAGCACGACGACTGGCGGTACCCTAGCGCAGCGATTCTCACCAGGCAATGCCTTGCGTCAAATAAGGTACTACTAGTACCTTACGCTCCATGAAAACCAAAGGCATCAACTTCGACACCGGCTTCCTGAACAAGGGCTCCAGCACCCGCGAGTCCTTCGATCCGGAGGTCGTGCGCCGCGAGATGCGGATCATCCGCGACGACCTGCACTGTACCGCCGTCCGGATCACCGGGGGCGACGTGGACCGGCTCGAGGTCGCCGCACGCCATGCGGCCGACGCCGGGCTCGAGGTCTGGTTCTGTCCATTCACCAACGGCCTCACGCAGGAGGAATTGCTCGCGCTCCTCGCCGACTGCGCGGCACGCGCCGAGCGATTGCGACGGGGCGGCGCGCAGGTGGTGATGTGTACGGGGTCGGAGGTGAGCCTGTTCACGACGGGCTTCTTCCCGGGCGACACGCTCGAGGAACGGCTCGCGGTCCTCACCGATCCGACGCGCGTTCGTGCCGCGGTACCCGAGGTACGCGCACGCATGAGTGAATTCCTTCCGCGCGCCGTGCAGGTCGTGCGGGCGCGATTCGGCGGACCGGTGAGCTATGCGTCGCTGCCATTCGAGCGGGTGGACTGGTCGTTGTTCGACATCATCGCCACCGACGCCGGCTATCGCACCGCCGCGACCCGCGCGAGCTACGCCGAGTGCATGCGCGCGTACGTGGAGCAGGGACGCGCGCTGGGAAAGCCGGTCGCGATCACGGAGTTCGGCTGCGCGACGTATCGCGGTGCCGGGGACGAAGCGGGCAACGGCGACAAGCACATCGTGTGGGACGACCGGGCGCGCGCGATCGCGCTGAAGGGCGAGCTGACGCGCGACGAACAGGAGCAGGCGACGTACGTGCGCGAGGTGCTCGACGTGTACGAGTCCGAGGGGATCGACGCGGCGTTCGTGTACACCTTTGCGCGCTACGATCTGCCACACCGCGCGGCGCTCGCCGTCGATCTCGACCGGGTGAGCGGCGGCGTAGTCAAGGTGCTCGACGATCCCGCGCTCGTGCGCGAGCGCCGCTATCCCGACATGCCGTGGGAGCCCAAGGCCGCGTTCGATACGATTGCCGAGTTCTACGGTGGCGCTTCGTAAGCGCCGATCCCTCGAGGCGACCTGGAGATCCCCTCGACTCACTTCGCTCGCTCGGGATCAGACGCTCGTTCGGGATTACAACAGTACTCGCTGCGCTCGCTTGCGCATGCAACGTCGCGTGCGACGAATGTGGCACCCATGATGCCTCACCTCTGATCCGCCGCGTCGGGCACAACGGAGTGCCGGCGGATCGGGAGGAGAGCCATGACCCAGAGTACGATGATCGTTCTCGCCGTCGTCGCCGTGGTGGTGCTCGCGGCGGTCGGCTGGCTGGTGTGGCAGCGCAAGCGAAGTGAGGCGCTGCGTGAGCAGTACGGCCCGGAGTACGATCGCACCGTGCGGCAGATGGGCGACCAGCGTCGCGCGGAGTCCGAGCTGATGAAGCGGCAGGAGCGCGTCGAGCAGCTCGACATCCGACCGCTGAGCGCGTCGCAGCGCTCGGACTACATGGATCGCTGGCGGACGGTGCAGGCGAAGTTCGTCGACGATCCGAAGGGCGCCGTCACCGACGCCGACGGGCTCGTCACCGACGTGCTGAAGGCGCGCGGCTATCCGGTCGCCGACTTCGACCAGCGCGCGGCGGACCTGTCGGTGCACCATCCGCGCGTCGTCGAGAACTACCGCGCGGCGCGCGACATTGCGCAGCGGCATCGCCGCGGTGAGGCGACGACCGAGGACCTGCGACAGGCGATGGTCTTCTACCGCGCCCTGTTCCAGGATCTGCTCGAGGATCGCGAGCATGCACCGGAGCGCGAGCTGGCCGCCGCCGCGCGGAACGGCGAGCGGGAGGTCGCGCGCACCGCCGCGCGCGCCGACGAGCACGTGCATGAGACCGACGAGCGCGTGCACGCGCACGACGACGAGGCCACGCAGATCCCCATTCAGCGCGTCAACAGCCGACCCAACGGCACCGAACGGGAGGTGAGATCATGATGGACGAAAGCAGCACGCGTGACATGCGTCAGGAACCGGCGGACATGAGCCCGCCGAGCCGGGATCTGTCGACGGCGGACCTGGCCGTCGCCGCCAATCGGAGCGCCGGCGGATCCACGTCGGATCTCGACCGCAAGATCGACGATCGCGAGGTAGAGCGTGCCCGCGCGTCGGGCGCGGCCGACGTCGGCATCGCGCACGAGACCCCACTCCTCGCCGGCGACATCGTGAGCGAGCTGCGCAGCCGATGGACGGACATCCAGGCAGGGTTCGTCGACGAGCCGCGCCGCGCGGTGGAGCAGGCGGACTCGCTCGTCGCCGAGGCGATCAAGCGACTCGCCGAAACGTTCGCCAACGAGCGCAACCAGCTCGAGGGACAGTGGGACCGCGGTGGCGACGTCTCGACGGAGGATCTGCGTCAGGCGCTGCAGCGCTATCGCTCCTTCTTCTCTCGGCTGCTTTCGGTCTGAGCGGTGTCTGCTGGGGTCAGACCCCGAGGGCACGGCCCGAGGGCTCTGACCCCTTGGCGGTCCAACTCTGACCCATTGGGGTCAGAGTAGACGGTGCCAGAGTTGGGCCTACTCTGACCCCACCGACTCTGACCCCACCGACTCTGACCCCATCTACTCTGACCCCGACTAGGGGAGCCGCGGGGCCGTCACCATCGCACCGTTCTGGCGCAGTGTCACGTGCTGCGCCGCGCCGGGCTGGCTGATGTCGAACACCAGCTCGGCGTTCGCCGCCAGCGCGATGAAGTGGTTGTCCGCCAGCGCGACGAGCCGGAGCTTCGGCTGACCGGTCGCCTGCACGTAGAGGGAGTCCCCTTCGCGCGTGATCGCGAGCACCATCGCCGGCGTGAGCGGATACGCCCCCACGACGCGGTCGAGCGCCTTCGACGTGAGCGCCACCGTCGTGCGCGGCGGACGCGCCGGCATCACGATCGGGACGGCCGGATTGAAGAGATGCGCGCCGATGTCGTCCACGGTCTGGCTGGAGTTGCTCAACACGATGACGGCGGCGTTCCGCGACGGATCGAACGCGGCGAAGCTGCGGAAGCCGCCCGTCCCGCCATTGTGCCACCAGATCGGATGCGCATTCGATCCGCCGACGATCCAGCCGAGGGCGATGCGCGCGCTGGCGTTCGGCGGCGTGCGCGGGATGCGCGCCATGGCGCTGGCGCGCGCAAGCGGACCATTCGTGGTGTCGAGCTGCGCGGCGAGCCAGGTGAGCATGTCCGTCGCCGTGGAGCGCAGCGCCCCCGCGCCGGCGAGGACGTCGAAGTGCCACGCCGGCACCGAGTCGAGTGCCGCGTCGTGGCCGACCGAGAGCCGTGTCAGCGCGTCCGTCGGGACGGTGACGTACGTCTCGTGCAGCCCGAGTGGGGCCGCGATGCGTTGCGCGACGAGCGTGCCCCAGTCGGGCGCCTTCGCGCGCAGCGCCAGCGCATGGCCGAGCAGCCCGCCGCCGAGGTTCGAGTACTCGACGCTCTCTCCCGGAGCGCGGGTCAGCGTGAATCCGGCGAGGAAGGCGTACAGATGTCGCGCGTCGTAGTCGGCGTACGGATCCAGCGCCGAGGCGGGCGTCATGTTCTCGGGAAGTCGCGGCAGTCCCGAGGTGTGCGTCGCGAGCTGCTCGAGGGTGATCTCCCGGCCGTCGCGCGAGGGGACGACCGTACCGGCGGGCAACAGCGCCGCCACCGGCTCGTCGACCCGCGCCTCGCCGCGCACGACCGCGTCGGCGAGGAGCACGCCGCTGAACGTCTTGGAGATCGAGCCGATCTCGAACAGCGTGTGCTCGTCGAGTGGGGCGCGCCCCGGGCCCGCGGTGCCATAGGCGATGAACCGGCGCCGCCCATCCTGGAGTACCCCGACCACGATCCCCTCGGCGAGCCCACTGTCGACCCGCGTCTTGATGATCGCGCGGATCTCGGCGTCGGAGGGCATTTGCTGGGCAACCGCGCGACTGCCTGTCGTCGCGCCGGAGAACGCCACGGCGAGGCCCAGCACTCCATCGAGTGCTCGCCGGGAGTGAATGGTGGGCATGATCGGTCCGGTTCGGTGTAGCGGGCGGTGAACCTCGCCCGATAGAATGAAGGCGCATATGGCTTGCCAACACTGCGCTCCACTCCTCGAACGGACCCCAATGCGCCTGCTCGCGACCCTCTCCGTGATGCTACTCACCGGCACCGCGCTCGGCGCACAGAGCGTACCGAAGGCCATCTGGACGGACCCGCCGCACGACGCGCAGCATCCCGCGCGCATGCAGGTGCTGCACGTCCCCTCCGGCGGCGTGAAGATCAACGGCATCGCGCTCCTCGCCCCCGGCGCGGGCGTGCACCCGACGCTCGTGTTCCTGCACGGCCTGCCGGGCAACGAAAAGAACATCGACCTGTTGCAGGCGGTGCGTCGCGCGGGGTGGAACGCGATCACGATCAACTACCGCGGATCGTGGGGGAGCCCGGGGGGCTTCCGCTTCGACAACACGCTCGCCGACGCGGCGGCGCTGCTGGCTTTCCTGCGTGAGCCGGCGAACTCCCTCGCGCTCGGCGTGGACACGACGCGCCTCGTGCTGGCAGGACACAGCATGGGCGGCTGGGTGACGGCCATGACGGCGGGGCGCGACCGCGGGCTCGCCGGCGCCATCCTCATCTCCCCGGCCGACATGGGCGCCGAGGGCGGCGCGACGCGCGATCAGGCGATCGCGATGATGGCCGACAACATGGAGTCGCTCGCCGGCGGCACGGCGCAGACCTTCGCCGACGACCTGCGCAGCGGCGCGGAGGCGCGGCGGTGGGTGCACGCGGTGAATGGGCTCGCCCGGCTTCCGGTGCTCGTGCTGACGGCGGAGGACGGGCTCGCACCGGCGGCGGACACGCTCGTCACCAACCTGCGCCGCGCGGGCGACCGCCGGGTCACCGTCGTGCACCAGGCGACGGACCACTCCTGGTCGGACCGGCGGATCTTTCTCGAGAGCACGGTGCTGCGCTGGCTGCAGCAGCTCCCCGCGCGCACGGGAGCACGCTGAGAAAACGTTGGCGCCGTCGCGGCCCGGCGACGAAATTACCCGGGTGAGCGCTCTCTCCGATCTGCCCTCGGCCGACGACGCCGCGGCGCACCCCGCCCACGTCGCGCCGCCGCCCGCGGGCGACGCCGACGTACCGGTCGTCGTGATCGAGCCGCCGCGCGGATGGGGCTCCCTCGGACTCGGCGAGCTGTGGGCGCACCGCGAGCTGCTGTACTTCCTCACCTGGCGCGACGTGAAGGTGCGGTACAAGCAGACCGCGCTCGGTGTGGCCTGGGCGGTCATCCAGCCGCTGAGCACGATGGTCGTGTTCAGCCTCTTCTTCGGGCACCTCGCGAAGGTGCCGTCGGAAGGGGTGCCGTATCCGCTGTTCGCCTTCACCGCGCTGGTGCCCTGGACGTTCTTCGCCAACGGCCTGGCGCAGGCGTCGAACAGCGTGGTGCTCAACCAGAACCTGGTCACGAAGATCTACTTCCCGCGGCTGGCGATCCCGATCGCCACCGTGCTCGCGGGGGCGATCGACTACGGGCTCGCGTTCCTGCTCCTCATCGTGCTGATGCTGTACTACGGCGTCGTCCCGACGGCGAATGCGCTCTGGCTGGTGCCCTTCTCGCTTCTCGCGCTCGTCACGGCCCTCGGCGTCGGCTTCTGGCTCGCTGCGCTGAACGTGCAGTATCGCGACGTGCGGTACACGGTGCCCTTCCTGATCCAGATCTGGCTGTTCGCGACGCCGATCGCGTACCCGAGCACCCTGCTGTCGGAGCCGTGGCGCACGCTCTACGCGCTCAATCCCATGGTCGGCGTCGTCGACGGATCGCGCTGGGCGCTGCTCGGCACGGGATCGCCGCCCGGCGCGATGGTCGCGGCGTCCACGGTCGTCGCGCTCGTCCTCCTCGTGAGCGGAGCGCTGTACTTCCGCCGCATGGAGCGGACGTTCGCGGACGTGGTCTAGCGATGGCGATCCTCTCATGAGCGCGGTGTCCATCCGGGTGGCGGGCGTCGGCAAGCGGTACGACGTCGCGCGGGCGATCGATCCGCATCGCACGCTCCGCGAGGCGCTGATGGAGAGCGTGGGCGGCATGCTCGACGCGATCCGGCCGGCGCGCCGTCGCGACAGCACTTCGCCGTTCTGGGCGCTCAACGACGTGTCGTTCGAGGTCGCGCGGGGGGAGGCGGTCGCGCTCGTCGGCGGGAACGGGGCAGGCAAGAGCACCCTGCTCAAGCTCCTGTCGCGCGTGACGACGCCGACGACGGGACGCATGGAGCTGCACGGCCGCGTCGGGTCGCTGCTCGAGGTGGGCACGGGGTTCCACCCGGATCTCACGGGGCGTGAGAACGTCTTCCTCAACGGCGCGATCCTCGGCATGCGCCGCGCCGAGATCCTGGCGCGCTTCGACGAGATCGTGCAGTTCGCCGAGGTGGACCGGTTCATCGACACGCCGGTGAAGCGCTACTCGAGCGGGATGTACCTCCGGCTCGCCTTCGCCGTGGCGGCCCATCTCGAGCCGGAGGTGCTGCTCGTCGACGAAGTCCTCGCCGTGGGCGACGCGGCGTTCCAGCGAAAGTGTCTCGGCAAGATGGGCGACGTCGCCTCGTCCGGGCGCACGGTGCTCTTCGTGAGCCACAACATGGCGGCGGTGCAGAAGCTGTGCGACCGCGCCCTGTGGCTACGCGCCGGCCGCGTCGTCGAGAACGGCCCCACCGCGACGGTGGTGTCGCGCTACCTGCGCGCGACGCAGACGACGCGCATCGCACAGCAGTGGGACGACCCCGCCGCCGCGCCGGGCAACGAGCGCGTGCGGCTGCGGCGCGCCGCGGTGCAGTGGACGGACGGCAGCGGGGACGCGACGACGGACGAGATCACGACGCGCACGCCGCTCACCCTCGAGTTCGAGTACTGGAATCTGCGCGAGGGGGCGCAGCTGAATCTCAGCCTGCACGTCTACGACGAGCAGGGGACGCTGGCCTTCAACACGCTGCCGCCGGTCGGCTCGGCGTGGCGTGGCCGGCCATTTCCCGTCGGTCTCTTCCGCGACGTGTGCCGCATTCCGGGCGACCTGCTGAACGACGGCCGGTATCGCGTCGAGCTGCTCGTCGTGCAGGACGAGAACACGGTCGTCTACCGCCACGACGACCTGCTCGCCTTCGAGGTGCGCGACGCGGCGGAGCTGCGCGGCGAATGGTACGGCCGCTGGCCCGGCGTGGTCCGCCCGCTCCTCGAGTGGCGCACGGAGCTGGTGGAGCCGGGCGCGCCGCCGGCGGCGGGCTAGGCGCGGCATGCGCGTCAGCGTCGCGCTCCTCACGTACAACCACGAGCGGTACATCGCGCAGGCGATCGAGAGCGTGCTCGCGCAGCGCGGCGTGGAGCTCGAGCTGATCATCTCGGAGGATTGCTCGACCGACGGCACGCGCGCGATCGTCGACGCCTACGCGGCGCGTCATCCCGACATCATCCGCGTGGTGTCCGACGTGCGCAACGTGGGGATGACGCGCGCCTTCACGCGCGGGATCGAGGCGGCGACGGGCCGCTACGTCGCCCTGCTCGACGGGGACGACTACTGGACGTCACCGGACAAGCTGCAGATCCAGGCCGACTATCTGGATGCACGCCCCGAGTGCGCGATCTGCTTCCACAACGTCACCGTCGTGTACGAGAACGGCCGCGTGGCGCCGCACCTCTTCCACGGGCCGGGGCCAAAGCAGCACCTGAGGCGCCCGATGCCGAAGCCGGTGTCGACGCT
>Ga0068857_100003716_pt1 | contig 12806 bp, 9 predicted proteins | sample KBSCornC72_FD_66591 | JGI IMG/M metagenome (GOLD analysis project Ga0068857, IMG submission 66591) | Corn rhizosphere microbial communities from Kellogg Biological Station, Michigan, USA - KBS Corn C7-2 | ecosystem: Host-associated > Plants > Roots > Rhizosphere > Soil ...
ACAGATCCACGACATTGATGTAGCGGATCTTGAGGTCCGGGAACTCGGCGCGGAGCAACGCGATCGCGGCCAACGCTTCCTGAGTGGGAATGTCGCCGGCCGACGCCAACACGACATCCGGCTCGCCACCCTGATCGTTGCTGGCCCAATCCCACATACCGATACCTTTGGTGCAATGCCTGATGGCGGCATCCATATCCATGTACTGGAGGTGCATCTGCTTGTCGCAGACGATGACGTTGACGTAGTTCTGGCTCCGCAGGCAGTGGTCGGCAACCGATAGAAGCGAGTTCACGTCAGGAGGCAGATAAATGCGTGTTACTGCGGCACTCTTGTTCAGCACCACGTCCAGAAAGCCAGGGTCCTGATGGGTAAAGCCATTATGATCCTGACGCCAGACGGTCGACGTGATCAGCAGGTTCAGCGAGGCAATCTCTTCGCGCCAGGACAACTGGTTACAGATCGCCAACCATTTGGCGTGCTGGTTGAACATGGAATCGATTACGTGAACGAAGGCTTCATAGGACGAGAGGAAGCCGTGTCGTCCCGTCAGGAGGTAGCCCTCGAGCATCCCTTCAACCGTGTGCTCGCTGAGCATCTCCATGACGCGTCCGTCTGTCGCCAGTTCGCCGCCATCCGCGTCTTCAGGAAAATATTCAGCTATCCAGAATTTCTTGCTGACTTCATAGATGTCCTGCAGTTTGTTCGATGTATTCTCGTCCGGGCCGAATACGCGGAACCGGTCCATGTTCGCCTTCATCACATCCCGCAGGAAGGCCCCGAGAGGACGTGTATTCTCTGCTTCGATCTGTGCGGGCTTGTCGACCTTCAGGCGGTATCCCCGGAAATCGGGCAATCTCAAAGCCTTCTTCAGCAGCCCTCCATTGGCGTGCGGATTCGCGCTCATGCGGCGAATGCCCTTCGGCGCCAGTTCCTTGAGCTCCGGAATGAGCCTGCCAGTCGAGTCAAATAGCTCTTCCGGTTTTTGCGACCGCATCCATTTGTCAAGAATTTTGAGGCTCTCAGGATTCTTCTTGACGTCCGCGATCGGAACCTGATGGGCCCGCCAGAAGCCTTCGAGCCTGTGGCCGGCGGCCTCCTGCGGCGCACCCCAGCCTTTCGGCGAGCGCAATATGATCATGGGCCACCGGGGACGCCTGGCAACTCCGGAAGTGCGAGCCTCCTGCTGATACTTCCTGATTTCGGAAACGCAGTGGTCGACGGTAGCCGCCATCGCCTGATGCATGCTGTCGGGATCGGAGCCTTCTACGAAGTAAGGCGTCCAGCCGTAGCCCCGGAACAGGCTCTCCAACTCCTCATGACTGATACGTGCAAGCAGAGTTGGATTGTTGATCTTGTAGCCGTTCAAGTGGAGAATCGGCAGGACTGCTCCATCGCGAATCGGGTTCAAGAACTTGTTGATGTGCCAGGAGGTGGCCAAGGGGCCCGTCTCCGATTCCCCGTCGCCGACTACCGCCGCGACGATGAGGCTGGGATTGTCAAAGGCCGCGCCGCAGGAATGAGAGAGTACGTAGCCGAGTTCCCCTCCCTCGTGAATGGATCCCGGAGTTTCCGGCGTGCAGTGACTGCCGATACCGCCCGGGAAGGAAAACTGCTTGAAGAATTCCCCCAGACCTTCCGCGTCTTCGCTCTTGTCGGTGTAAATCTCGGAATAGGTTCCTTCCAGATAAGCAGGTCCCAGGACACCCGGGGCGCCGTGCCCGGGTCCGGCAAGAAAGATCATGTTGAGGTCGTATTTCTTGATCATACGATTCAGGTGGACATACATAAACGACAGGCCGGGGCTCGCTCCCCAGTGCCCGAGCAGCCGGTTTTTGATGTGCTCCGGCTTCAATGCCTCTTTAAACAGAGGGTTGCCTTGCAGATAGATCATGCCCAGGCTAAGGAAGTTACAGGCCCGCCAATAGGCATGTGTTTTGCGCAGTTCCTCAGCGCTGAGGGGCGCTCCCTGGATGGTGGATCTGGCCGTGCCGTACGCGCTCAGAAATTTTTGATCCACTTCCGCGACAGTTGGCGTTGCTTTGGTTGCCATTCTTATTTTCTCCTGTTCATTTTCGAAATCATCTAGCCATTCAACGGCTTTGGTTACCTTCGAAGCCCGATGTTCTTGACGGATTCCGTCTTGATGGATGCGATCCGTCCCGAAATATCGTGTTCAAGTACTTCCATCACTTATCCACGCCCCAGCATTTCCTTCGCAAAAGACACCACGCGTTCCGGCTCAAAGCCAAACTTTTTTTGCAGCGCTTTGAGCGGCGCTGACGCCCCGAAGGTCTCCATGCCGATGATGCGTCCCGATGCGCCGGAGTATCGCTCCCAGCCGAACGTCGATGCCTGCTCGATGGCGACGCGCGCCGTCACGTCCTCGGGAAGCACGCTTTTCCTGTATTTCCTGGTTTGGTTTTCAAAGATCTCCCAGGACGGCATGGATACGACGCGGGAGCGAATGCCATCGGCGACGAGTTTCTCGTGGGCTTCCACCGCGAGAATCAGTTCACTCCCGGAAGCAATCAGGATGACCTCAGGGCCCTTTCCCGGGGCTTCCGCAAGCACGTAAGCGCCGTGCGCCACGCCCGAGGCGGACGCGTACTTGCTCCGATCGAGCGTCGGCAGCGCCTGCCGTGACAAAGCGAGCACAGCGGGCGCATGACGGAGCCGCATGATATAGCGGTACGCCTCGACCACCTCATTGGCGTCGCCAGGCCGTATCGTGATCATGCCAGGGATGGCGCGCAGTGAGGCGAGATGCTCGACCGGCTGGTGAGTCGGTCCGTCTTCCCCGTCTCCCATGGCGTCGTGCGAAAAGATGAATATCGCCGGCAATTCCATCAAAGCGGAGAGCCGCATGGCCGGGCGCGCGTAATCGCTGAAGATGAAGAAGGTCGCTCCATAAGCCCGAAGCCCGGACTGACACAGCCCGTTCACGATGGCGACCATCGCGTGCTCGCGGATCCCGAAGTGCAAATTTCTCCCGCTTCGATTATTGGCCTGAAAGTCTCCTACTCCCGCGAGGATGGTTTTGTTCGACGGCCCGAGATCGGCCGAACCGCCAATCAGCCACGGGATGTTTTGCGCGAGCACATTCAACACCTTGCCGGAGGCCTCCCGCCCCGCGATGCCCTTGGGATCGGCGGGAAAAACGGGGAGGTTGCGGTCCCATTCTGCCGGAAGTTCGCGCCGTTCGATTCTGTCGATAGCTTCCGCAAGCTCTGGCTCGTTGGCCCGATACGCGGCGAAAAGCTCTGTCCATTCGCGCCTTGCCTTCGCGCCTCGCGCGCCCACGCCCTCCGTGAAATGCTCATAGATTCCTTCAGGAACCAGGAACTTCGCATCTTCCGGCCATCCGTAATAGCGTTTGACCAGCCGGACTTCTTCTTCGCCAAGAGGCTCCCCATGCGCGGCGGCGGTGCCTTGCTTATGCGGCGAGCCGTACCCGATGTGGCTATCTAGAACGATGAATGTAGGCCGGTCCTTTGTGCTCCGGAAGAGCTGCAGAGCGTGCTCGATGCGATCGGTGTCGTTGGCGTCGCCCACGCGCAGCACGTTCCAGCCATATGCCAGGAAACGTGCGGCGACATCCTCCGTGAACGCAATGTTCGTGTCTCCCTCGATCGTGATGTGGTTGTTGTCGAAAATCCAACAGAGGTTGTCGAGCGCCAGATGGGCCGCGAGCGATGCTGCTTCCGACGAGATGCCTTCCATCAGGCAGCCGTCTCCGCAGACGGCGTAGATGTTGTAATCGAAAATCGTAAAGCCGTTCCGGTTGTAGCGTTGGGCGAGCCATTTTTCCGCGATGGCCATGCCGACACTGGTGGCGACTCCCTGGCCGAGCGGGCCGGTCGTAGTCTCCACACCGGAGACCCAGCCGTACTCCGGGTGTCCCGGCGCCCGGCTATCGAGCTGGCGGAAATGCCGGATATCGTCGAGGGTCACCGCTGGCTGCCCCATCCGCTCATAGGTGCTATTCACAGCCTGGGTCCGGGTGAGATGAAGCAGCGACCATAGCAGCATAGACGCGTGGCCATTGGAGAGCACGAACCGGTCGCGATTGGGCCAGATCGGATCCTGGGGATCGAACTGCATTACACGATTCCAGAGCGTGTATAACAGCGGCGCGAGCGCCATAGGCGTACCCGGGTGGCCGGACTTGGCCTGCTCTACCGCGTCAATCGAAAGCGTGCGGATGGTATTGATCGATAGCTGAACTATGTCGCGAGCAGCCTTCGCTTCAGCCAGATACGGAGTGCCCATCTCTCATTCCTCGCTCGTCCAGGTTCCCTTACGATGCGGCGCGAGCCTTCTGTTCGAAAACTCCCGCGAATTCCCGGTACCGCTTGGCGATTTCTCCAGCGGCATCCTGCCGGCTGATCTTTCCTTGGTTCCACGCGACGAGCGGGTCCCAGAAACACGTCCGACCGACGGCGAAGCCGATAAAGCCCGGCGCGGTCGCCGCGGTCGCCAGCCATTTCCGCACCTTTGCATCGTCCTCGCCCCGCCCCAGGATGATGCATCCGACTTTTTGCCGGCCACTGCGGCGCGCGGCCGCGACGACTTTCTCGCAATCTTCGCGACGTTCAAGGCCTTCGATTTTCCATACATCGGGCTCGACCCCTGCGTCCTGCAATTCGTGGATGGTTTGAACCATTAGCTGCGGGCGAAGCTCCAGGTCATAGGCCCTCCTGTCTTCCTTGACACGCCTGAGCTGCGCCGCTACCGGTGGCACCAGCAGCTCGAACATATACAGGCTCGAACTTTTCCCGTGGAGGAAATCCGACAGCCGTTTGAGCCGGCCCGCTTGCCGCGTGTTCAATGCTTTGTCGCCCTCCGCGTTATACCGGACCAGGACCTTGCAGAAGGTCGGACGAAAGGCTTCGATGTGCTTAGCGAACTCTTCGCCGTACTCGAAATCGAACTCTTCCTGACCGCTCTTCTCGCAAGGACATGACGTGAAGAATTTTTCCGCGGCGGCATCGCGAAGAATGGCGGCGCCGAATTGCTCGTCCACGAGGATTCCGGCCTTGTCCCTGGGGACTCCCAGCTCTATGGCAGTTTTGAAGCCATCGTAGATGACCTGTTTGGTTTGGACGATCTTCTCCGTGTGCTCCCTTGTCAGCGGGCCCTTCCATCCGAACATCTGCCTTTGAAACGAGCCGCGGTGGTCGAAGGGTAGTATGTACAGAGGTTTGTCGAAGCCGATTTCCGTCATAGATTCTCCTTGAGCTTGCGGTAGCGCCGGATCAATGTGTTGGTGGAACTGTCATGGCGGACATGGAGCTCCGCGCCGCTCTTCAATTCGGGAATGATTTGCTCGGCCAGTGCCTTGCCCAGTTCCACGCCCCATTGATCAAACGGATCTATCTGCCAGATGGCGCCCTGCGTGAAGACCGAATGCTCGTAAAGCGCGACGAGCTTGCCTAGCGCCGCCGGTGTCAACCGATCAACCAGGATCGTGTTCGATGGCCGATTGCCCTCGAAGACGCGGTGCGGCGCCAGCCAGTCATCAATGCCTTCAGCTCTGACTTGCTCGCGTGTCTTGCCGAAAGCCAGCGCCTCGGCCTGCGCGAAGACATTCGCCACCAAAATGTCGTGATGTTGTCCGATCGGGTTCAGGGGCCGGCCGAACGCGATGAAGTCGCACGGAACAAGCCGAGTCCCCTGATGGATCAACTGGTAAAAGGAATGCTGGCCGTTGGTCCCCGGCTCACCGAAATAGACTGGACCGGTCTCGCAGGTTACGCGGCTCCCGTCGAGCATGACCTGCTTCCCAAGGCTTTCCATTGTCAACTGCTGCAGATAGGCTGGAAATCGCTTGAGGTATTGTTCGTAGGGCAAGACCGCAACCGTGTGCGCGCCGAAGAAATCGTTATACCAGAGCGACAGAAGACCCATCAGCACAGGCAGGTTGCGCTCGAACGGGGCCGTGCGGAAGTGCTCATCCATCTGGTAGCAGCCATCGAGCATGGAACGGAAGTTCTCCTGACCGATGGCCAGCATGGTCGACAGGCCAATTGCCGACGTCATCGAATAGCGCCCGCCGACCCAGTCCCAGAACTCGAACATGTTGGCGGTATCAATACCGAATTTCGACACCGCCGCAGCGTTTGTCGAGACGGCGACAAAATGGCTGGCGACCGACCTTTCGTTGTACTCCAAACCCGCCAGCAACCAGGAGCGCGCGCTTTGGGCGTTCGTCATCGTCTCAAGCGTCGTGAAGGTTTTGGATGAAACGATGAAAAGCGTTTCCGCGGGATAGAGATCGCGGACGGCTTCGGCGAAGTCGTCGCCATCGACATTCGAGACGAAGCGGAATGTCAGACCGCGCTCGCTGTAATGTTTAAGCGCTTCATAGGCCATCACAGGTCCCAGGTCGGAACCGCCGATACCGATGTTGACGATATTGCGGATGCGTTTTCCGGTGTGGCCCTTCCACACGCCGCTGCGGACACGGTTGCTGAAATCGGCCATCCTGTCGAGCACTGCGTGAACTTGAGGCACGACATTCTGTCCGTCGACGGTGATAGACGCCCCTCGCGGAGCGCGTAAAGCAACGTGCAGGACCGGCCGGCCTTCCGTAATATTGATCCTCTCGCCCCGAAACATAGCGTCGATCCGCGTCCGCAGGCCGGACTCGTTCGCCAGTTGAAGGAGAAGCTGGAGCGTTTCCCCGGTTATCCGATTCTTCGAATAATCCAGGTAAACGCCCGCGGCTTCGCTGGAGAAACGCTCGCCGCGAATCGAGTCCTGTTCGAACAGGTCGCGGAGATGCAAGCTCCGGACTTCCTGATAATGCGCCTCGAGCGCTTTCCAGGCCGGCAGCTCGGTGGCGGCGATCCCGGCTTGAACCTTTGCGGATGTTTGCATGCTCATCGATCCTCCTCAGCCCGGAGTCACCCTAACCGGCCTTCTTGAGTAAGGCGCCCTTCGACGCAATGACGCCCATCAGTTCGTTCCAGGATTTGACGAACGACTTGGCTCCCTCGTCCTGGAGTTGAACCGCCAACGCATCGATATCTACTCCGGCGTTTACAATCTGCGCCAGGACCTCCTCGCAGTCGCCGCCATCAGCCGGCAAGATTGAATCGAGTTTTGTGTACTTGGCGAGCGCCTTCAAAGTCGCTTCTGGCATGGTGTTCACCGTGAACGGAGCAGCCAGCGCCTTGACGTAGAGAATGTCGGAGGCCGAGGGATCCTTGGTTCCCGTACTTGCCCACAAAAGGCGTTGCGGACGGGCTCCGGCATTGTAAATTCGCTGCCACGCGGGCGATGTAAGCAAGGCGCGGGCTGCCCGGTAAGTTCTCCTGGCGATGGAAATTCCAAGCCGGTTTTGCAAGACCGCAGGCAGTTTCTTCGAGACCGCGGCGTCCCACCTGCTGACGAACACCGAGGCTACGGACCCGACATTGGGATTAAGTCCGGCGTCTAAGCGCCGCTCAATGCCACGGTGGAACGCCTCTGCCGCGGCCAGGTATTGTTCCCGCGAGAACAGCAGGGTCACGTTGATCGGAACACCGGCGAAAATCGCCTCCTCGATTGCGGGCAGCCCTTCCTTAGTGCCGGGGATCTTGATGAACACGTTAGGCCGGTTGGCCCGGGCAAAAAGGTCTTTGGCCGCGCGTAGCGTCGCGTCCGCATCATGGGCGAGGACCGGCGCCACCTCGAGCGACGCCCACCCGTCCACGGTATTGGTCTGATCGTGGATCGGCCGGAACAGGTCGGCTGCCCGGGTGATGTCTTCTAGCGCCAGTTCGAAGAAGAGCGCTTCGCCAAATTTGCCCGCCGCGACCTTCTCGCGAATCGAAACATCGTACGAGGCGCTGTTTCGGATGGCGTGCTCGAAAATCGTCGGATTCGAAGTGAGCCCCGTCACCGACAATTCATCGATGTAGGTTTTGAGCGTGCCTGAATCGAGCAGTTCACGCGTGATGTTATCCAGCCAGAGGCTCTGACCCAAATTGTAAAGTAATTGAGTGGCTTTCATCGTTCACCTCGATTTCAGGCTCACTCTCGGATCCGGATGCTGCAAAGCGTTCTGCCGTTCCGAGCTTTTCGTCAGGTCCTTCAACAACTGAAATTTCGCTGCGGAGTCGGCTTTGCACATGATTTCCCTATGAGGCGAGCGCATGATCAACGATCTCCCGGGCTTCCGTGACGATTGTGTTGAGATGCCCGGCATCCTGGAAGCTCTCCGCGTAAATTTTGTAAATGTTCTCCGTACCCGAGGGACGGGCCGCAAACCAGCCGCTGGCAGTCACCACTTTGAGGCCGCCGATAGGCGCGCCGTTCGCGGGGGCTCGGGTCAGCTTGGCGATGATCGGCTCACCTGCCATGCTTGCCTCCTGGACGGCTTCCGGCGAGAGTCTCTCCAGTTTCGCCTTTTGGTCCGGCGTCGCCGGAGAATCAATCCGCGTGTAGAACGGCGTACCGAATTCCGCCGTCAGCGCTTGGAAATGTTCCCCCGGGTCCTTGCCCGTTCGGGCAGTGATCTCAGCCGCGAGCAGGCTCATGATCGGCCCGTCTTTGTCGGTCGTCCACACGGTGCCATTACGGCGAAGAAAACTTGCCCCGGCGCTCTCCTCGCCGCCGAAGCAATACGAACTGTCAAACAGGCCTTCGACGAACCACTTAAACCCCACCGGCGTTTCGCATAGCCTGCGGCCTAGCCGCTTCACGACGCGGTCGATCATGCTGCTGCTGACCAGCGTCTTGCCGACTGCGGCTTGCGGTGGCCAATCCGGCCGATGCGTAAGCAGATATTGAATGGCCACCGCGAGGTAATGGTTGGGATTCAGCAGTCCCGCGCGCGGTGTGACGATACCGTGCCTGTCCGAATCGGGGTCATTAGCGAACGCCACCTGATACCGGTCTTTGAGAGCAACGAGCCTGGCCATTGCATACGGGCTAGAGCAGTCCATCCGGATACGGCCATCGTGATCGACCGTCATGAATGAGAACGTGGGGTCGATTTCGGGGTTCACAACAACGATGTCCAATCCGTAAAGAGCATTGATCGGAGCCCAATAAGGCTGGGAAGCGCCGCCGAGCGGGTCCACCGCGAGCTTAAGACGGGCGCTGCGGATGGAGTCCATGTCCAGGACGTTTCCCAGGTCGCGGACGTACGGCAGAACGAAATCTATCTCGTGGGTGGTAGGTGCTTTGAGCGACCTTTCGAATGGCATGCGCTTTACAGCAGCCTTACCTTTTCGCAGGAGTTCGTTGGCACGAACTTCGATCCAATCGGTCACATCCGTATCGGCCGGGCCGCCATTGGTTGGGTTGTACTTGAAGCCCCCGTCCTCCGGCGGGTTGTGCGACGGCGTAATCACGATCCCGTCCGCAAGGTCCTCGTTATGGAGTTCGTTGTGCGTCAGGATCGCCCGGGAAATCACTGGGGTGGGAGTCACTCCGTCGTCCCGCTGAATTACCGTCTCGACTCCGTTGGCCGCCAGGACCTCGAGGGCAGTCCGTTCTGCTGGTCTCGAAAGGGCATGCGTGTCCTTTCCCATATAAAGCGGACCGCCGGTTCCGTTCGCGCTCCGGTAATCGCAGATCGCCTGCGTGATGGCCAGAATGTGAGCTTCGGTAAAAGCGCCCCCAAGTGAGGAACCACGATGTCCGCTTGTGCCGAAGCTAACCAATTGGCTGGGATCATCCAGGTCAGGCAGTCGCGAATAGTAGGCTCGTTCGAGCTGGGAGACATCCACCAGCATCTCTTTTGGCGCCGGATGACCGGCCAAAGGTGATATCGCAGCTCGCGCTTCTACGGCGCGGGGCATAACTCCCCCTTCCTAATGACCGTGATCGCGCCATTGGCATTGCCGGTTCCTTCCGAGTTTCTTTTGAGTCCCAGGCGCCTCACGGAATTACATGGTGCGTGTCATTCCACAGCCGGATCACCGGCCGCGAGAGATCATTTTCATAGCCCAGCGCGCTCAGGCTGGCTGTACTTAACATAAAGGACCTTGCATGGAGCGACGCTTCGATACCGATCCAGCGGGCGGCCAGCACGCGAATGAAGTGTCCGCTGGAAAACAGCAGCACATTACCCTCGGTCCCCCGCACGCGACTCACTACGCGATCCGCCCGGGCGGCTACCTGCGCCGGGGATTCGCCTCCCGGACAACCGTCCCGGAAGAGGTTCCAACCGGGGCGCTCGCGAAGGATCTCGGCCGTCCGCCTGCCTTCATAATCTCCGTAGTTCCACTCGACCAGGTCGCCATCGATTTCGGCAGCAGCGCCGAAACCCGCAAGATCGCAAGTGCGAACGGCGCGCTGTAAGGGACTTGTGAGCACCCTGGCGAAGGTCACACCTCTCAATCGTTCTGTCAGGCTGCGAGCATTACGTTCACCCGCCTCGGTTAACGGTAGATCGGTGCGGCCCGTATGCTGGCCTGTGAGAGTCCAAGCGGTTTCGCCATGCCGAGCCAGATAGACAATGGGCAGATTATTGCTCATAATCCGACTTCCCGTTCTCAGGAGGGTCTCTCCCGCGGCACAGCCCGTTGACGGGAAACTCACCCAAGAAGGCCACTCAGCGGTCTCTCCCATCTTTCTTACTTCGGCCTATACATCCAACGCGCGGAAACTTTTTCCTCGCCCTTGAGATGCGGATCGGAATCGCCAGGGTCTATTTTATTTTTAATAAGCGGCAGGACCGGTCGAAGAGACACCGGAAGAACGGCCAACCGTGAGCAGTCCTACGTACCGAACTTCGTTTGTGCAATCAGACCCGCCGCTGGTAGTGTTGCAAACGGTGATCGACCTGGATGAGACGGAACCGGCCAGCGCTGTTCAAGGGACGCCATTTAGAAGCCGAGGTCAGCGTCTTCTGCGTCCGGTGGTATCTCCCATTTGGACGCGCATTCGATATTGCACTGCTGCATCGGCAAATCATCGTTCCTCCCCAATACAAGTGGTACTTCGTGCGCCCTGGCGTCCGTCAAGCTATAACGCACCAAGTGGTTCTCGACGCTCCAGGACCGCTGATTCAGGTGACGGCGGGTTTCTCGTAACCATCAAAGGCGATCGGATGTCTAACGCCGAATTCAAGCAGTTCCTGGAGGCCACGTTTCGGTCGTACCGCAGCATAGTCAAGCCGGGCGCCTCCATGTACCTCTGCCATTCCTCTTCTTGGCAACGCGAATTCCAAAATGCATTGGAGTCGGCGGACTTCGAAGTTCGTTGCCAGATCATCTGGGCGAAGAACACCTTCGCCTGGGTTTCGGTCGTTACAAGTTCCAGCACGAGCCGATGTTCTACTGTCACATCGCAGGCGAGAAGGACCCCTGGTACGGCGACAAGACCCAGTCGACGCTGTGGAGCGAGAAAAAGCCTGCGCCGAACCGCATCCACCCAACCGCCAAACCAGCAGAGCTGATGCCGAGCTTGTAAGGTCGAGCGGTTCTTCTCGGAGATCCTGTATCCTCCGTTGGGCCATCGGTTGCTGGACTGGCAGCGAAAAGTCCTGCGCGATATCTACGGCACGGTCGCACCAGAAAGCGGTCTTCGTCGCTACCTGCATGGTTTCGTTTCGGTCGCTAAGCAGAATGGGAAGTCCTTCCTGTTTGGCGGTTTCCCCATCTATCACCTGTTGATGGAGGACGAACTCAACCCTGAAGCGTATGATTGTGCCGCCGCGAAGGACCAGGCCGGCATCGTCTTCAAGGCTGCGGCGCGACTGGTTAACGCGAACTCTGATTTGCGAACGCGTCTTCGCCTCCTGGAAGTCACCTTCGAACGAACGCGAGTGGACGGCTGGCGTACATTCAAGGAAAAAGGAATTGCATGGGTGGTGCGCAGCAATTTCGGGAGCGTTTTCGGACTGGGTGGTTTCTTGATTCACTTTACCTTCGTGGCCGCGTAAAGTTTGCCAGGGAGGGATCGCAACCCTTTGGCCGTTGCGCCTGGATGACGGCGCATCCGGAAGTTATTCCACTTTGACTGGTAACCCGCAAACTGAGGAATTGGCAGTTCGCAAGCTACCGATAACAGCTGATAACAGGACCCGGCGAGACTACGACCCTGGCTCTACCGGGCAGGCCAATACCATTTCGGTTTGTTCAATAGCGTGGAGCCCTCCAGCTGCGTTTCTCCAAATTCCTTTACTAGATGGAGGCGAGTGCAAACAGGCGCAGTCGTCAGTTCCTCGATGAGTTGCGATGCATGCGAAACCACAATGATTTGAGTGTGTTTCGCTGCGGCGAGTATCAGCCTTGCAAGGGCCGGAAGAAGGTCAGGATGCAGGCTCGTTTCCGGCTCGTTCAGCACCATCAGCTCCGGTGGGCGCGGAGTAAGTAAAGCAGCGGTCCATAAGAGATAGCGCAGCGTTCCATCCGACAATTCCATTGCGGAAAGTGTCCGAAGCAATCCGTGTTGCTGCAACAGCAGTTCGAAGCGTCCATTCTGCACTTCTACTGAAAGCCGGCTGCCTGGGAAGGCGTCCTCAAGAGCCATGGTGAGCGCTTCGTCTGACCGAATCTCGAGAATTGTCTGCAGGGCAGCTGCGAGATTACTCCCGTCATGGTTAAGCACCGGCGTAAAAGTGCCAATCTGCGCAGCACGTGCAGGCGAGTCAGAGTCGGTGCGGAAATGGTCGTAGAATCGCCAGCCACGAACAGATTCGCGAACTGCCAGCATCTCTGGAGCTCGCTGCGGGTCGGCGACACTGGCCAGCATGCTGTCGGTGTCAGAGAGGTGCTGGGTGAGCATCACTGGCTCTTCATCGTGTGTCGTGGCGAGCCAGACGAAATTGTTTCTGCGATCAACAAGGGCAGAAGCTTTACGGAAGA
>Ga0068857_100003720_pt1 | contig 12802 bp, 8 predicted proteins | sample KBSCornC72_FD_66591 | JGI IMG/M metagenome (GOLD analysis project Ga0068857, IMG submission 66591) | Corn rhizosphere microbial communities from Kellogg Biological Station, Michigan, USA - KBS Corn C7-2 | ecosystem: Host-associated > Plants > Roots > Rhizosphere > Soil ...
GGGATGGGTCCAGTTCAACGCCTCTATTCTGTTCCGGAATTGCGCCGTGCCCTCGCCTAATTTACGGGCCAAAATGCTTTCGGCCTCCGCTCGTGGCAGAACCACCGGCGTTCCGTCAGCATATAGAACTTGCCTTAAAGCTTCTCGATCCGCATTTGCCAATGAAGTTGGTGGCGCATTCGTCGCTTTTTTCGCAGCCTCCAACGCGAATTTCCACTCGGCATCAATTTCCTTGAACAACTTTGTGTAAGCTTCGGACACGCCCTTCAAAGATTCCAGGGATTGATTTGTGAACAAGACGGCTACGGATGGATTTACTGTCTGGTCCGCCGCAAAGTTTGCGAGCAACGGTTTGGCGTTGGTTGCGAAACCGGCATCCGGCAGTTTCGACAATTCGAACCATGGTTTGAATATCGGATCAGGTTTTTTAGCGCGGACATCCAAATCACTCATCCACCTGCGTAGCACCGTAGGGTTCACTTTTCTTTCACCGGCAAAGGTTTCGAATTTTGATTTGTCCTCGAGCTTCTCTGCCTCTCGCGCCGCCAGCAGATAATCACCGACGTGCTGCCTTAATTCGGAGACGTACTGCGCGATTTCCTTGACCTTGTATTCCTCGCTTTCCGCTTCAATCTTGACCTTTTGTTTCAGAAAATCCTGGTAGTCAGACGAATCCTTGAGCGGGACAAGCAGCGGCAACTCCCCCGGTTCTTCGCTGCTGGCGAAAACACCATGCAGTGAATAGTAATCCTTGGTTGGAATCGGATCGAATTTATGATCGTGGCAACGTGCGCAGGCGACGGTAAGTCCCAGTGTTCCGCGAGTCACGACGTCAATGCGGTCATCGATGATGTCGTTTTGATTGTTTAGAAATCTTCGGCCAAGCGTCAGGAAGCCGAGCGCCGCTAGTGATCGCTTATCCTCTCCTAGCGGCAACTTGTCCGCCGCGATTTGCTCGATCAGGAACTGATTGTAAGGTTTGTCTTCGTTGAAAGCGCGCACGACGTAATCGCGGTAAGTGTATGAAAACGCGTAGCGCCGTTCTTCACCGCCCGCCAAATAGCCTTTCGTGTCCGCATACCGTGCGACGTCCAGCCAGTAGCGTGCCCAACGCTCGCCATAATGTGGCGAGGCGAGCAAGCGATCGACGAGTCGCGCATACGAATCCGGCCGTTGGTCGCAAATGAAGGCTTCGACCTCTTCGTAGGTTGGTGGAAGGCCGGTGAGATCGTAAGTCACGCGGCGAATCAGCGTCCGCCGATCGGCCATGGGAGCGGGATTAAGATTTCGTTTTTCTAAAGTTGCGAGGACAAAATTATCGACTGGCGTTTGAACCCATCGCGAATTCTTGACGACGGGCAGAGCAGGCTTTTTTACCGGCTGAAATGCCCAATGTTTCGCCCGCACCCTGGCAATCTCATCAGTCGGATGCGAGGCAACGCTTGAGCGGGGCAGGGGAGCGCCCATTTTGACCCAGGCTTCGAGGCTGGCGATTTGTTCAGACGAAAGCTTTTTGTTTTTCGGCGGCATCTTGAGATCAGGGTCGGTGTAGCGTACCGCTTTGATGAGAAGACTGCCTTCTATATCGCCAGGAATGACGGCTGCTCCGGTATCTCCACCTTTGAGCAGCGCCTCCGGGGAATCGAGCCGCAGGCCACCCTTCAATTTCTCCGCTTTCTCGCTGTGACAGGAGTAGCAATGATCGGCGAAGATCGGTCGAACTTTGTTTTCGAAGAATTCGATTTGTTCCGCGGTGGGTTCGGCGGCGCGGAGCATCTGGGAAAAGATTGCTGCCAACAGATACAGTAATTTTCCGGGGACTTTGCTCATTGCGTGTTTTGTCGCCGAATTAGACGGTATTCAAAACTGATAAATTCGCAAGGCCGGCAAAATTCCCAAAACCACTAATGGACACAAATTCACACGAATAAAATGATTTTTACGCGGGCCGCTCACTGTATCTGTTGCCGCATGGATATCCAGTTCGTAGCTATGTCTTTGAGATTAGTGTTCATTAGCGTTTATTAGTGGTTTATTCATTTGCCATCACGGCCATTCGTACCTAGTCTATTTCCGTGGTAATTAACTCGCAGACAACCACGACGATTTAGCGTTCATCGCCCGACCGGGATGGACGCCAACGCCTCGACATACACTTCGGGGCGTTTTTGTTTATGAGACCAGCCGCAAAAGAACATAAAGAATCATTAGCCGCAAAAGAACGCATAGAACGCAAAGAGAACCGCTAATAATCGCTAATGAGACGCTAATCTGAATCAGCGATTATCAGCGGAGATTAGCGGTTAACAATGAGTTTTCACCATGCAAGCCAATACCCAAACACCCGAACGCAAAACTCTCGACGAGCGGAATAAAATGACCGAACTCGAACGCATCCGCCATTCCTGCGCCCACGTCATGGCTACTGCTATCCTTCGCCTTTGGCCCGATGCCCAATTCGCCGCCGGTCCGCCCGTCGAAAACGGCTTTTACTACGACGTCGATCTCAAGCATCGCATCACTCCCGAAGATTTTCCGAAAATCGAAGAGGAGATGAAGAAGGAGATTAAGGCCAATCATACGTTTGAAAAGATTGTCGTGACTCGCGAGCAGGCGATTAAAGATTCGGAGAGTGGGAGATTGGGTGGCTTGACCGAACGTCCGGGCAATCCCAGCAAATTCAAGCTCGGCAATCTCGCGGACATTCCCGAAGGCGAACCGATTTCTTATTACAAGAACGGCGATTTCCTCGACCTCTGCGCCGGGCCGCATGTGATGCGCACCGGCAACATCGGCGCGTACAAACTCACCAGCGTCGCCAGCGCCTATTACAAAGGGGATGAGCGCAATCCGCAGCTTCAGCGTATTTACGGCACGGCTTTCAAGAACAAGACCGAGATGGAGGCGTACTTCAAGATGCTTGAAGAAGCCAAACGTCGCGACCATCGCAAGATCGGCCAGGAGATGGGCTTGTTCACTATTGACTCCGATTTCACTGGTCCTGGCCTGCCGCTTTGGTTGCCGAAGGGTGGCGCAATTGTTGAGGAGTTGGAGAAGTTGGCAAAGGAGACTGAATTCGCTGCGGGATACTTCCGCGTGAAGACTCCACACATTGCCAAAGAGAAGATGTATCTCACTAGCGGACATTTACCTCTGCTTTACAAAGAATCGATGTTTCCGCCTATGTCATTAATGGAAGGCGACAGCAGAGATCGAATTGAACGGGCGGCGAAAGCGCGCGAAGAGAAACTTCAACTTCAGAAAGAAGATAATTTTGCCGATGCCAAGAGGATCGCTGAACTGGATGAAGAGATTATTCAGATAGTCGCGCGAGGTGGTTTTCTCTCGGACAATTACTACCTCAAAGCTATGAACTGCCCGCATCACCACCGAATCTTTGCGGCGGAGCCTCGGAGTTATCGGGATCTTCCACTTCGTCTTGCGGAATACGGCACCTGCTATCGTTACGAACAATCAGGCGAACTTATCGGCCTCATGCGCGTTCGCTCGCTCAACATGAACGATGCGCATATTTACTGCACCGAGGACCAGTTCGCTGAAGAATTCAATGCCGTTAACGACATGTATTTGAAGTATTTCAAGATCTTCGGCATCGAGAAATACGTGATGCGTTTCAGCACTCACGATCCGTCGCGGCTCACCGGCGACAATGCCAAATTCGTCAATGAACCTGAGCTTTGGAAACAGACCGAAGATATGGTCCGACAAACTCTCATCAATTCAAAAATCAATTACATAGAAGTGCCGAACGAAGCTGCGTTTTATGGCCCGAAAATCGATGTGCAGGTCTGGAGCGTGATTGGTCGCGAATTTACTCTGGCGACCAATCAGGTTGATTTCGCTGTGCCCAAACGGTTCGGCCTCGTTTATCGCGATCGCGACAATACCGAGAAAACCCCGCTCTGCATCCATCGCGCGCCGCTGGGCACCCACGAGCGGTTCATCGGTTTTCTCATTGAACATTATGCCGGCAATTTTCCACTGTGGCTCGCGCCGGAACAGGTGAGAGTTTTGACCATCAGCGATGATGAGGCACTGGTAAAATATGCTAAAGCGATTGTGACCGAGCTTCGCTCGCACATGGTTCGCGCTCAGGGCGATTATGGGAATGATAAGATCAACGGAAAGATCCAGCGCGCTGAGGAAGCGAAAGTGCACACGATGCTCGTCATTGGGCCTCGGGATATGGAAGCGGGGAATGTGAGTTTGCGGCTACATGGAAAAGGGAATCAGGGAGCGAAACCGAAAGGGGAAGTTATTGCTGATATCTTGGCGGCGATTAAAGAGCGGCGGCCCTAAAAGCTTGTCTGAATGAGGCTCGTATTGGACACAAGTGTGCTTGTGGCGGCGGCGCGTTCGAAACGCGGAGCCTCACACGCGCTGCTGTCGCGTCTGCCAGATTCAAGGTTTCAGCCAACTGTGTCCGTGCCGCTCTTCTTCGAATACCGCGCTTTGCTCCTGCGCCCTGAAAACTTGCTCCAGCGCTCGCCTGCGCAAGCCGATGGCTTTCTGGACTTTCTCCTCTCCGTAAGCCATCTGCAGGAGATTTTTTTCTATGGCGGCCAGCGTTGCCTGATCCGGACGACGACTTGATTCTTGAACTGGCGGTTGCCGCTGGCTGCCGCTATATTGTGACGCATAATCTGCGAGATTTTCGTGGAACCGGGAAAATGGGTAATCACGGCCGTTACGCCGGGGGATTTCCTGAAAGTCCTTGAGAAATAAACATGAGCACCTTGACCATCCAAATGCCTGAAAGCCTGGCTCGGCAGTTGCGCGAGTGTGCCGCCAAAGAGGGCGTGACCGTTGACCAACTGATTTCTTCCGCCGCCGCAGAAAAGCTAAGTGCGCTAATCACTGTGGACCAACATCGCGAGCGTGCCCGCGCGGCAAAACGTGAAGATTTCGTGGCGTTTCTTAATGACTCACCGGACGTACCTCCGATTTCAGGCGACGAGTTGTAGTCCGTACTGACTGTAGGTTTCAACTCTTCCGCAACCACGGCGCCAATTTTTCGCCCGCCCAAATCTTATCAATCGGCTGGCGCTCGCGAACCAATGCCGCCTGTTTTCCATTTACCATCACTTCAGCCGCAAATGGTCGCGTGTTGTAATTCGACGCCATTACGAAGCCATAAGCCCCGGCGCTTAATAATGCGAGATAGTCGCCCTGGCCGACTTTCGGCAATGGACGGTCATGGCAAAAGAAATCGCCGGACTCGCAGATCGGACCGACCACGTCGGAACTAATCAAAGCGCCATTCTTGCGTGAGAGCGGCAGAATTTCGTGATACGCGTCGTAAAAGGCCGGACGAATCAGATCGTTCATGGCAGCATCAACAAGCAGGAAATTCTTTTTGCCGGTTTTTTTCACATATTCGATCCGCGTTAGCAGAATGCCCGAATTCCCGGAGATAAATCGTCCGGGCTCCATGAGTATTCGCAATCCGAGCGACTTAAGCAGCGGCACGAGTCGAGCTGCATATTTTTCCGGTGTGAGAATGTTTTTTGCTGCGCTTGATTTCCACCAGGACTCGGGTCCGCTGGCGAGTGCCGGTTTATAAACGATCCCCAGTCCGCCGCCGATGCTCAGGAATTCGATGCCGTGTTTTTCCTTTAGTCGAGCCGCCAGAGGCACGATTTTTTGGACAGCTTTTTCGAAAGGAGTCACTTCTGTGATCTGCGAGCCGATGTGCATTTGAACGCCGCGCAGCCGCAAGTTCTTCAACTTGCTGGCGCGCTCGTAAACGCCCTCAATTTTTTCATAAGCAACGCCGAACTTATTGGCATAGGTGCCGGTCGTGATTTTCTTGTGCGTGCCCGCCTCAACATTTGGATTCACCCGAACCGCAATCGGCGCAACCTTTTTCATTCGCGCGGCAATCCGATTGATGCGTTCGAGTTCCGGTTCGCTCTCCGCGTTGAACGTGTAAACGCCTTTCTTGAGCGCGAATTCGATTTCAGATTCGCTCTTGCCCACGCCTGCAAAGGCGCATTTCGATGGATTGCCACCGGCGTTGATGACGCGTTGCAATTCGCCGCCACTAACGATGTCAAAGCCGCTGCCCAGATTCGCCAGTGTGCGAAGGACGGATTGATTCGAGTTCGATTTGACCGCAAAGCAAATCAGGTGCTCGACGCCTGACATCGCGCGATCGAGACGCTGAAAATGTTCGCTTAGTGTATTTTGTGAATAGACGAAGAGAGGGGTGCCGTATTTGCGGGCGAGTGTTTCGAGAGAAACGCCTTCGCAATAAAGTTTGTTGCCAACGTAACGAAAGTCATGCATCGCAAAAAAGTCTAAGGTCTAAAGTCCAAAGTCTAAAGTCTAAAGAGTGGTAGCAGCCGAGGTAACGAGGCTCAAAAATCGCGGACTTAAACGGGTTTCGGATTTGATCGGAGCCTCGTTACCTCGGCTGCTACATTTCCAAAGATTTGAGACATATCGGGGCGTGTAGACGCAATTGGCGCGGTGTGGTGACACCGCGCCCTCCTTGGCGTCTGGCCTATAATTATTGGCCAGCTAAAATCTTTGCGCGTTCCGCGTGGTATTGGTCGGGAGTGATTTGGTCTGCCTCGTAGCGCTGCAACAGCGCATTCAGCTTCTGAACTTTTTCATCAGAAACGGGCGGTGGCGGCCCCTTTGGCAGGGCATACATCGGACGGGATTCAGGAGTCGGGCGCGTTTCTTTGGGCCTCTTCGATTGCTGCGCTTGCTTCGTCTCGGCCTCTGGTGACCTCTTTCTGGGCGGAGGCGCTGGTAGCGTTTCGTTTGCATCGGTTGAAGCGCTCGGCCGGCTTGTGGAAGTTACTTCGGGCTCACGAGATGCCGGAGCTGGCGTTGAAGCAGAAGGTTGAGTTGCAGGAGGTTGAACGGCGACTGTCGGCTGACCGCCTTGAGCATTAATTTCTTTCATCTTCGCTTCCAAAGCTTCGCGAGCCTTTGCGATTCGTTCGGAATCCGGTCGTGATGCTGTTACCGGCCCGGAATTCTGTGAAGTCTTCGCAACGGGACTGGATTTTGGCGGTGGTGTGGTTTTGACGACTGGAGCAGGAGCGGGTGCGGGCGCTGGCGTCGTTTCCGTGGGACGAACCGATGCAGGAGCGGGCTCTGGTAATGTCTTGACGGACTCCGCTGGTTTGGTGACGACTGGGGCTGGAGCGGGCCTGGTCTTGGGTTTTTTGGTGGGGGCAGTTGACGACGGCGCCGGGTTGGTCACGACTGGTTGTGCTTCCAACTCGCTCATTTTTTGGCGCAGTGCCTCACGAGCTTTCGTCTGGGCATCGGTATCGGCCCCACGGCTGGAAAAGGGAGCAATGGTGGCTGCTAGCGCGCAGACAATGAAGCATTTTGTTAAAATCTGCATAAGGCGTAATTACGAAAATCCAGTAGTTTTTGCAATAACCAAGTGGGCGGAACGAAGGGCCAAAGGAGATGGCGAAGTGGGAGGCAGGAGGATTGTTTGGGGCCGAAAACTATTGGTGAGATTGGTTTAGACTTATCGGAATCAATTTTCTCCAAGAGGGAAAGGGGTACAGTAACACCGAGCGAAGCATTAGTTTTTTGACATTACCTCGGGACACCTTAACCCGCTTTTGTTGGTCCAAAACAGGGTTTGTGCGCAAGAGCTTAATCGTTTCAAGCCCAATTTGTATCGGCCAGGCGCAGGCCAAACGCACACGAATGCTGCCACGGGGCAAAGCGTTTGTATAGCTCCAGCCAGCGAATAAATGCGACTCGGCGCGCTCCAACCAGACCTCAAAAATCGGCCGAAAACGCGATTCGTTGTTGGGTTCCAGCAGATCGGCGGGTGTCAATCCGCGAATGGCCAATTGGTCGGTGGGTATATAACATCGACCGTTTCGAAGGTCGGTTGGCAGGTCCCTCAGGACGTTGACAAGCTGAAGTCCTTGGCCAAAGCAAACGCCCTTGTCGAGCAGGTAGGATTCATTCAGGCCTCTATTGCCGAACAGATGCGCCAGGCACATTTTGGTCCAAAACTCACCCACACAGCCGGCAACCCGGTAGGTATAATCGTCCAATTCCTCCGGTGTCCGAAGTGCGACGATTTGATCGGCTGAAGCACCGCCAAACTTCCGTAAATCCAGTTCCTGTCCGCTGGTTATAATGCCAAGGACCTCGCGGACGAGTTGCAGGTCGGCAGGGTTCAAGGTCTGTAGAAGCCCAAGGGACGATTCACATTTTTCGAGCAGAATACGTTCGGCCGGGGTCCCTTGATGCTGGGCCAATTCCGTGAAATCGAGGGTCGTCTGGCTTCGGCCTAAAATACGGGACTTCAGCGACTTCAAAGCCTCGAGCCTCCTTTCTGGCGGAATGAGGCCGGTATCGGCGATGGTGTCGGTTGTCCGCGCCAGCAAGTAAGCAAGACCTATTTGCGAACGGATTTTCCGGGGCAAGACCCGCAGCGTTAAGTAAAACGAACGCGAAACTTCCTTGAGCAAAGGCCCGAGCAACTGGTTTCGCGATTCGCCCATTCCCTCAAGCCGACTTGCTTTGGACGCGCCGGGCAAACGATTCCACACGAATCACGGCGCGTTTATGCAATCCGCGCGCGATGATTTCGACACCGTCTCGCGCCTCGATTTGGAATGTGACTTCGCGGCGTTCGGTGGCGATCACGCGCGCTGTGCAAGTGACTCGCCCTCCGAGCGGCGTGGGCGCAAAATGCCGAAGCTCGATTTCAGCGCCAACGGTGCGCTCCTCCGGTTCCAGCAATGGCGCAAGCAATTCCCGAGCGGTGCGTTCCAATTGACCAATGAGCATTGGCGTGCTGAGAACCGCCGGCATGCCGCCGGTCGCGAAATCGATGACATGCTTTTGTTCGACGACGAATTCGAGTTCATTGACTGCGCCGATTCGGGGTAAGGACCTCATGTGCGGCATCAGGCAAGGATCTTATGCCACCGTTCCAATTGCTTGCGCACCTCCTTAGCTCCCGGTGCGCCGGGTAGATTACGTCGGGCCATGGCTTGAGGCAGGTCGAAAATATGAAGGGCGTCAGGCCCGAATTTTTCTTCGACCGAACGTAGTTCATCGAGTGTCAGTTCGTTAAGCCGTTTGCCGAGTTTTTCGGCCAGCGCGACCACTCTCCCCGTCACATGATGTGCATGGCGAAAGGGCACGCCTTTTCGCACGAGATAATCGACAAGGTCGGTCGCGAGCAGCGCAGGGTCGCTCGCGGCGAGATGGCAAGCGCGATGATTGATCGTGATGCTCGGGAGCATCGCAGACATCAAACGCACCGAGCAACGGACCGTGTCGGCTGTGTCGAATAGCCGCTCCTTATCCTCTTGAAGGTCGCGGTTGTAAGTCATGGGCAAACCTTTAATCAGAGTGAGAATTGAAACGAGATTGCCGATAACCCGGCCGCTTTTGCCGCGAGTCAGTTCTGCGACGTCCGGATTTTTCTTTTGCGGCATCAGTGATGACCCAGTGGTATAAGCATCGGAAATTCTGATGAAATTGAATTCAGCCGTCGCCCACAAAATGATGTCTTCCGCGAGTCGCGACAGATGCACCGCCAGGAGGGCCCCATTGCTGCAAAATTCGACGACGAAATCCCGGTCGCTGACAGCGTCCATGGAATTTTGAGCGACCTGGGGCCGACCTCGGCGGTCCACGAACGCGAGTAATTTGGCTGCAAAAACGCGGTCCAATGGCAGCGTCGAGCCTGCAATCGCACCACTGCCGAGCGGGCAGACATTGATTCGCTCGATTGAATCCTCCAATCGACTCCAGTCACGGTCGAACATCTCGACGTAAGCCAGCAAATGATGGGCGAAATAAACAGGCTGGGCGCGTTGCAAATGAGTGTAACCTGGAATGACGACGCCAATATTCTGCTCACCCAATTGAACCAACGCGCTTTGAAGTGTGCGAATCTCATGTAACAGTTCGTGAATTTCGTCGCGCAACCAAAGCCGGACGTCGGTTGCCACCTGATCATTTCGCGAGCGGCCGGTATGGATTTTTGCCCCTGCGGGCGCACGCTTCGTCAATTCGCTCTCAATGTTCATGTGAACGTCTTCGAGTTCCGGCCTCCACTCGAATTGGCCGGCCTCGATATCTTTGGCGATTTCGTCGAGGCCGGTAATGATTTCGCGCAACTCCTGGCGGCTCAACAGACCCACTTTTTGCAGCATGGTCGCATGCGCTTTAGAGCCCTGAATGTCATGACGCCAAAGGCGACGGTCGTAAGAAATGGACTCGGTGAAGCGCGCCACGTCTTCTGCGGGACCGGCTGAGAAACGTCCGCTACGAGAAACAGGAGAATTTTTTTTCATGCCTGCAGTAGTTGTTACTCTGGCGAAATGGATGGAATTGTCACGCGCGGAATAAGGGCGCTGCGCCATCTGTTCTGATGCGAACGCACGAATCGCTTCTGCTTGCGCACCGAACCTCTCAAGGATAAAGTCATTGCCGTCACAAAGGCGGCAATCCTGGTCGCCCGGCAACGGTGCCAATGTAGCTCAGCGGTAGAGCAACGGTTTCGTAAACCGTCGGTCGCCGGTTCAATCCCGGCCATTGGCTCCAAGTTGCTGAATATCAACTACTTATAACTCTGACCAGTGCGGCTTTTAATGCCATTTTCTGCATCAAATCTTGATTTCGTGGACGGTTGCTCTCCGGCCTTGGCTCTCTGTCAAAGTGAAACTGACGGTTGTGCTCACGTTACTCTGCTGTATTGGTCACTGAGTTGGCGTTCTCTGCTAATTAGAACTACGCTATTATCACGGCGGGAATATGGTCAAAAGACTCGCATGCCTTTGCCCAATCTGACTTACCGAATTGGAAGAGTTACGAATCGAGTCTCTAAGGCGACCGGATGCGGTAATAGCACTGCGGGTTCGTGGTTAGCCGAGGGTCGGTGAATCGGTAGAGGCCGGGCGACATTTCCGTCATCGAACCGAGGACTGTCCAGTTATCCACCGACATTGCTAAATTGGTGGAGCACAGCACCGTGAAGCTGGCCCCGGAAGCGCTCGAGAGGGAGACTTGCATGTTTCCGCTAGGAGACGTCGTCGTAACGGTGCATTGAAACGGCGGGATCATGGGAAGGGTAACGATCGCATCCTGTCCGATGGCGTCGCCACCCGCGCTACTCCCTACGACGCCGTAATGAAGGACCGAGCCGGGTGCAAGACCTGCAAGCGCCAACGCAACAGCCACGGAGTTGCTACCTGGAGGAAGTGAGTTCGTCGTCGAGAAGGAACCGTAATTGGTCGTTGCGCCATATTGAAAGTAGTATGTGGTGGGAGCTCCTCGTGGATTCACCGCTGCGTTTAATGTCACCGAGTTGGGAGCAACATTGGAAGCAGGAAGCGTGTAAGCCAAGGGAGGGGGATAGTCCGTCGTGAAGGTTGTATCCGGCCCGCTGACAATTCCGACCGAGTTAGCGGCGAGGACGGAAAAATGATAGAACGTTCCGGGCGCAAGATCGGTAACGATCGTTTGCACGGCAACGAAGTTGTTGCCTGCGGGGAGCGAATTCGTGGCCGAGAGCGTGCCGTAATTGGTCGTAACGCCATACTGAAACCAGTACGTAGTCGGGAGGCCTCGCGGATTGACGTTTGCCCTGAGGTTGGCCGATGAGGTATTGACGCTCGAAGCGTTGCGGCCGGACACTGCCGGGGGCGATTGAATCGTGAGGCTGACGTGTCCAGTCGCATAGAAGCTACCATCAAACGCTACAAACGTGAAATAGTCAGGGCCGAAATAGTTGCTCGCCGGCATATAAGTTACTGCACCAGTGCTTGGAATGAGCCCCGTCAGCACGCCGTTGGTGGGTCCAGACACGATGGAATAGATCAAGTTGGGACTGTCGGGATCTGTCGCCTTCAGGACCAGGTTCGTTGACGCATAATTCGGCATGATCACGCTCTGGTTGGCAGCCACGGGAGGTTGGTTCAACAGTCCAATGTTGAAATAGACTGTAGCGACGTTGCCGACGGCCGTGCCGTCACTTGCCTGATAGGTGAAACTGTCGCTGCCAGAATAGAGTAGATCGGGGGCGTAACTAATGCTGCCGTTGGCATTGAAACTCAGGCTCCCATGGCTCGGGCCACTGACGAGCACTGCAGTCAAAGCATCGTGATTGATATCAGTATCGTTGGCGAGCACACCAGGGGCTCCGACTGAAAGTGGCAGGACTGTGCCCAGCACGGCGGTGAGGTTGTAGATGTCGTCATTGGCGATGGGGGCAGTATTAAGTACGGTAAGCGTGGCCTGACGGCTGTTGACTGTGCCACCAGAATTCTTCACCACAACATAATATAAACCGGCTTCTCCGGACGTGACATTGCTGCGGGTAAGCGTGCTTCCTGTAGCATTGTTTATCGCATTGCTGCCAAAATACCATTGGTAACTTAAACTCGTCCCGCTGCTGACGGTGACGGTGAAAGTGGCAGTAGCTGCTTTTTGGACATTGGTGTCCCAAGGTTGGGCAGTAATGACAGGCGGCGGTCCCGCACCGTGCCCTATTGCTGGCCACAAAATGCCCAGAAATAGGCACATTGCCGACAAGCAGGAATTCACCCTTCCGGAAACGACAAAACTCACAAACTCAGAATTAGCCGCTAGCGTGCCATTCTTAGAACCTGTAAGTGAGCTTGAGCCTGAAGCTGCGGCCATTCTGGGGAATTAAATCCTGCTTATGAAAGTGGCTGGCGGGATCCGAGTATTGCTTGTCGAGCAAATTGTAAACACTGGCCGAAAACTCCAGGTTTTTCACAAGGTCGCGGCTAAACAGCGTCAGGTTGAT
>Ga0068857_100003722_pt1 | contig 12801 bp, 10 predicted proteins | sample KBSCornC72_FD_66591 | JGI IMG/M metagenome (GOLD analysis project Ga0068857, IMG submission 66591) | Corn rhizosphere microbial communities from Kellogg Biological Station, Michigan, USA - KBS Corn C7-2 | ecosystem: Host-associated > Plants > Roots > Rhizosphere > Soil ...
GCTGGTCGCAACCCGCTCAGATTTCGAGGATGGTGTAAGGCTTTCCAAGCAGCGGCCTCAGCACGAACTGGGCGACGTTGTAGACTGGCTTGCCGAGGGGCGTCCGGCCTTCGTAGGTGCCGTGGTGCGCGTGGCCGTGGACGACAGCTTTGACATGATCGAACCGGTCGATCGGCTCGCACAGGCGCTGCGATCCGAGATACTGGTAGATGGCGGGCGGCTCCCCTTCGATCGTTCCCTCGATTGGCGAATAATGAAGCACGGCAACGCTACGCTCGGTCCGTATCGTGCGCAGCTGGTTCTCCAGCTTTCGCGCTTCGCTCAGCGCCTCGTCGACGAAGGCTTTCACGATCGGCTCGCCGAACGGCGCGAGTTCGCCGCGGCCGAAACCGCCGAGGAACCCCTTCACGCCCGCGAAGCCGACACCGTCTACCTCGTGCGCCTGCTCGTCGAGCACGACCATCCCGGCTTCTTGGAGGATCGCGCAGACATTCTCCGGCTGGCCGCATTCATAATCGTGGTTGCCGAGGACTCCGAGCACCGGGATCGAGCAGGCGCGTATGTCCTCGGCGAGAATTTCGGCCTCGCTCGTCTTGCCGAAATTGGTAAGGTCGCCGCACAGCAGGAGAACGTCGGCGACGCCCCCGATCTCGGTGAACAGCTCGCGATAGGGCGCGACGCTATTCTCCATCACGTGGAGGTCGCCGATCGCCGCGACCCGCAGCTTGCCGTCACTCGCTGCCATATTGCTCTTCGAGATTGCCGACGGCGTCGGAGAACCCCCACTCATCGACATCGATCGCATAGTCGCGCGGGCTGAAAATCCGGCCACGGCAGACCTTCTTTCCCGGGCCTTTCATGTTGGCTTGATCGTGCAGCCGCTCCAGCAGCTCTTCCATCAGCCATCGGGGAACGCGATGCCGCTCGCTCGGATAGACGAAACGGAAATTGAGAAGCGCGATGAGCAGGACTTCCCAATAAAGCTCCATATGACTGAGGAGCTGACGCCAATCGATGTCGTCATGGCGCTTGAGGATCATGTGCGCGACGTCGGCCATGTCGAAGCGGTGATGATCCTGGACGAAGATTTTCGACCAGATGAACTGCGTCGGCGGGACGAGGCGGACCGTGGCCCCGAACAGCTTCGCTTCGGGTGCGGCCACGAACCAGTCGTCGGTGACGTGTGTGGTCACGGTCGGCATGTTGGTGATGACATCCACGAACAGCTCGCCGCGCGTGATCCGATAGAGCCAGCGCTCATCGACGATTTCGACGTCGAAGCTGTGCTCCTTGAAATAGTGGAGCATCTTCAAGGCGTCGCCGGCCTTGGCGAACACATCCACGTCCTTCGTTGGCCGGTCGATGCCGGTGTAGCTCGCGAGCGCATAGGTGCCGGAAACCAGGAAGGGGATTTCCGACTGGGCCATGAGGCGAAGGACTTCGGAATAGAAGGCTTCGGCTTCCGGCGATGGCTGGATCAGCGCCCCGCGCGGCCGCGATTCAAGCTCGGTCTCCATGCTTGCCGCTCAACGGGAGCGGGGAGGTGGCGGTTCCGTTTCCCTAAGCCGGCTCGGTCATTGGAACGAACAGTTCCTCGTGATGGGAAGCCATCCCGCGAACCCGCTCCTCGTATCGCTCGGCCATCTCCGCGTGCACTCTGCGCACGCGCAAATCTCTCGAATTGAGCGCGGCGGTGCGCTCCTCCGACGCCCGCTGCCGGTAATAGCTAAGATCGCTCGTCAAGGCGCCGCCCCCGACACCGGCGCGACTCGCCCCGCGCGAGTCGCTAACCGCTAGTTATCCACAATATTGCCGATTTTTCGAGGCGATTGAATCACTTAAATAAACTCGGCAAGCGAGTGATCCGCGCCTGAATCGCATGAATATCAGTGGCTTGGCTGAGTTGGGTCGCGCTCACGAGTCGATCCCGTGAACTCGGGCATCGTGGCCGAGCTCTCGTACGAAATTCCCTTGCGGCCGAAGACCGCTGCGGCCGTACGGAGCAGGATCTTGAGGTCGAGCATCAGGCTCCTGTGGTCGACGTACCAAACGTCGAGCCTGAACTTGTCATCCCAGTTCAGCGCGTTGCGGCCGTTGATCTGCGACCACCCGGTGAGCCCCGGCCGAACGTCATGACGGCGCATCTGTTCGGGGCTGTAGAGCGGGAGATAGCGCATCAGCAGCGGTCTCGGCCCGACCAGGCTCATGTCGCCGCGAAGCACGTTCCACAGCTCGGGAAGCTCGTCCAGGCTGGTTGCGCGAAGCTTGCGTCCGAAGTTGGTCAGCCGTTGGGCATCATCGCCGCCGCTAAACTCGCCGGTGCTGGCGCCCCGCATCGTCCGGAACTTGTAAAGCATGAAGGGCCGCCCTCGTAGGCCGGGGCGCTCCTGGCGGAACAGAACGGGCGAGCCAACATCCAGCCGAACGCCGATGGCGACGATGAGCATGACTGGCGACAAAACGACCAGCAGGACCAGCGAGACGAGAAAGTCGAACAGGCGCTTCATGCGGCTCGAACGCTAGCAGGAAAGCCCGGCGTAGCGCAGCAGGTTCGCGTTGATACGCCCGACCCCATATTTCGACTGCGCGAGCTTGTGCGATTGCTCACCCATGGTTCGCGCAAGCTCCGGCTCATCAACAAAGCGCAGCATCGCCTCGTAAAGAGCGTCCGAATCTCGCGGAGGCACCAGCAGACCGTTCACCCCGTCCTTGACCGTTTCACGACAGCCCGGAGCATCCGTGGTGATGATCGCCCGTCCCATCGCCATGGCCTCGAGCACCGACCTCGGCGTTCCCTCGCGATAAGAGGGCAGCACGTACACCGAGCAAGCCGCGATCTCCGGACGAACATCCGCGAGGAATCCTTTGTAATCGATGCCGCAGCGAATGAGCTCGTCGAGCTCCTCCCTCGTGAGCGAATCCGGCGAAGGATCGAAGTCCCCGACCAGCGTGATTGGAACCTCGGGATGTGCCGCCTTGAGACGCTTCGCGGCCGCTGCGAACTCGCGAATTCCTTTATCCTTCAGAAGCCGCGCGATCATCAGGAACGAGGTTCGATTCGGCAGCAGGGCGCGCGGATATTCGCTGAGATCGACGCCCTCGCCATCAACCACGTGAACAGCTGGCCCGTCCGGTATCAGCCGCAACTGGCGAAACAGGCGTTCATCGTCGGGATTGAGGAAGACGATCGCGTCCGATCGGCGAAGCGCGATTCGATAAAGCAAACTCGCCACCGTGCGGCTGAGAAGCCGCTTTGGCTCTCTCCCCGCTGTGAAGGCGTATCCCACGCCGGTGATCACCGACACGACCCTTCCGGCGCCTCCAGCCAGCGCGCTGAGGATCACCGGTTTGATGGCATAGGCAATCACGACGTCGGGCCGTTCCTCGCGGATGAGCGCGCGCATCGCTCGGAGCGAATTGACGAATGCGACTGGATCGAGGCTCGCATTGCTGAGCGGCATCTCACGAGGTTCCGCTCCCAACGCCCGCAATCCGTCCGCGGTTGATGCGCCAATCTCGGGCGCAACAGCGACGACCGAATGCCCGCCCTTCACCATCGCCTCGATGAAAGCGCCGCGGAAACTGATCAGCGAAGGCGCGAACGAGCCGACAATGAGGACCTTTTTGGCTTCACCCATCGGCTGTCACCCGAAGGCGATCAGCCATCCGTCACGAGGCTCCGCGCCATCGTCAGGACCGCCGCGCCTTCCTGCTGCTCGTCGGCGATGAAATCGGCGAGCCTTTCGCGAAGGATCGCCCGGTTTCCGCAATCGAGCGCTTCCTTCAGTCGCCCAAGAAGACGTTCCAGTTCTGGCAGCGGAATCACTCGCTCGTTGGCCATCTGGATCCGCGGGTGCCTCGTCGCCACGAGATTTTCGCCGACGAACAATTCTTCATAAAGCTTTTCGCCCGGGCGCAGCCCGACGTAGCAAATCTCGATATCCCCCGCGGGATTCTCCGCATCGCGCACCGTCATTCCGGAAAGGCTGACCATGTGCCGCGCAAGCTCGGTGATCTTCACCGGCTCGCCCATGTCGAGGACGAAGACTTCGCCCCGCTCGGCCATCGCCGCCGCCTGGAGCACCAGTTGGGTCGCTTCCGGGATCGACATGAAGAAGCGCGTGATCTCCTCATGGGTGACGGTGATCGGCCCGCCGGAACGGATCTGGCCGCGGAATCGCTGGACGACCGACCCTGATGAATCGAGGACGTTGCCGAACCGGACGATCGCGAACCGCGTCTTGCATTCCGGGCGGTTCGCAAGCGCCTGAATGACCAGCTCGGACACCCGCTTGCTGGCGCCCATGACGCTGGTCGGCCTGACCGCCTTGTCGGTGGAAATCATCGTGAAGCGCTTGATGCCCGCCTCGAACGCCGCGCGCGCGACGGCCAGGGTTCCGAACACATTATTCTCGATCCCGACGAGCTCGTTCTGCTCGAGAAGCGGGACGTGCTTGTAGGCCGCGGCGTGGAACAGGGTGTCGATGCCATGCTCGGCGATGATCAGCCGGACGAGGCGCTCGTCGAGCATCGATCCGACCAGCGGCACGATCTCGCACGGAGCGACCTGCGGGAGCTTTGCGGCCAACTGAAGAAGCTGCTCCTGAATGCTGTAGAGACCGAATTCGCTGTGATCGAGAAGCACGAGCTTCGACGCATGAGCGGCAAGCACCTGCCTGCAGATTTCGGACCCGATCGACCCGCCGGCGCCCGTGACCAGGATTGAATGCCCCTCGACCGCCTCGCGGATCAGTTCCCCGATCGGTTCGACCGGGTCACGCCTCAACAGGTCGCCGACATCGATCGGGCGAATATCGCTGACGGTGAAGCGGCCCGAAACGATCTCCTCCGGCGCGGGGACCGTTTTCACTTCGAGACCCAGTCCGCGGACTTGCGAGATTGCGGCGAGGCGATCGGACCGGCTCGCATTCGACATTGCAAGGAAGACCTCGTCGACGTCCCCCGCTTCGGCGAGCCGGTCCAGCGCTTCCGGGATATAGATCGGGACCCCTGCAACGACCTGGCCCTTGAGTGCCGGATCGGCGTCGACAAAAGCCATCAGCCGATAGCGCGATGACGAAAGCACCGAATTGGCGAGGCTGATCCCGGTGGCGTTGGCTCCGTAGATCACGATCTTCCGGGCGTCGGGATCGGGAAGCAGGCTTTCGCGGTCCGCTCCCGCGAGCAGGAGCGCCATCGAATAGCGGCCCATGAACAGCAGCAGGAACAGGAACCCGCAGTAGATGAACGCGACCGACCGCGGCACGAGGAAGGTGATCTTACCCGTCGTGATCTGCGCATTCACGACATAGACGAGCAGCACCCAGGCGATCGCCGCGATGACAGCCGCCGTGAGGATTCGAGTGACGGTTCTGAGGTCGAAATATCGAAGCACGATATGGTAGACACGCAGCCGGTAAAGCGCGGCGAGCCCGACGATGAAGGACACCCCGGCGGAGAGCAGAACCCGCCGGCTATAGGGGACATAGACGTAGCCCAGGCGCGCCGAGAATGCGGCCCAGAGAGAGACCATCATCGCCAGCAGGTCGTAGGAGACGAGGATCGTCCGCTTGCTCGAGCGGCTGAGGTCCGGAAGACGCCTTACAAGAGAGCGGAGCATACGGCCCTAGTCCTGCCCCAGGACGCTTCGGGCGATGCCCGCGAGGCGGTCTGCGCGTGCCTGCAAGAGATCGGGCCTCAGGGTCGGGTGCACTTCGACCATGAGGCTTCTTACACCGAGCGAGTGCGCGACAGGACAATCCAGGTGAGGAAGGCCCGAAAAAGCCTGTTCGAGGTAGATTTCCGAACAGCTGCCGGAGAAAACCCGCAAACCCGCTTCCGCCGACCGCTTCAGAATTTCTGACCGAAGTCCGGCCGCCTCTTCGTCGCTGCCACGATCGACGTAGAAGTAGAGCTTGTAGAAGGCGTGACGCGCCGAATTGCCTTCCGGCACCGGCACACGAATGCCCGGAACGCCGGCCAGCGCCCCGGCCCAGATCGCGGCATTCCTGGTCCGAGCGGCGCGCCAATCGTCGAGCTTCTGCAATTGCCTAAGGCCGATCGCTGCCTGCGGGCCTGTAAGCCGCCAGTTCGTGCCGATGCGATCGTGTACCCAGCGAAACGTGCCGGGATCGCCCGGCGCCGTCGATTTGGCGAAATCCTTGCCGTGATCCTTGAACGACCAGGCCCAGGCCCAGGCTGCCTCGTCCTTGATCGTCAGCAGCCCGCCTTCGCCGCCGGTCGAAATGATCTTGTCCTGGCAGAATGAGAAAGCCGCGGCGTCGCCGAAGCTGCCGACGCTTTCGCCGCCGATCTCAGCGCCATGCGCCTGGGCGCAATCCTCGATCACCTTCACGTCGCGGCCGCGAACAAGCTCCATCATGCGCGGCACGTCCGAGGGCCATCCGGCGAGGTGGACCGGGATGATGGCGCGAGTTCTGTCCGTGAGGACGCGGGCAACCGATTCCGGCGTGAGATTGCCGCTGTCGGGATCGACATCGGCGAACACGGGGTTTGCTCCAACCAGATTCACGCACGAAGCAGAGGCGACGAAGGAGCGTGGTGAAACGACGACCTCGTCGCCCGGACCAATACCGAATGCACGAAGCGCGAGTTCGAGCGCGACAGAGCCGTTTGCGAGGGCGATTGCGCGGCCGCCGCCGAAGCGCGCCCTGCATGCCTCCTCGAATTCGAAAACCTCAGGTCCGGTCCACTGGTTGACGCGCCCCGAGCGAAGGACGGCGCTGACGGCCTCGATCTCATCATCGCCATAGAATGGCCAGCGCTCGTCGGGCCGCGGTTCGAGGTCAACGCTGTCGGGAGTGTTGCCGAGGGCTGGGGGGCCGGAATCTTCACTCGACTTGGTCAACATTGCGCCCGTCGCCTCAAAGTCCGCCGCGCTCTATTCGGCTTCACCGCGACCATCAAGCTAGGGCGCCCGCGAAGCCACGAGCTTGGGTGAGTGATGTTCTTCTTCGACCTGGTCGACGGCCTCGGCAATTTCCAGCGGGCGCCAAAGCACGGGCCGATCGCTCGGAAAGTGGCTCGAGGCCAGGCGGTTTCGCGTCGTGAGCAGGAACTTGAGAAAGGCCCGAAGGGACGCCGGGCTGGCCGAGGCCCAGGCAGTCCAAACGAGCGTTGCCACCGTTCTGGACGTCAACGACAGCTTTCCACGCCTGAGCAGCCGCCTGAAAAGTCTCGGCTTTCCGCCCACCCACAGATGAAGCGAGCCCTCAGCCACGAATACCCGCGGATCGAGCTTCGGAGCCTCCGCTTGCTGGAAGACGGACTCGTAATCCTTCCCTTCTTTGAGCAAGTCGGTCGCCCGGTAAAAGCCATCCAGCGCTCGTTCGAGCCGATCGTGGCTGCAGCCGACGCGCGTGCTCGCCCTGGATTGGCGCACCCGGTAGAGCGCATGCGGAATGACGAGCACATCGGCGATCGCTGCCATTCTGACGACGAGATCCTGATCTTCCCAGTATTGGCATTGCTCGCGATAGCCGCCGACCCTGTCGAAGACATCCCGGCGGTACATCATCGCGCCGTGGGCGAAGGGGACGAAGACGGAACGTCGAGAAAGGCGCCAGACCTCGGGCTCGCGCGTCTTGCGGCCCGACGCGTCGATCATGTCGCTCGCGCTGGCGACGATCCCGACCTTCGGATTGGACCGAAGCAGCTCGAATTCCTCGGCGAGACGCGTCGGATAGGAAACGTCGTCGCCGTCCATGCGGGCAACAAAGGGTGCTCTTGCTGCCCTCGCAACCAGGTTCGAGCTTCCGACCGGCCCGAGATTCTTCTTCCCTTCGATCAGGCGGATCCGCCGGTCGCGCGCTGCCCAATATCGCAGCCGCTCGGCCGAACCGTCGGTCGACGCATCGTCGAGAATGACGAACTCGAAGTCGCGAAACGTCTGTCCAAGAATGCTCTCTACCGCCTCGTCGAGATGCGGAAGCGCATTGTGCACCGGCATCACGACGCTGAGCGGCGGCGTTGCCGATTGGCCCGGATCTGGTGACGAGGATTTCGGCACTTGCGGACGCTAAGCAGGAAATGCCGAGAGAAGAAAGCGGGTTAAGAGGCGCTCCTTCGGCGGGGTTTCCGAGCTAGCCGACCGGAGCAATCGGCCCGGGCGTCGGGTCGGTGCCGGGCGAGGGCGGGGAGGGGACATCGATGTTGGGCGGTTGGCCCGGCGTTTCGGGTGGCACGGGCGAGGGTTGGCCGGGCTCCTGCGGCCGCGGCGCGGGCGGTGACGGGGTGGTCGGCGGCTCGCTGGGTTCGGGTTGCTGCTGCATCTCGAAAGCTCGAACGCCCTCGATTGCAGTCGGTTGCCGCCGTCCCGCCTTGCCGAACGCCTCACGCCTGTTATAGGCCGCGCCACCTACGGCGTCCGCGCGCGTGGCGGAATTGGTAGACGCGGCAGGTTTAGGTCCTGTTGTCGAAAGATGTGGGGGTTCGAGTCCCTCCGCGCGCACCAATTCCGCACGGAGGACATCCAGTGGATGTCCGAGTACGGAATTCCGCCCAGGACAAGATTTCATCGGGATTTTGGAAACGTGAGCATCAAGACTGTCGAGACTCAGAACGAAGGCCTGAAGCGCGCCTTCATGCTGACCATTCCGGCCAAGGACATCGAAGCCCGGGTCGACCAGGAAGTGAAGCGGATTGCGCCGCAGGTGCGCATGCCCGGCTTCCGTCCCGGCAAGGTGCCGCCGAACCTCATCAAGAAGATGCACGGCGATGCGCTCCAGCGCGACGCGCTCAACGGCGCCGTCCAGGATGGCGTCCAGCAAGTGCTGACCGAGAACAACGTCCGTCCGGCGCTTCAGCCGCAGGTCGAGCTCGACGAGAAATATGAGCCCGGCAAGGACGCCGAGGTCCGGATCAGCCTCGAGGCGCTTCCAGAGGTTCCGAAGCCGCAGATCGACAAGCTCGAGCTCGAGCGGCTCACGGTCGAGCCCGACGAGAAAATCGTCGACGAGCAGATCAATCAGATCGCCAGCCAGAGCAAGCGCTGGGAAGATGCGCCGAAGAAGCACGCCGCCGCCACCGGCGATCTGGTCGTGATGGACTTCGACGGCGAAGTCGCCGGCAAGCCGTTCGAAGGCGGCAAGGGCGAAGACATGTCGGTCGAGATCGGCTCAGGACGTCTCATCCCGGGTTTCGAGGACCAGCTTATCGGCGCCAAGGCGGGCGACACCCGCGAAGTTAACGTCAGTTTCCCGGCCGATTATCCGGTCGAGAATCTGAAGGGCAAGGACGCGACCTTCGCGGTCACTGTGAAGGCGGTGAAGACCGCCGGCGAAACCAGGATCGACGAAGAATTCGCGAAGTCGCTGGGCCTCCAGGATCTCGAGCAGCTGAAGGGCCTGATCCGCGGCCAGGTCGAGCAGGAGCTGAACGGCCTCACCCGCACCCACATGAAGCGCCAGCTGCTCGACCAGCTCGCCGCGCGCCACGACTTCCCGGTGCCCGAATCGATGGTCGAAGCCGAGCATCAGAATATCTTGGGCCAGCTTCGCCACGAAGCGAGCCACGAGGACGATCCCAAGGCCGCGCTCGCCGAGATCGAGAAGGACGCCGCCGAGTATCGCAACATCGCCGAGCGCCGGGTTCGCCTCGGCCTCCTCCTGTCGGAGATCGGTGCGGCCAACGGTGTCGAGGTTAGCGATCAGGAGATGAACCGGCTGATCGGCCAGGCTGCATCCCAGTACCAGGGCAAGGAACGCGAGCGCTTCCTCCGGCTCGTCCAGCAGGAGCCGATGTTCGCCGCCCAGCTGCGCGCTCCGCTCTATGAGGACAAGGTCGTCGACTTCCTCTTCTCGAAGGCCGATGTGACCGACCGCAAGTCGACCCGCGAGCAGATCGAGGCCGATCTCGAGAGCGAAGAGGGCCACGTTCACGGTCCGGACTGCGGCCATGACCACGCCCACGAGAATCCCAAGGCGAAGAAGGCCGCTCCGAAGAAGGCCCCGGCCTCCAAGGAGCCGATCCCGACCAAGGCTAAGGCCGCAGCCAAGAAGGCCGACGTCGTCGAGAAGAAGGCCGAAGCTCCAAAGCCCGCCAAGCCGGTAAAGAGCGAGCCGGCCAACAAGGGCGCGGCCAAGGCCGTCGCAAGGGCCGAGAGCAAGCCTGCCGCAAAGGCTGAAGCCAAGCCCGCGGCCAAGGCGAAGAAGCCGGCGAAAAAGGGGTGACGGAGCGGCAGGTCGTCTGCGCGGACCTCAATTCCGCGATCGACGATCTGCAGCAGCAGGGCTTCCGGCTGGACCTCATCTACCCGGCCGACGACCCGCACACCGCTTCGCTCAGCAACGGGCACGAGTCCGTCCGGCTGACCACCGACGCCAATGCGCCGAGCGTGTCAGACGCGCTCCCGCCGTTCGAGCCCGAGTTCATCCTGACGCGCGCCGGCGGAGCGGCGGGGCATGGCCGCGCGGGAATGCTCTATCGCGACCTGATCCCGCGCCGTCTTGGCGGGCGCTACATCGCGTCGCACATCTCCATTCCGGGCGGCGGCCCGGTCTCCGACTGGGTCCATTTCCACAAGGTCGCGCTTCAGTTCCTCTACGTCCGCCGTGGCTGGGTATGCCTGCTCTACGAGGATCAGGGTGATGCTTTCGTGATGGGCGAGGGCGACCTCGTCCTTCAGCCGCCGGAGATCCGCCACCGAGTCCTCGAAAGCTCGAGCAATTTCGAGATCATCGAGATCGGCGCCCCGGCGGTCCACGCGACCTTCGCCGACCACGCGCTCGAGCTTCCCAACGGTACCCACCCGGGGCGCGTCTATGGAGGCCAGCGCTTCCTCCACCACAAGGCGGCCGAAACTCCGTGGATGCCATTTGGTGCAGCAGAAGCGCAGGAAACGGCAATGAGCGACGCCACGGACGGCCTCGCCAGCGTCCGCACCCTCCGGTCGGGCTCGAAAGATACGCTCGACCTCCCACCCCACGACGGCGAGCTGGTGTTCGGCTTCGTCCTCGATGGGTCGGCTACCCTCGACGGCCAGGGCGAGCTCTGCGCAGCAGATTCTTTTGTAGTTCCACCGGAACAGCCTTGGCGGCTCAGCGACATGTCGCCCGACTTCCGCCTGCTTTATGTCACCACAGCCGCCCTCGATTGATCTCCGTTCGCCCTGAGCTTGTCGAAGGGCTGCATTTCTTCCTACACCGCTGGAAAGAAGGACAGGCCCCATCGACGCCGCCTGCGGCGTCGCTCAGGGCAGGCTTCACTAGCTCAGGCCGAACGGGGGTTTGGTGCCAAAGACTGCCTCGCTGAAAATCGCCGTGCTGCTGCCGTGCTACAACGAGGAAGCGGCGATCGGCGCGACCGTGGCGGGCTTCAAGGCGGCACTCCCGGACGCCACCATCTACGTCTACGACAACAACAGCCGCGATCGCACCCGCGAGGTCGCCGCTAAGGCCGGTGCAGTCGTTCGCACCGAGCGGCAGCAGGGCAAGGGCCACGTCGTCCGACGGATGTTCGCGGACATCGACGCCGACGTTTACGTGATGGCCGACGGCGACCTGACCTACGACCCTGCCGCGTCGCCCGCGATGGTCGACATGCTCCTCACCGAACAGCTCGACATGGTCGTCGGCACCCGCCGGCACGAGGCGAAGGACGCTTATCGCGGCGGGCACGTGATCGGGAACCGCGTCTTCACCGGGCTGCTCTCGGGCCTGTTCGGGCGAAGCTTCAGCGACATCTTCTCGGGCTACCGGGTTTTCTCTCGCCGCTTCGTGAAGAGCTTCCCGGTGCTTTCGGAAGGCTTCGAGATCGAGACCGAGATGAGCGTCCACGCGCTCGAACTGAGGATGCCCGTGGGCGAGGTCGAGACCAGCTATGGCGCCCGACCGGAGGGATCCCATTCGAAACTTTCGACCTTCGGCGACGGCTGGAAAATCCTGAAGACGATCGCCAACCTCTACCGGGTCGAGCGGCCGGTGCTGTTCTATGGAAGCATCGGCGCGCTGCTCGTCGTCGCCGCGATCGTCCTCGCCGAGCCGCTGGTCGAAACCTACCTCCAGACCGGCCTCGTCCCGCGCTTCCCGACGGCAATCCTCGTGACCGGAATGGTGATCGTCGCCGTCCTCTGCATCTTTGCAGGGCTGATCCTCGACACCGTCACCCGCGGCCGCCGCGAAGTCCGCCGTCTCGCCTATCTATCCCTGAACGCGCCCGGGAACAGCGCTTGAACCTTTCCGCCTTCGGCCCGATGTAGGCCACACCAAGAATAAAGGACCCATTTCCCGTGATCGACCATCAGGACATCGTTTCGCAGCTCGTCCCCATCGTCATCGAGCAGTCCAATCGGGGCGAGCGCAGCTTCGACATTTATTCGCGGCTGCTTCGCGAGCGGATCGTCTTCATCACGGGGGGCATCGAGGATCACATGGCGAGCCTCGTCACCGCCCAGCTGCTCTTCCTCGAGTCCGAGAATCCGAAGAAGGACATCTTCATGTACATCAACTCGCCGGGCGGCGTGGTGACGGCCGGCCTCGCGATCCACGACACGATGCAATACATCCGCCCGAAGATCAGCACCGTCTGCATCGGCCAGGCCGCCTCGATGGGCAGCTTCCTTCTGGCGGCCGGCGAGCCCGGGATGCGCGTCGCGCTCACCAACAGTCGCATCATGATCCACCAGCCCTCGGGCGGCGCCCAGGGCATGGCCGCGGACATCGAGATCCAGGCCCGCGAGATCCTCCGCATGCGCCAGCGCCTGAACGAGCTCTACGCCAAATACACCGGCCAGACGCTCGAAGAGATCGAAAAGGCCATGGACCGTGACAAGTTCCTCGAAGC
>Ga0068857_100003726_pt1 | contig 12795 bp, 24 predicted proteins | sample KBSCornC72_FD_66591 | JGI IMG/M metagenome (GOLD analysis project Ga0068857, IMG submission 66591) | Corn rhizosphere microbial communities from Kellogg Biological Station, Michigan, USA - KBS Corn C7-2 | ecosystem: Host-associated > Plants > Roots > Rhizosphere > Soil ...
GGGGTTCGGCGACACCATGTCGATCCAGTCCGGGTCGAGAGCGTAGATATCGGTGTTGTCGCAGTCGGGCGAGCCCTGCAAGATGACCTGCTTTCCGTGCGAGTTCAGGAACGAGATAGCCTTGTTACTGAACACGGCCTCGGGGATGCCACGGCCCGATACCGTGACGACCTCGAACTGGCCTTCTCCGAGATCGCGCTGCGCCTGGCGCCATTTATCGGTAGAGCACAGGAACATGTCGACGTCGCTGCCAGAGATGGAGGCGATTTCGTCTCCCATGTTCTCCACAGCGTCAATCACGCTGTCATTGCCAAGCGAAAAGTCGTGTCCAGCAAGGAAGACCGCGTCAGACGAACGATCCGTGATGCCCTGGAAGTTGGACAGGTCACCGGCAAGGCGCGTGAACAGACCCTTGAGACCCACCGGCCACACGCGACCGGTGTTGTTGCTCAGGTTGCCCTTGAGCGACATAGCATAGCCGTCGATCGAGGTGGCGTCGAAGGACCCACCGGCGGTGCCGGTCAACTGAGCGGTCGTCGCCGAAGCGTTGACCTTGGTCAGAGTGACATAGCCGGTCGCGAGGGCCGCATCCGGGGTGGCCGCAAACTCCACGACATCGCCGGCCTTATACAGACGCGCATCGCGTCGATTATTCAGCGTGATCGTGACGGTGCCGGTGGTGCCGGTGTGCGCAAGAACGTAGGACATTTCACCGTACCCGCGACCCATGATGAGCGTGTGCTCCAGAAGCTGCGAGGCACGTCCACGGGCATCACTCTCGGCGTCCGCGTACAGGTCAACGCGGCTGTCTCCCTTGCCCATGCTGGAGCGGTCGGCGGGACCGTCAACGAGTCCGAATCCGAATACCTCCTTGGGCGACGCGGTGCCCATGACGCGAGACACGACCACAGCATTCTGGGAGCCAGTGGTGTAGCTGCGCGAGACGGACGAACCGCCGAGCTTGATCGAAAACTCGTGCTGACGTCCACCGGCCTTCTTGCGGCCAATGGAACGCAGGAGGACGTTCTTCGAGTAGATGTCCTGGGCGTACTTCTCAACGGACTTGGTAGCGAGCGCTGCGGCTTCGCTGTCGGTGAAAATTCCAAATGCCATGGTGCCTTACCTTTCGCGTGATTACGTAAAGTCGATCTGGAAGACCGGCTTTTTTGTCGAGAGTGGATTACCTGTCTGTCCTGGCACTTTCGGCGTTGGCTTTGCCGACTCGGTAACTACGCGAAGCTTGCCGGAAGTCTGCGGTTGGTCAGTGAAGTCCAACTCAGATCCCTGCACCATCGACGGTTTTTGAGAACCTCCGCGACTAATTCCACGAGCCGCGAAACGCTTCTCTCGCAGGTCGTGCAACTTCTTAATTCCCTGCTTAATCAGGTCAGTTGCAACTTCTCGAGATGGGTTAATTCCATTTGTTTCGCAGAAAGCAACGACCTTTTCGGCAATCGAGCGCGCATCGTCAGAGTCAACCCAATAGTGAGCTTCAGACTCAGACTTGATTACAGAATCAACATACGCTGCGGCCTTAACAAAGCCTTGCTCGCGCTCGGCCTTTTCGGATGCCTCGCGAGACGCCTTCTGCTCTGGAGTCTCGGCCTGGGCTGCCTTGATTTCCTCAAGCAACTCGCGCTTAAGTGCTTCCTTGTCAATCGGCTCCGGCGCAATGGCAGCATTGGGATCGAGGATGGCGTGCATGAGTTTGTCGCCCTCCCACCCCTCTTTGTATAGCAGCGCCGGATTCTTAAGGATCGCCTCGTACTTTGCCTTGTAGTCGTCACCTTGGGCCTGCGGTACTGCCTTCAGTTTCGTGAGATCCGCTTGCGCTGCCTCAAGCTGTTTCTTAAGCTCACGCGCCTCGCGACTAGAACGCGCGGCAACGGCAAGGGCCGCATCCGCGTCGGGCGTCGAAACGGGCTTAGGAGTTTCCGCTGGCGTCTCGGCAACGGAGACCGACCCTTGCGGTGCAAGAGTCGGCTCCCCGGTGGCCGGATCGATGACCGGTTTGTCAGTCGCAGCGGTATCGGTCGCAGTCTCAGTAGCAGGCGTTTCTCCGGGCATAGTAAAAGCGATGTCTTCGGCCATTTAAGATACTCCCATAGGTGGCGCAGCTTGCGCCGTCGGTGGCATTGGTGCGGCTTGTGGTGCAGGCATAGGAGCAGGTGGAGGCGGTTGCTCCTTAAGGCGTTCGTCAACTTGCGCCATATAGAGCGCAATCAGTTGCAGGCGGTCGCGTGACAGTCTACGCGTCTTTTCGATCTGATAGCGTCGGCTGGCGATGTCCTTCGCGGTAACCAAGTCCTGGAACGGCAACGGAACCTGAAACTCTCCGGTCTCGATCATCTCGTCCATTTGCCACTGGATCAGGTCGATTGGCGCGGTCTGCTCGTCGTTTGAACTGCCAGTTACCGGGAACCCCTTGAGTCGCTGGTATTGCGCCTTGGTAATCTGGCCAGCGCGGTATTGATTCTCGATTTCCTGCTGACGGCCGGGGATGCTCTGAGGCAAACCGCTGAGAGGGAAGGCCCTTGCCTTTCCACCCTTGACAGCACGCTCTACCTCGGCAAAGTCGATTTTCTTTCCGTTGCGCGTGACGCTTGGCTTCGCATCCTTGGCGAGCCGAACGAGCAAGTCGCCAAGATCCTCGACGAATGCCTCTTGATTAAGAGCCACGGCGCGGTGGCGCACGTCGGAGATTTGCATCTCGCTTTGCATCGCGACGCTAGCGGTAACGCCCGGCGACGATTGCCCCTGAACCTGTGCCTCCGTAATGCCGACGCTGAACAACCCGCTATTGCGCAGATCCTTCATCCGCTGGTAGAGCTGCGCTGGAGGAGGCAACCCTTGCTCAAACTTCACCGGTTCAAGCGTGTACTCCAGGATGGAATTGCCACTAAGCGCGTCAGGATCGACATTGTTACCGACGCGGGTTTGCACACGGTTCCACGCGCACACTCGCTCTTGCTCTGCGACGTTGTCGGTGATTCGGTCAAGCTCACGCTGAATCGGCAGGATCGTCTCTACCGGGCCCTTGCCGCGAACGCTACCCGAGATTCGCTGCCAAACGCACTTCGCCAGCGGCGGTTTCTCGTGCGTGTATTCTCCGGAGTCAAGCAGCACATTATCGACGGCGACAACGTACTTACCGTTCTCATCGCCGCGCTTGAGGTAGTACCCGACGCAGATCGCGATCGTGTCCTGATAGCCGGCTGGCATTGGGAAGAATCCGAGGCGACACCCCGGAGCGCTTTGCAGTGCGTCGCGAATCTCTTGGTTCTTCGCTTTATCCTCGCCGTTGGCATACTGCTTAATTAGGTCGCCACGATCCATGAACAGGCGAATCTGCCAGGCACGCGGATTCTCTCCTGCCGTCGGGTCAATCAGAGCACAGTCATCGTCAAGACGAATCAACTCGACCTTGCCGGGAAGCGACCGGCCAAAGATCCACCCAGTGCCGACGATCCCGCTATCCTTGCCGGCTGCCTGAACCAAGTCCCATACGTTCAGATCTGACCAGATTTGGTCTGCCCACGACGTCGCCTCCTTACAGGATCGGCGAAGTTTGTAATTGTCGTCGTTGGGCGCAAGCCACTCAAGAAATGGACGCTGGCACCAAATCTTGTTCTCGAACGTGTCGATGGCGATTGCGCAGATATTCTCGCTAGGAGGCGTGAACTCCGCGTTATAAAGGTCTCCTCCGTATGTGAAGTCATCTCCGCTGACGTTCTGCCCTGGCATGGCGAGTCCATAGGACACAGGGGCGCGGCCGGTAGCCACCATGTGATAGGCGTACGAGCGGAAGCGGGCTGGACGCTGCGACAGTTCAAGCGCCTGACAATACAGCGTCAGGTCTTTGGCTACGGTCTCATCTGGCGATTCCCACCAATGTGCCAGCGAGTCAGCGCCGCGCTTCTTTCCTTTCTCGGTGAACCCGATTCCGCCGAGTTTGTCAGCCATTACACACCAGGACGCTTGACTTCGTCGACGACAGGATCAAGCGCCGCGTCCATCAGGCTCTTGCGCGGCCTAGGAGCGTCAGGGTCCTTCTCTTTCGGTTGCGGAGTGGCCGTCTTAGGGTAGAAAGTCACTTCAACGAATCCGACATGGTCGGTTCGGAATGACTGAACCCCGAACTCCGATGCAAGTTCGAAGAGTTTGCGATAATCAGACGCGTCCATAGTGCAAGCCTGCACCATCGACGGTTAATATCTGCGGTCGACCTTCTGCGGAGCGCGAAGCGGTTGCCTGTTGCCGAGAACTGCGTTTAGTTTCGGTTGCTTTTGCACATAGAGACCCTGCGAAGACTTGGAATACATCTTCTCAATTTCAGCTTCGATGGTTTCCTCTTCAGTTAGCGGACGTTTCTTCTCTTTCGGTTCAAGGGCGAACCCAGGAACTCCCCACAGCGCTGCCCTCAGAGCGTCGGCCACGTCAGGATGTGGAGTTTTCTTGTCGTATTTGTTCTTACCCGCTGCGCGCTCTTTCAAATCCCAATGTACACCAGCCAAGTCAGCAGCAAGATTAGGAGTAAGCTCGCGATTAATAACCAGCCGGCCCGACTGAAAAAGCCCGTTGACACGCGGGATTTCGAAATCCAGCGACTTCGGAGGGACAGGTTCGAGATAGATACTAAAATCCCGGTTGTGAGTAGTCGCAAGCATCCCCTTAGCGGCAGACCCATAGTCATAGAAACTACGGAGCGGCTTAAATCTTTTCTGTGCTTCTTTGAGAACGGATGCTGTCTGACAATAATCGCCGCCATCGCCCTTCGCAGACACAGATTCATATACCGGCCAAATCGTCTCACAACCATTTTTCACCCCCAGAACCACTGTCGCTTCTCTATCTCTAACACCCGCCGGGTCCGTGCCGGAGAAATACATGTCGCACACTGGCAATCCTTCGAAGACGTGCTTGATTGGATCCCATCGGTAGACGCGGGCTGCGTTGTCGGCCTCTGGCCACTGTCCGAGCCAGTGTCTGATGAAGTCGGGATTATCTTCTCCGAGTTCTGCCTTGGCTGCTGCAAGTTGCGTATCAATCGAGTCAGCAGGGAGATAAGGGTTCCTTCGCATATGGCCACTGTGAAAGCCATAGAGATGAGCCTTATCACCGTGTGTAATGTCCCACCAGAAACCAATGCCGCGGATCCGTCCAGGAATACCAAACAGCAGAATGCGACCACGCCAGCGCATAAGCGCGGGGCGGCACATCTTGATAATGCCTTCGAGATCAACTGCGTCTTGCGACTCATCGATAATCAGTCTGACGAGTTTGAGGCCTTGCAGCTTTTCCAGTTCGCTAGGTCTACCAGAAAAAGAATACAGCACTGCGCCGTTGTCAAAATAAACGTCGCCATCGATAAGACGAGGGTTGCCAGGAATGCGATACTTTTCAATGAGAGTCTCATAATCGCGAGCGATAACCTTGTCGGCATGCTCAATGTCGAGATCGACATACGCCGACTCGCTACCAGGATTTTTAGAGCCGGCGTCGAGTAATTCCACGGCAGCGAGAGTTGTTTTACCAAGTTGCCTCGTCCCTTCTAGAACACGGTCGCGCGTCTGGTCACTAAATACGTCGAACTGGTCGTGATAGAGAATCGCAGCCGGATCCCAGTCGATCTTCGCGGCTTGCTTCCTGCGTGCAAGTTCGGCGCGGGCCTGTGCTGCGGAGATGCGGGCCATTACGACTCGTCTTTGATTTCCTTGCGCACGATTTGACGAGCTGCGCGTTTCTCTGCTCTCCCACTGGTGCGGTCTTTCTTGAGACGCTTATGCCACGGATGGCAGAACTTGCACTCAAGCCAGTCCCATTTTGAAGCATTGAGAAACTTCCTGTACCAGTCCATTACGAATACCTCTTCTTAAGAAACCCCAGGCTCACGAACATCGGATCGAACGTGCCGTTTGCCACTTCGTTGAGCATCCAGATTCCGCGCTTCGTTGCATTACCTTGGGGGCCGAGATAATCCTCGTCGTGCATGTATGCGATGCCTGAGAACAGCGCGATGCGCTGCGTGTACGGGTGAATCGCCATGTCGATGCGCTGAACGTGTCCCATGACGCACGACTGCTGGCGCGTTCGCAGCAGCGCAGCCGCGGACGACACAGGGCGACCCATCGAACCGCTTACGAAGTAATGGCTGTACTCGATTCCGTCGATACGCGCCACGCTCAGGAACGGGTGAACTTTCCACCCGAAGTCGCGATAACACAGGTCGTCTACGCTGATCGTTCCGATGAGACGCGGGTTAGACTGCGCTTCCCGCCTGATTCTGTCCTCGTGGTTGCCTAGCGTCAGGTGCATGTCTGGTACATAACGTCGGCTCTTTTTGATAGGAGCAAGCAGTTTGTTCATCGCATGCTTGCCAGACTTAATGTCCTCGGAGTAGCGCGTGCCCTCGGCGGACGCTTGCCCAACGGTATAGCTATTAAGCGAGACCATATCTGCGAAGTCGCCAATCTGCACAATAACGTCAGGTCGCTTCTCGGCGATGTAGTTTCCAATCCAAGTCAGGTGGTCTTTGGAAACGTACGGGCGGTCTTGTACGTCTGGGATAACGCAGTGGATCCGTCCGAGACGTTGTTTCATTTAACGTATACCCCGCATCCTTTGCAAAAGGCGGTACAATATATGACCGGCGTTCCCGTTCCGCAGAAGTATCCGGGTGCTTCTGGTTTGCTTGTGAACTTCGGGCACCATTCGCCGTAACGCTCTCTCCATAGGTAATCGATCGCCTTCTCAAGATCACGCTCTCGCGAGTCTTTCTTTCCAGCGCGCAGGATGTATTTGCAGACATTGGCAAGGTTGCGCGGTAGGTCAAAGGCTTCAATAACGTCGATTGCTTCGATCTCGGAGAGCTTGGATTTGTAGTGTTCGCTCACTTATTCGCCTGCTTCCTTAATTCTTCCTCGCTCATCTCACTAGGATCCTTTGCTTCGACGGTATTTGCGAGCGTCCGATACATGCTAGCGACCTTCATAACAAGGTCAGGGTCTCCGTCCAGTGCCATGCCGTTCTCAACTCGTCGCAATGCTATCTCCGATGCGAGCGCGAGAGCTTTTTCGAGGCGTTGACGAGACGCTGACATAGAAACATCAAAGCTAGCATCAGAAAGTAGCTCATCAGTTCGCTTGCGTGCATCCGCCATTCGTCTTTTCCTCTCTTCGCGCGCCTTCGCTTCTTCGGACGTAGAGGTTGTGTAGGTTTGATTCGGTTTGTATACAAGTTCGCCGGCCTTTCTTACGCCTTTGTACGCTGGAGAGTGGTAATTCCTGTCAGTCGTTACTTTGTCGATCTTTACAACGCAGGTTTCGCATGCCCCGCCGGAAAGATTGACTGTTTTGCAACGTTGGCAGGTCCACATTCAAAGGTATCTAAGAGCAAACACCATGGCGACGATAACTGCAACTAAAGCGATTGCTATATCGTGCATCACTCGTACCCCATAATTTCTGCCGCCACATACGGCCTCAGCTTGACGTCATAGCCAGCTTCAGCGAAATACATGGCATACGCCGGTTGCACAAACGCGCAATAGAGCGGCCCAGGCTTCATCGTGAACTCTAGAAGCTTCATGCCGAGGCCCTTGATCGCCCGATACTTGGCGTTGCGAAGCAAATAGAACAGGCGACGGTGGCCCGGCTCGCTGATTTGCCACGCGAGAATTTCTTCGGGCTCCGATTGCTCGCACAGAATCGTGCAATTCCAGTGAAACAGTATCGCTTTGTCCAGTAGGTTGCGCAGTTGCTGATGTTCGAATCCTGTCGTCATTGCAATCTTCCGCGCAGACTTGACAAAGCTGTCGCGAATGAAGTTGAGATCGCCTTGTTGGACGTCGCGAACCATCAACATTTGCAACCCCTGGCAAGTTCAATTAGTAATTTTGCAAACTCAATGGGCGTGGCTGTTGCTTCTTTGGAAGTAAGTTCGAATACTCCGTCCGGATACTTCTCGTACGAATGTTTGTCTATTAGTCCTCTTGCGCCAGACTTTCCCCAGGTAAGTTCCGGAGGTGGGTTTCGTCCGACGAGATAAAGCCACGTCGACTTATTCGCCTTGTGTCCGTAGTTGCCCTGCGCAACGCTGCACGTCCATCCAAATGCATCAGCAATCGACCATCCTCCGGCTGCAACTGGCCTTGAAAGACCGTACCGCTCCCATGCCTTGCTGCCGGCGGGGTGCTCAAGTACGCCGCCGAACCTTCGAACCGCGTCGAGGGCGAGCTCAAAACACCTGCCGTCATCGCCAGTGCGGCGATAGAATGATGCGTTGGGTCCTCCGGATGCGTACCTTCCCCATCTCTGGCACGGCGGGTGCGCAACCACAGGGTGTGGACCGCTATACAGCCTGGCGTCTCGTATAACTGGCCACGGATCGACGCCTTCGAGTGCGTAATACACGCCGCCTGCCTCAACGTACAGTGCCGCAACCGTCCGCATTAGCTGCGGTCCTTCGGGTCGCTTTCCTCGACGACTATAAGCTGTTCCGGCTGCGCAATCTCAAGGCGCTCGTACACGTCTCGGATCCGCTCGATTGCCGCCGTGAGACGCTCGCTAGACTGTACCGCTCGTTCAATCCAGTCGCTAATCTGCTTATCGCTTATTGACAACCCGAACATGGTTCCTCGTCTTTCTTTGGGCAGGTCAAGACAAACTCAATCAGCTTATAGGCAAGCTTGCGGTCCCAGCCGAACTTGCGGCAACTGCGGCTGATGTACCCGTGTTCAGCGTAGTCTAGCAGGAACGCTAGACGTTCTCCAGACACTCCGCTTTCCCAAATGCGACCGCTGAACCGTTGCCAGTACTCGGCGGTCTCAGTGTCTTGCATGGCAGTTTCGCGTCCGAAGAAAGCCATGTTGTGACGCATGTACCAGTCGAGTTTGGTTGCGTGCGCAGTGCCGTACTTGCCCTCAACCTTGCTCTGCGACTTCTGAGACAGCGTCATTGACACGCACACGAGCCCGTCGTTGTGCCCACCTCCTCCGTGCGAGTGAGTCAGCATACGCAGCTCAGACGGCATCCCTTCTGCCGCTAGGATTGCTTCCCACTTAGCGGCTTCGTCGTCCACATTACTCCTTCTTGAGAGTCGCGAACGCGTCGTGCGGCAAGTCGTCGTGCGGAATCTTCGCCGTGTAACTAGTAACTGCGCTCGACCTTGCCGCCGCCATTCCCGAGATCATCGCCGTCTGTTGCTCGGCGGAAAGCACCTGCGGAAACTCGCCCGAGTCGTCGAGTAAGTTGACAATCTTTTCAATCACTGCAACTAGCGGCGCCGCAACCGGATACACGTAGGCGATTCCGTCGGCGGCGGTGAAGACGATTGACTTAATTTGCTTAGCGTCCATACGGTTTTCCTTTCTTGTCAAGGCGTGGAATTCGATATCCGTGTGTCTTAAGCTCCCTGTGGCAATAAATGCAGAACTTGCGCATTGGATCTTCGCGCATAGACGGGCGCCAATAGTGGACACAGTCAATCGGTGCAGATTCAACGTGATTAGCGTTCATTTGCCTCCTGCGATCAAGTAAGAAACCCAACCGAGCATAAACAGCAGAATCCCGATGCCAAACCCCGCTACGAACCAACCGCCCATGTTATCGAACGTATCAGGTTCGTCCTTGACAATCTCGATTATCGGAATGTTTATGCCGCTGTCAGGCGTCTTTTCCTGATCGTGCTCTCCCGTGATTCGATTTCCGACAACGTCGAAGCGGTACGGCTGTAAGTCAAGGTGTGTCTTTACATCTGCGTTAGCGCCGCCCTTGGCTCTGGATGCGGAAAGTCGCTGGCACATTTCGCAATTGCACGTAACGGATGGTTTCATGGTTTGATAAGCGGAATCTGCTGGTCAATCGGAAGACTTGCTTGCTTCATATATCCTTCCCTCCTTAACCGTCTTATCAAATACCACAATCTTGTCAGACAAACAGCGCGAAGCGACTCTCCATGCCTTTACTGCATTATGCTTGCGCGGCGTTCCGTCCGGTGCGTGAGCCGTGCCGGATGCCCGCACGGCGTATAGCAACATAACGGTTTCGTTCTTGCCGCACCAAATGCACGGTCGCAGCTCGACCGTCATCCCCGCTCGCAGCCGTGACTCGTCAGTCACCAGCTTCCACGGGTCGCGCGTCATGTCCGCCCCTCCTCGGCAGGCTTCGCCTTGAAATACTTCGAGTCATCTGTTCGCGACCAAGAAAATCCGCAGCCTGATCCGTGCGACCCGTAGCAGTGACCGACCCACGCTTCTTGCGGTCCGGTGCAATCCGATGTTCTTCACTCCGTGAACGCGTCGCACTTCGGGCAGAAGAAGTAGCCGTCGTCTCCCTTCGCGGTATTCGGTTCCGCCTCACCCGCCAGCCCGTCGAGGGCCACGCGTTCGAGGTAGTCGAGCGTTTCTGACCAGCATCGAGACAGCCCCTCTTTCCCGACGGTTTCGAACACCGTCGGTTCCAAGCGGCTGAATCGCGCCGCTCTGACGTCCGCGAGCAACCGGCGAAGCGCGTCCGCGGCGGTCATGACTTCGGCTCCTTCTTGTAGGACTCAAGCCCGAACCAAGCATCAATCAGAAGGAATCCGACGAACAACTGAACGAACGGTCCTTGCAAACATGGCCAGCACCCAGCCGCAATTCCTATTCTGAAAAGGTGCTTACCGGTTGGACTCTTTTTCGCCCTTGACATCATGAATCGGAACCTTTTTGAGGAGTCGGTCATGACTTCCTCATTTCTTCGACTTCGTTTCCAAGATCGACTAGCAACCTGAAAATCTCATACAGCCTTCCGGAGACATCCGGACCTCCGTTGAGCAAGCAGTCGGCGGATACCTTCCACGCCTTTGCCGCCGAATCTCGTGCCTCGTGAATCGACTCTCTCAATTCGGACATGGCAATGGCGTGTTCACTCATTGTTCGGCTCCGTTGGCAGTTCGCGGATTCGTGCAGCCATCGTCAGGCAGTGGCCAAATCCGCAAGCATCCAGTTCATTCGCCGCCATCTCGTACGCCTCTTCCCGCGATCGCTGGGCGACTTCTTCCAGCATCTCCAGCGTCCCCTTCAGGTCGCAGTACGCGCATAGGCAGTCCACGTCTGCCTCGCGATCGTGACCAAGCAACTCCAGCGCCGTCTTGAGCCTCACTTCGTCCTCGCTTTCTTCGGCGCGCGAGTTGCTGCGTCGATGGCTCGAACGGCCGGGCACGTCCCGCAACCTGGGTAGTTGCACGGTTTGGTGCCAAGCCACCCACGCAACGCCTTCAGGTGCGGCGCGATAAGCCGGCGGATTCGCCGCCGCTCGCGTGCTGCAATGTCGTCAGGCGTGTCGAGACGCCGCAAGATTCTTCCTACGGTGCTCATCGGCTGGCCTCGCGCAGCGCATCGATAAGTTTCTGTTCCTCGTCAGTAAGCCTTGGCGGCGGACCAGGTTCGCACGGCTGCTCGGCCCACTCCCCCGCCGCGTCCGCTACTTTGCGCAACGCCAGCAGCTCGGCGATGACGTTGTCGACGCATTTAGCGTGCCGCAGCCTCTCGACGGCGTCAGTCGTCCATGCGCCGTACTGCTTCAGCAGTTCCAAGTCCTCGTCCGTCACGCGCGTAATGTCCTTGCTCGATTTCATTTTGACTCCGTTTCTCGTATGTAGTCGACACCGGTACATCCTGAGCGATATCCAAGCGAAACATATTCTACATCAGGAACCGAGGTAACAACTACAAAATGCCCGCACAACTGCGCTGCAACTTTCTTTTGCATTTTTGTCAATCTGCGAGCACTTAGCTTCTTCGAGCCGTCCTTGACCTCGACCAAGGTAAGCTCATTATCTTGCGTCACTACCAGCAGGTCAGCGAATCCCATGCCAATCTGACTGCAATCGATAACCACCGGACACAGCTCGCGGAAGCGGGCGCGGATCTTGGCGTGGTTCGCGTCCGTGCGATTACCGAACGACACGACGCGAAACCTTTCCGTCACGATCGTAGATGACGCTGACGTCGCCGTCGGAATCCTGCCAGTATCGACCCGAGAATGGCTCAAGCACATATTCTCCGCCGGACGCATAGTCATACTCCGCCTGCGTGACGTTCCATGTCGCATATGCCAGTGCATCGAGCCGGCGCAACATCTCTTCTTTCTTGGCGTTCATTTTAATCCTTGCAAGAGTTGAAAGCGCCAGGGTTCACGCGTTACCTGGCATCGCGACGCAAGGCCGGAAGAATTCCCGGGTGAGGTCCTCGACGCGGATTCAGTATGCGTTGCAATTCGTGCGAAATCAACATTTCAGGTCTATGCGCAGTGATAATTCACCCTGTCGTTCAGGAGTTTGACGCCAGTAGCCAGCATTGCGCGGATTGCTACCCATTCTAACCTGCGCAGCATGCCATATGGGACCTTGGTTACAATGGGCTCGATGATCGGCCTGTTGTTCCTCAGAAGCCAGTCTTTCATTTTGTTATTCCCGCGGGCCGACCTTGCCGCGCACCTTGCTACGCTTAGGTGGTTCGCAAGTCTCTGCCAAAGCTCCATGACCGTCTGGCCGACGTACACAATCTCAAGCGTTTCCGGGTGTTTAATTACGTAAACCGTTCCGGTTCGGTCCTTCTTATCCATGCAATACGTGTACACGCACGGAGATCTCCGCTCAACATTATCAAAATGATAGGACCTACATGTCATACTCTATCAAAATGATAGTCTGCCTAGTGATGCGGACGGGTGGATCCTTGTTTGGTCCGGTTTGTGAAGAAGTATTAATTCGTCACGCCGGCCTCCCTGCGTCTTATCCCCTGCGAAGCTTCGC
>Ga0068857_100003732_pt1 | contig 12789 bp, 7 predicted proteins | sample KBSCornC72_FD_66591 | JGI IMG/M metagenome (GOLD analysis project Ga0068857, IMG submission 66591) | Corn rhizosphere microbial communities from Kellogg Biological Station, Michigan, USA - KBS Corn C7-2 | ecosystem: Host-associated > Plants > Roots > Rhizosphere > Soil ...
CCCGAGCCGGGCGGGCTGGCATACGATGCGGGCAGTGTTGGATAATTTGCGATCGTGAAGACAGTGTCGTTCGTATAGTTTGCGCCGAGATTATCGGAGTAAGTCAAAGTATAGAAATGCGTTGAACCCGCGGGCAACACACTCGTGGCCGAATAAAAGACATTAGTCGTGTCATTGGTTCCGTTAATAACCGGCGGAGGTGAAACGAGGGCTCCATCAAATTTCAGTTTTATTGAGCTTGCCACGACAGTGGTATCTCCATTCGTAATACTCGCGGAATAAGAGTAGTTCCCTCCCGCGACACCGCTCTGATCGTCTGTGGGTGTCACGGAAACAACTTGAGGCCCCACGGCAAGTTCGGTTGTCGGCAATTGGGCGAACGTGATGTCGTCAGCCGCTATGTCACCGCCGATTCCCTCCTCTTCCCCCGTGCCAAGAACTGACGCCAAGCGCGCCATCCGCAGTTTGAGAGTTTGACCGGGTGCGCCGGTGTAATTGACGTTGATTGGATGATTCTTGGTGCCATCCGAAAGGAACGTCGTATGAATCGGACCGTTTAACACGTTTGTGCCACTCAAAACAGAGATGTCGAATGTAAATCTTTCGCTTGAGTCGTAATACGGGTGGAAATTGAAAGACTTAATGACCACACGCGCAGTTGCGTTGTCAGGCGTGAACACGATTTCGTTTGCGGTGCCAGGAATGGAATGATTGAGTTGGCCGGCGGTCCAAACACCGTCGGTGTAAAACTCCCAACGCGTAGCCGGATCACCGGTGCCTACCCATGTGAGGCCAATATTAGGCGTGCCAAATCCAGTGACCGTAACTCCTTCACTGGAATTTGTAGCGTAGTCACCGAAGTATTGATAAATCCCAACGTTATTACCTCCGGCAGGTGTATCAAAATCGATTACGGTGTCGGCTTGTGCGGCGCGTCCAAGAAAAACTCCAAGCGCAACGAGCCCGGCAGGGCGCAGATATCCGAATTTCTTCATTTTCATAAAGGGAAAATTGTCAGTGAACTTCCTTGAACCAAATCAGATTCCCAAATGCAGTCATGGTTGATGGTTAATTTATAGGGAGGCCTGGAAACAGCGACAATAGCCCGTTTTGGGGGGACCATATTTCCCCTCCTATCGATTTGGTATTTGTTGCTAACAGATTATTCGTAGCCGTATGCCGTGACAAACGGACTCAGCTTTTTCTGAAACGGTTCGAGATATCTTTGGTAATTTCGCCAGCGTCCTATGGCGGTTTTGAAGAGCGGCCTGGTTACTTCGGCATAAGTCGGCGAGCGGACCGGTTTGGTTTTCGCATGTTCATAGAAACGCAAAATATTCTCGTCCCACTTTACTCCGAGGAAATCAAGCACGCGTCGCGCGACTGCGGGCAAATCATCGACCACTTCTTCGTAGCGCACTTCGAGCGAAGGATTGCGCATTCGAGGAAGCATCGTGCGCCAAAAGCCCATGACGGATGCGTATTGAGCAATTGTGCTTTCAAGAGTCAGGTAGGCAGAACTTACAGGATTCAATGGCAGCAACTGCATGAAACAACTCAAGCACACATCCCGCGGATCCCGCAACGCAACGAGGAATTTTGCTTCGGGAAAAATTCGAACAACAGCCGGAATCAATACGTTCAAGGCGGGATTCTTATCAACGAGCAGTTTTTCTCCAATCGATTTTCCAAGGTACAATTCGGTAAATCGAAAATAGTTCTCGCGGGATTGGCGCAGTTGACTGGGCGCTGCGGCTTCAAGGACCTGAAGGACGGAAGCCGTTTCTGGAAAACCATGGCTCAACGGCAAATAGGCCTCATCGTGAAGAATATGTGTCTCTTCGGCGCTGACGACGTCGAGATGGGTGTCCAGAACCTGTTCCAATAAAGTTGTGCCCGAACGCGGATGCCCACAAAGAAGCGTCAATCGTCGTGCCGGCGATAGTTCAGGATTCGGTTCACCCCAACGCTGCAGCACGCTGGCCGAAATGGTTTGCTCCTCTTCACGGACGCGCGCCTGGACGCCCTGAAGAATGGCGGCAGCTTGTGCTGCGGCAGGGCGCTGCAAGACTTTGGCTTCGAGAAAGGCGTTCATTGCTTCATCAAAACGCCCTTGCCGGTCGAGATTCCCGCCTAATTCGTACCAGGCCCGAATGCGTGTGTTGGGATCGCAGGAAGGTTTTTGCAGCAATTCGCGAATAAACCTTTCGGCCTCCTCGAGGGCTCCCGCCATCCGTCGCAAACGAGCGCGCGCCAGTAGCGCGGGAGCATTGTCTGGCTGCAGTGAAAGGGCGCGCTCGACCAAACCTTCGGATTCGCTTGCGCGTGGTCCTCGCTCGTAAAGTTCGGCGAGCGTGACGAAGACGTCTGCAGTTGCGTCTTTTTCGTGTGTGGCCTGCTCGAAATAGCGTGTGGCCATTTGATAATTGCCAAAAGCCTGTGAGCGACGGCCGGCTTCGACCAGAGCGTCCGCCTTGCGTGGAGAAATTCTAATCGCTTTTTCGAATGAACGTTCGGCAGATTCATACTCGTACCTCAGTCCATAGGCGCGGCCCAGGTCGAACAATACGGTAGTGTTGGCGGGATCGAGGCGGCCGGCGCGCTCAAGCAGTGCAATTGTTTGCTGATAATCCTGGCGACGCCAGGCTTCAACCGCTTCCTGGAACAATCGCGAAAGTGCGCCTGTCGAAATGAGCCTTTGACGCTTCATCGTCCAGCGCGTGACAATGAGAGAACAAAAGGTATTAGGCAAGAGCTCTTGCCGATGCGAGATCAACAATACTAGCGTCCGAAAATAAAAAGAGCCGGCGTCTTAGAATCGCCGGCTCCCGGTCGCAGAGGTGGTTTAAGGGATTTGCGGGCGGTAGTACACCTTTCCGCCGACAATTGGCACAGTGTAAGGACTGGTCGCACCGATCACAGTGCTCCACGGTCCATTCACTGAATCAGCGCCTTGCAGAGGCACGCCGCCGGTCCATCGAATGATCACGCTGCCAGCCTGAACCGAAGCGGTAATCGCCCCTGGGATCTTGCTCGCACTGGGCCCTCCCAATGCCGCGATAAATGCGTCCGGCCGGCGGCCGTTGCTGAATTGAATCGAGCTGACATACGTGTCTCCGGTATCACCATCCTGATCGGCAAACAATAACGCCAATGGTCCCAAAGAGAATCTGCCATCCACGGCACTAAGGCCGCCAGTTTGATTCCCAACTTTAACGCCATCAATGAATTTGGCCAGCACTGGACCTGTCAGATCCACCGCGATGGCGACCCGGTGCCATTCGTTGGCGGTCACGTTGCCATCATAAACGCTGCTGATGCCGATGCCGCCTGAAGGATTGATAAAGAAGTCGCCATCGCTGGCATTACTGGTGTCGGTTTGCAGAAGCGAGCGCCAGCCGATGCCCTGAAGGTAAATGTCATAAATCAAAGTGTATTGATTTACGAATGTTCCACTGCCATTGGGCGCTGCACCATGCGACATTTGGTAGCCGCCCCATGGAATAGAGCTTGGCAGCATATGCATCACTTTCGTCGGTTGGCCATTAATATCGGGCAAGCCGAAGTCGGTGGTGCTTGCGAACGAAGTGTCGGTCTGAACTGTGGAATCAAAGTATTGCAGATCGGAGCCCAAAGTCGCAACCAGGTTGCTGCTGTTGAAATCCCATTGTCCTTTGACGAAAACCGCCGGGTTCACCACCGTAAGTACCGCCGCGGGAGCGGCGCTGGTAACGGAGCCGCCGCTATTGCTGACGACTACGTCATAGGGTCCGGCATCGGACGGCTTGACCGGCGAAAAAGCCAGGATTTGCAAAGTCCTGCCGGGTAGGTTCGTCCCATAATGACGCCACTGATAGCTCAGTGGCCCCGAGCCAACAGCGGAGACACTCAACGACGCATTATTTCCGACTGCAACCGTTTGGTTCGCCGGCGTTGGTGCGGCGGCCACAGGACCGGCAGCCGAAGGAATGCTATAGAGGCCGAAGTCATCCACGCCGAAATACCAACTATCCGTGCCGGCATGAGCGAAACGGAAACGAACGTGCGATTGATTGTCAGCGGCAGCCAGACGGAACAGCTCGACCCGCTTTGATTCGACGGGATTGTCATCGATGCGAGCGCTGATGTATGGAGCCAGGGTGGACCATTGATTGGTGTCCACGCCAATGAATGCACCGTAATTGCCCGGCGCTGGCGGAGCCTGAAAGGTGTCGCCGGAGTGATCAAAGGCCATCGTGTTCGATGCATCGATATTGCCATTGGCATCGCGAAGGACATCTGGTCCGTCGAGCATATAAACAATTGGCAACCAGGTCGCTCCCTGATCTATCGAATACTCGACAGCTCCGATGCTGTCCTGGTTCTGTTCCCACAAGCTGTGGTATGAGAGATAAACATTGCCTTGGCCGGTAAGATTATAGTCGGGCGAAAACAGGTACATTACCTGCCCCGAACCACTCCGATAACCTGAATCGCCGAATACTATATGACCTTGGGCGAGGTTTGTAACCACCTGGCCGTTTACGACATTGAAATGGTTTGTCGATAAGACCCGCAAATAATCCAGTGTAGGGACGTGATTGAAATAACTGTTGAAGCTGTTTGTGAATCGACTGCTGTCAACAACGACCCAGGTTGCATAAGAAGCAGAATTGAGATCTCCGAGATCAAGAGTTGCATCAGTGACGTCGGTGTAATTGGTTTGGGACCATCCGGCGGGAAGCGAGCCTTCAGCGGTACTGTCAAAGTTTTCGTTGAACAACGGTGCGGGAAGCGTGTAGTTCACATAGAGACCTGCAGTAAACGAATATTCATTCGTCACGTTGGGTGTCGCCCCGCCGATGCTGTTGTAAGCGAGCTTGTAGGTATGCGTGGAAAGTGACGCCAACAAACCGGGAGGATCATATGTAACACTAGTCGTGAGACCATTTTTGACAATCACAGGAGTCACTGGTGAGCCGTCGAAAGTGAGTTGAACGGAATTAGTGTTAAGTGCCGCCGAACCGTCCAGGAAACTCGCTCTGACAATGGCGTCTGGTATTACGTTGACCGCATTGCTGGCTGGCGAAGACGTTACCTGCACCGGAACGAATCCCGCCACAACATCCAGAGATACCAAATCTACATATCCATCCGGCGAACCCGCCAAGGCGTGAGCCTGCGTCGTAATTGACGCATAGCGCGCTCCCGGCGGAACTAAACCCGTTTTCGTGTCCTTGCCCCAGGCGCGAAGACCTGTCCCATCAGCAGGCAGCGCGGCAACAAAAGCCTGCCCCCCAATTGCAACGGGACTTCCTATCGATGCAAACGAAGTATCCAGGAACTGCAACGTCAGATCACTATAGTCATTTTGACCGTAGTACGTACTGAACCACGCCGAAAGCGTAAATTGCCCTTGCGAACCATCGATTTGCGCAGTCGTTAGCGCGCGTGTGAGACTGTTCGTCTGCATGACAATCGAACTGCCGCCACTGGAGTTGTAGGGTCGCAAATAAACATCCCCGCAACCGGTCGGGCCTGGCTGCGTGTAATTGGCGGAGTAGGCATAGCTTGAAAAATGTGTCCAGCCGCCGTCGACGCCGGCGGAATCATTGCCGCCGACGCCGACGATGCCGGACAAGTTATTGGTGGAAGATTCGTAGCTGCCGTCAATGACGAGATCGATTGCGCCGGCGTTGCCAACGAACGAAAGTCCGCCAGCAATAATCGAGAGGCCAAGTTTAGATCTTCTATTTTTCATGTGAGTTGGGGCGTGTTGTTGGATTTTGTGAAAAGAAAGAAATCGTGTGGCATGCAGGGTTAGCCTTTTGCCTTTGTTGCTCCCCAGGCTTTATAATCTTTCTCGAGGGGCTCTTTCATCGCACCGCCCAAATGAGCCTGGCACTTTTCGCATACGACGCCCTCCCGATCACCTTCTCGGGCGCGAATTGTGATGTGCTTATCCTTCTCGCAATAATACCCCACAGTCTGCGCAAGTGTGGTTTGGTTGCACTGAGGGCATTTCGAACCCATGAAAACCGTGCGTTCGGTGTAAAATTTTGCGCCACATTTCAGACATACGTATCCATTGGCATCCGTTTCAATCGCCGCGAGCCCTGCGTCTTTGTTGCAAGCGGTGAATGCCGTTACAAGTGTCGCCAAAGAGAGCAAAACCGCCAGCGAACCCCAAAATAATTTTTGCTTAAGGATCTGCATCTGTAGCCAGGTAAATCATTGTGATATACTTCGAGTCGGGCTTGGCACGGATGAATTCCGCGTGTCCGTCACAAAACGAAACGTTTCCGCCGTCGGCTCCATGGTTATCAATTGGATCGGGAACATTGTTGCGAGAACCCAAATAGCCGTCGTCTTCGTCGAGAAACAGACAAGCGCGGGAGGCTCCAGCGGCGGTGCCGATATAGCTACCTCTGATATAGTTCAAACCGGAGTACCAATGGTAAGTCCAGCTCATCACGTTATCTTTGGTTTTAATTTTGCTCGGAAATGTCGTCGAATTTGCATTTACTGAGTAACCCCACCAACCGAATAACTCGTAGCTTGTGCCAGGATTTAGCAGCTTGTTTTGCGCGTGTATTTTGAGATCGCGCAACTCCCCGATGCGGAACACGGAGTTCGTAAGATAGTTCGTCGTCGTAATGAAGTTTTGGGTGCTGGGACAAACGAATGTATTCAGGTTTCTAACATAAGTCGGGTACAACCAATCCTGATCATCATCGCTATCGCTGCTAGTCAGAGAAAACCACCCGGCAGTATAGTCGTCTGAATACATTATACTGCCCAAGGTCATTTGCTTTTCATTGTTCATGCACTGAATGCGCTTTGCTCGCTCTTTACTTTTTGCCAATGCGGGCAGCAACATACTCGCGAGAATAGCGATGATCGCGATGACTACCAACAACTCGATTAGGGTGAAGCCGCGAGCGATCTTGCCACCGGCATTGAGCTTTCGCTGACACATAGATTGGCACCCACCGCGATTAAACAATTAAGATGGCAGGGGATGCACGATACCGACCGCCCCTTGCATGTTCGCAGACTTCTGAGCGCCATCAATTCTAGTCGCCGTCATCGAATGGCCCTGCGACCGAAATTGGCACAAGTCCACCGAGGCCCGGTTCATGCAAGAAACTTATCATCGAAGGAATTGCCAACAATACCCTGTTTTGGGGGCGACTGAAAATCGGCCGGCCGTTGAAAAATGACGGACAAGCAACGGAGTGTAAAGTTACGGTGTCGGACCCGTTTCGAAACTGAAACGGCCAGCCAAAAATAAGCCTGCTTAATTCTTGGCTTACCTTTTCTTGCCATGGTAAGAACAAGGGATGGGCAAGAAACGTCCAAGAACATTTCGGCGTTCTTCGCTTCGGCGAAGCCGGATTCGCTCAAAAATGGAACCGGAATATTGGAGAGGCCGGCTGTTCAGAAACAGTTTCACATATCGGGGGGATCGACACGAGGTCAAGCACTGGTCGGTCAAGATTCAGCATCTAGGCGCCCGCAAAACCTTTTCACTTCGAGCCGTTGATGAAAAACAAGCAGCCATGGAGGCATGCGGAATTTACAAAGCGATTCTAAATCGCGGCTGGGAAAGTGTCATTGCCGAACGGACAGAGGTGAGCGAGCCAGTTCGGGCCGAGTCTGCTGCCATCGCTTCGGTGAACCAAAGTGGGTTCGATCCGGGTTATTGGGTGCAACGTTTGATCCACCGCAAATACGGTAGGTTGCTTCGGCCAAATGCGGAGCGGGAATTCTCTGTACGGATCGAACATGCTGGCACCGGCTTTTATTTTCCGCTGGGAACCGACGGTGAGAAGGTCGCTGCAAAAAGCGCGGCGAGAATCTACCGCGTAATCGCGGAGCAAGGTTGGGTCACAGCATCTGAACGATATCCACGCGAACTTTCGGTGGCCTTTCGTTGGTCTGATAACCCGCTGGCCTGGACATATACGACTGTTTTCACACAAACAGTTTCACAATCGGAACCATCTTCCAAGCCCTCAAGTCAATTGCCTGAATTTAGAGTGGGAATTGTGGAATCCGATCCCGGCCTCCGGCAAGCGTTATCCTGGTGCATCAATCAACAAGACGGTTGCTATTGTGTCGCATCGTTTGCCAATGCCCGTATTGCGCTGAACGAAGCACAACGACATTCAATCGAGTTGCTCCTGGTCAGTCAAAATCTCACCGATAAATCGGGTATTGGTTGCCTGAACGAACTGAGCGTCACTGCGCCCAAAATTTATGGACTGTTATTTTCGGTTTTCGAAGACTCAGAGTTGCTATTCAAAGCGGCTCCGGGAGGCGCCCCCTGTTACGTTTTCCGGCGCACTCCCCCGACCGGAATTCTGGTTCCGATTGAAGCCGCGCTGAAAGCCGGCGCCCGGACGCGGGAACAATTCAACAAAAGCATTCGGCGATATTTCGAAAATGTTGTGATTTCATCGCCGATCCATGGTTCCGCAAATGAGTTGTCCAATCTGACACCGCGCGAGCACGAAATTCTCGGGCTCTTGAGCAAAGGCCATCCCGACAAAGAAATTGCGGATTTGCTGCGAATCAGCACCTGGACTGTTCACGGCCACTTGAAAAAGATTTTCGAGAAACTCGGCGCCCATAATCGAACCGATGCAGTCGTCAAATATTTGAATAAATGACCCCCGAAAAAGGGCGTTGAAAAAGTGGTTCCAGGATTGATCATGACATCATGCAAAATGCGCGCGGCTTCGGTGGAAAATTAGTGAGCCCGAGGCGAACAAGATCGGCCAGGTCTTCGACCGATTCCAAAGACAAGCTCGCGGGATTATCCACTGAATATCGACCGGGATGGTCGCTGCCCGGGCCATTCTATTCCGACGAGACCGTCTATCGCGCCGACCTTGAGCGCATTTGGCGTGCGGGCTGGTTGTTTGCTGGTCATAGCTGCGAGATTCCAAAGACGGGCGATTATTTCACGTTGGAAGTCGATACGGATTCAATCGTCATTATCCGAGGGGCCGATGGGGTCATTCGCGGATTTCACAATGTCTGCAGACACCGTGGTTCGTTGATTTGCGCCGAAGTCAGCGGTCAGGCGAAGAAGCTCGTCTGTCCTTATCATCAATGGACTTATGGACTGAATGGCGAATTGCTCGCTTGCCGCGGCATGGGCGATGACTTCGATAAATCACCTTTCCATCTAAAACAAGTGGCCGTGGAAGAACTTGAAGGATTTATTTATTTTTCGCTCGCCCAGAAGCCATGGAAGGTTGAACGCGCCCGAGAGGTTCTTTCAACTCTCGTCCGATCTCAGGGATTCAACAAAGCAAAAGTGGCGAAGGCAGTTGATTATTTGGTCAAAGCCAACTGGAAACTTGTCTGGGAAAACAATCGCGAGTGCTATCATTGCAACGTCAATCACCCGCAATACATCAAAGCCAATTTTGATCATTACAACGCCGATGACACCACACCGCGAATCAAAGCGCAGATCGATGCCGCCGTCCGCCGCGTGGCAGAGTTACCGAGCCTCGTCGATTCAGCCGCTTCCCGAAAGGACGGCGGAATGACTTGCTTCCCTGACGCTGAAAACAATATCTGGTTCTCCGCCAACCGTACGCCGCTTGTGGACGGCTACTTGAGTGAATCGATGGATGGCAAAAAGGTGGCCCCCTTGATGGGAGATTATCGCGAGTTTCGCTGCGACACTTTGCGAATCCGCACGCTGCCGAATTTCTGGAACCATTCGAGTTGCGACCACGCCGTCAGCACTCGGTTGCTTCCCGCGGGACCCCAGCTTACGTCGATCCGCGTTTGGTGGCTCGTCGATGAAAAAGCCCAGGAAGGCAAGGACTATGATCTCGCAAAATTAATGCCTTTCTGGCAATTAACCTCCGAACAGGATTGGGAAATCTGCGAACGCCAGCAACGAGGAGTAAATTCGAGCGCTTACAGTCCGGGACCGTATTCGACTTACAAAGAGTACAACGTGGACGGATTTGTTCGATGGTATATGAAACTGCTTGGCGCAAAGGATGCCGGCATCCCGTCAGGCAGGAAAGAACACGACTTTTCAAAATAACCCGGGCGGCGTCCGGCGCTTTTTCGTTTTCCACGGCTGCGGACTTTGGTTTCCTCTTTGAAAGCCATAGCGGCCACATCCAAAATGTCCAGGCATCGGAACAAGGCAGCGCCAGCACTCCCGTCGGGCGCCCGGCCCAAAATCATCCCGGGACTTGGTGTGGATGTCCCCGAACTGCAACGCGCGCGGGCCCTTTGGCAGATGAATCGCTTCGATGAATCTTTGGAACTCTTCGAGGCGGCGGTTCGCAAGTATCCGCAGAATCTGGTGGCGCTGGTCGATTCCAGCCGAGCGCTGGGGGCGCGGTTCGAAATTACGCGCGCCGAGGCGATGCTGGATCGCATCATAAAATTGGGCACCCACAATCCAAACCTTTTACACCTCGCGGGCCAGAGCTATCGGATGATCTTTCGGCCGGACAAAGCCATCTCCTGCTTCCAACGGGTCGTCGCGATGACCAAAGATATTCCGGACGCGCACCTTGAACTGGCCGTCCTTTACGAGCGCAGGCATCGGCTGACAGAAGCTTATTCATTGATTGAGGATTGCCTGCGCGCCGCGCCGGATTATCTCGAAGCGGAATTCTTTCGTGCCGGCCTGTTACGTCGAATGAATGACGAGGCAACCGCGGAAAGTGTGCTACGGAAGCTTGCGGCCAATGAACATGCCGATCCCATGATCCGAGCGCAGTCCTGGGCGGGCGTCGCGCAAATGCTTGATCGGGCTGGAGATTATGAAGGCGCGATGTGTTCGATGCTGAATTGCAAAGAAATTCTGATGCGCTCTGAAAGCCTCGTCTTAAAAGAGTCCGAAACGATGCAAGGCCACCTGCACAAGCTCGCGAATTCTTTGGCGTCTGCGCATTTTGAGAGGTGGGTCCAGGCCGCTCACGCGTTTCCGCAGCAAAAAATGGCCGTGCTCACAGGTTTCCCTCGGAGCGGAACCACACTCCTCGAACAGGTCCTCGACAGCCATCCCGGTCTCGTCAGCTCAGACGAGCGCGAAGCCTTTGGCCGGGACATTTTCCCGGCGATGTGGCTTACCGAAAAGACGCGCGCACCCTCAGCCGAAGCGTTCGACGCCGTCTCATTGGAGCGTCTCTCAGTTCAGCGCACGCGCTATTTGAATTACATGGCGGCCGCGCTCAATCAGCCGATTGGCGAGCGGATTCACCTCGACAAAAATCCGACCATGACCCTCCTGATTCCAGGAATGCTTCGCCTCTTTCCCGAAACAAAGCTGCTCATCGCGTTGCGCGATCCGCGTGACGTCATCATCAGTTGTTTCATGCAATACTTGCCGCTCAACCCGAACAGTGTCTGCTTTCTCGCGCTGGAGCGTACAGCCCGTCGATATACGCATGATCTGAGTGTCTGGCTGAAACTGCGCGAGATCATTCCGACACCCTGGCTTGAAATCCGTTACGAAGATTGCGTCGCCGATCTGGAACGAGAGTCACGAAAAGCATTGGAGTTTCTTGGATTACCATGGGATCCCACAGTGCTCAATTACCGCCAGCGGCTGAAGGAAAAGGCGGTCAGTTCGCCCACTTATGAAGCGGTGAGCAAACCACTATATACCTCGGCCATTGGCCGATGGAAAAATTATCAAAAGTATTTAGAACCGTCCTTGCCGATTCTGCAGCCGCTCATTAAGGCTTTTGGATATTAGTAGTGCCTGACATTTGATCGAAGATCAACAAAACCGCGAAATGATCAAGTTTTGCTCGAGGACTTCGCGGCAGGCGGCAGTCGATTCCATTGCGGCATAAGCAATAACCCGGCCAGTGCCAAGGCAATGCCGAGCCAAAGGAAAATCGGGTTCCAGATATTTTGACCCTGCCCAAGAATCTTCCCCGCCCAACCAGGCAACGTTACACCAATGATCTGGCCGATTGAACCGAGTCCATTCACGAGGCCGCTTGCGGTGGAGGCCCCTTTCCTTGTGCCGAAATCAATTGCAGCGGCGCCAGCGATCAGTGAATCCGGAATAAAGATTAAGAAACCGATGACAAACATTCCGATTCCGATCGGCAATCGTGTCGGAGGTACGAAGCGGAAAGCAGCCATGCAAATCGCCAGGCAGAATAGCGATAGGACGCAAATGGGGATGCGCTTGGATTTAAAAAGACGGTCGGAAATGAAGCCACCAGCAAGTGTCCCGACAGGGCCGGCGAGATCGAACATGCTGCCGAGAAATCCTGATGTCGCGGTTCCGGTCCCGAGCAAATCGTTAACAAAGACAGGGGCCCAATAAAGCAACAAATAGCGTGTCGGCTTAATCAGGAAATAGACTATTGCAAGCAGCCAGACCATTCGATTGCACAGGACTTCGACAACAACATTCCATGAGCCCTCCATTTCTGCTTTTGGCGAATTCTTTGTGTCGATGACACTTTCCTGTTCGTCGTGATATTGCTCGATGGGAGGCAGGCCGACATCTTCCGGACGATTGCGCTGAAAAAGAATAAAGAGCACCCAGATAATAAACAGGACGCCAGCGGGGACAAAAAACGCGAAACGCCAGCCGAATTTGTCCGCTGCCCAGCCGGCGAGAACGGACGCGGCGAATCCGCCAAAAGCATAGTTGGTGCACCAGAATCCCATAATGCTTCCGCGTTCGCGCTGGGAAAAAAATTCGCCGACATTTTTCGCAAGCGGCGCCCAACCGCTGGATTGGCAAAATCCTTGAATTGCAAAAAGAACTCCCATCCACAGAACCGTATTTGAGCA
>Ga0068857_100003741_pt1 | contig 12779 bp, 13 predicted proteins | sample KBSCornC72_FD_66591 | JGI IMG/M metagenome (GOLD analysis project Ga0068857, IMG submission 66591) | Corn rhizosphere microbial communities from Kellogg Biological Station, Michigan, USA - KBS Corn C7-2 | ecosystem: Host-associated > Plants > Roots > Rhizosphere > Soil ...
GAAGACGCGTTCATGAATCTGCGACGCGCGGTCGAGCTTGACCCGACCAACATGGACTTGTTGCGCGAGGCCGTCAGCTATTGCTACCAGCTTGAGCGCCCCCAGGAAGCGAACATCTACCAGGAGAAGATTGCCCGCTACTACTTCGATACCCACCAGGTCAAAGAAGCGGTGGCCGCGCTCCAGCAGTTGATCGCCCTGGATCGCAACAACTTCAACGCCTACGACATGCTCGGTCAGACCTATCAAGCGGTCGGCGAATACGAGCAGGCCAGTCGCGTGTACAAGAACCTGGGCAAAGTCAATCCAGGCAGCTCCATCGCCCGCGACCGCCTGGCCGTCCTGCAAGAATTGCGCTCGCGCAGCGCGTAAGGTGGCATGAGCGGCGAGAAGGGCGCACGCAAGGGGCGCCCTGCGCGCCGCCGCGACCATCTCGCCATCACGTGACTTTGCGTGGATTCCCTATCGTCCAGGAGGCTTCTCTGTGCAACGCGATTATAGCGCTTCTCTCATCTCCGGCAATCTCGCGCGCACCTATGTTGTGCATCTCCCGCTGAATTATGAGCCGGGACGCCCGGTGCCGCTTGTACTCATGTTTCATGGCGGCGGAGGAGCTGGCCGCATCATGCATCGCCTGACCGGGATGAACGCGCTCGCGGATCAACAGCATTTTCTCGTGGTCTATCCTGACGGCTGGCAGCGCCGTTGGGCGGACGGTCGCGGCACCACGCCTCCTGACCGTGAAGGCATTGATGATGTTGCATTTATCTCCGCGCTGATCGAGACGCTGGCCACGCAATTCACGCTCGATCCCAGGAGAATCTACGCGGCGGGTATTTCCAATGGCGGCTTCTTCTCCTTCCGCCTGGGATGCCTGCTCAGCGACAAAATAGCCGCCATCGCCACGGTAGCCGCGACCCTGCCCGCCAATCTCGCCACAAACCATCCGGCCAGGCGTCCGGTGCCGCTGCTGTTTGTGCATGGGACCGCCGACGCGATTGTACCCGCTGCTGGCGGCATGATGCGCCTGGGAGCTGGCGGTCATATTCTCTCGACCACGGAAACCGCCGCCTTCTGGGCCGGACGCAACGGCTGTGCAGGCGGGCCGGTGACGGAGAACCCGCCGCTGCTCGTGGACGATGGCACCCACGTGCAGCGCACAATCTACACCGATTGCGCCCAGAACGCCAGCGTCGTCTTCTACAACGTCATCAATGGCGGACACACCTGGCCCGGTGGCAGGCAATACGCGCCCGTCCGCGCCGTTGGGAAAACCACGCGCAACCTCGACGCGACAACGCTCATCTGGGATTTCTTCAAGACGCACCCAATGCGCTAAACTTGCGCTTGTTTTTTCACATCCAATCTGCTACACTCTGCCCAATCCATCAACAAGATGGAATAACAAACATTGATCTTGAGAAAGCAGCACATGAGCGAATATCACGCTATCAACCGCGCATCTATGCGCATCCAGCAGCAGAGCCAGTCCGCATGTTGGTCTGATTTGTTGCTCGCGAGTGCTGTTCTCAGGTAAAAAGCTAAGCAGAAGCGGAAAGCCGTCAGACCATCGAGAGGTCTGGCGGTTTTGCTTTTTCCCATGCCGTCGCACCTCTCGCTCCAGGGGTGCGGCGCTTTTTTTGCTTCATAGACTTGAAAGAAGCAGACAATACTATGGATTTCAGTTTTCTCGTACGCGGCCTGGTCATCGGTTTCTCAGTCGCGGCTGTTGTCGGGCCAATTGGCATGCTCTGCATTCAACGCACACTGTACAAGGGATTTCGTTATGGCCTGGTGACGGGCATGGGAGCTGCGACCGCTGACGGCATTTATGGAGGCATCGCCGCCTTTGGCCTGACCATCATCTCAAGCTTCCTGGTGAGTCAGCAGGGCCGGATTCGCCTGCTCGGTGGCGCGTTTCTGGTCTATCTGGGGATCAAGGCCATGTTCACCCGGCCAGCGGAACAGGCCGCGCAAGCCAGTGGCAGCACATTTCCAGGCATCTACCTCTCGACGGTGCTGCTGACCCTGACCAATCCACTGACCATCATCTCGTTCGCCGCCGTTTTCGCGGGCCTAGGCGTCGGTACGGCTGGCCGGGGTAGCGCGACGGCAGTGCTGATTACCGCTGGTGTTTTCCTCGGTTCGTGCGCCTGGTGGCTGCTCTTGAGCGGCGGCCTCAGCCTCTTGCGTACACGCATGAAGCCCGGCTGGCTGCTCTGGATCAACCGGGGAGCTGGCCTCGCACTAACCATCTTCGGCATCGTCGCGGTCGCGAGCGCCGTCAGATGGTAGCAATGTCTCTGTCGCCTCTTCCGCCACCTGTACGACCAGCAGCCAGGCATTATTGAGGTCCCAGAGCAGATAGATCAGGATGGTCGGGAGCAGCCAGTAGAGGCCGCCGAAGCGTCCCAGGATCAGGTCGAGGCCCGTGAAGATAATCAAGAGTGTGCCAAAATTGATGATAGAGACACGCAGGCCCCAGCGCAGACGTTTGCCGGGAGCCATCCTGCTCAACGTCTGGCCTTGCAAGCGCAGACTCCAGACAAACAGTGCCAGCGCGCCAATAGCCAGCTCGCAACCCAACGCGAGAGCAGATTGCCCAGGAATCAGTACCAGGAGCGCGAGGACCAGCAAACTCAAAAGCCCGCCGAAGGTTTCGCGAGCACGGGCGCGGTGCGCGGGCGTTCCCAGAATCGTGCGCAGGTTCAGGGACATCCCAACAAACAACAAACCGGTTAAAGTCGCGGCGGCCCCGGCAATGACCGAGTAAAACGTTTGCCAGAGGGCCGCGTGATAGGCATAATCCATCAATGAAAAGCTACTCAATCCGTGAAACTACTCGTTATTCGACGCCGATATCCCACGCCTGCTGTAAATCCGACCGCGAATAGCATTGGAAAGCCATCAGCGTATTGGTTTTCGTGATCGCCGGGAGATCGACCAGGTGCGCCGTCACCACGTCAGCCAGGTCTTCATAGCGGCGCAAACGCAGGACGGCGACCAGGTCGTACTCGCCCGTCACCGAATACACCTCCGCAACTCCCTCAATCTCTAACAGGCTCTGGGCAGTTTCGTTCACCTTGCCCTTCTCCACATTGATAAGCACAAGTGCCGCAATCATACGCGCCTCTCCTTTCTCTCGATACCAGAGAACTACCATTATTGCTATAGAGGACCGATTTATCGTGCCTTGCCCGATTTATCGGGGGCCGTTTGCTTGACCACAATCCTGCTCTCACCCACTCATTTGACGGTGATCCCGCTCTATACTGTCCACCTTCTCAATTCGTGGTGAAAAAGCAGCATTTGCAGTGAATGAACGCTCCCCGATAAATCGGGATAGCGCACGATAAATCGGCGCTCTATGGTGTTTTTGGTGCATTGACGGTGGCCCTACTAGCGAACCATCTCTAGCAACAGTATATGTTCATACGCAAACTGACGTATCTTTTTATCTAGGTCTGTGGTGGGGGTGGAACGTTCGGCAACGGCATGCTCAGGCCCACCACCTTGAGCTTTTTGCGCAACGAATCCACGGCGAAACGCGGCGTCACCCAGGGATCTTCGCCCGCCTCCAGGATTTGCGGGATATGCTCGTCTTCGGGCGTGATCGCCGTTAACGCAGTCGGCGCGTAGCGTTCGACGGCTGCCTGCACCACCTGCGCGTAGGCGTGATCGCGCTGGATCATGTCGCGCAAGAACTTCACGCCGAAGACCACGTGACGCGATTCGTCGCGGGCCACCGCCGTGAAGCCGCCGCGAAAGGCTGGGAAGATATCTTGCAGACGGTAATTCTCCAGGATGCCGCGTTGACCCGCCAGCGCCATCGTACCCTCGATAACCACGTGATAGAGCGTTACGCCTTCGACCAGGGTGGCCAGATTCTTCGGGTCCTGGCGCAAGCGTTCGCCGACATCGGCCAGCGCGTCGATCAGAATGGCCTTGAGATGCGGATTCATATGCTTGCGCGCCTCACCCAGCGTGTCCTCCAGGTTGCCCATATCGATGCCGATAACCTCATTAAAGAAGCGAGCAAAGAAGACAGTGTGTCGCGCCTCGTCGACCTGTTGCGTGGTCGCGAACAGGCGCATCTCCTCTTCGGGCATGGCGAGAACAAACGGGCTGAGCGCATCGGTCACGCTGGCCTCACCCTGGAAAAAGGCCGCGAGAGCGTACACGCGCATCGCCTGCTCTTCCTGTGGCATTTTCGCCCATTGCTCGCGATCCGAGGTAAAATCGATCTCCGAGGCTCGCCACTGCTGTTTTTCCCAGCGATAGTAGAGTTCGCGGTAGGTGGGCAGGTGCACCAGGCCCTCGTCAATGATTTGCAGAACATTATCGATGGGCGTCTGCTGGAGCTGGCTCAACGGTGCTTGCTCTAAGGGAAAGTTAATTGCCATAGTGTTTCCTCAGTTCCTTCTTGTCGATCTTGCCCACCGGGTTGCGCGGCAGGGCGGTGACAAATGCGATCTCGCGCGGCGTCTTATAAACTGTACGCTCAATTGGGTTGCTTTACGCTGGCACGCGCACCACCGCTTCGGCGGTAGTGACTGGCTCGCCGCGCTGGTTTTGCGCCCAGCATTCGAGTGTGATAGCCGTTTCGCCCGCTTCCTGCGCGATCTGCGCGACCTTGCCCTTGCAAGTGAGCGTATCGCCCAGGCGCACCATGCCGATGTAGCGCACCTTGAGCCGCTCCACACGCGCGCCAGGCTCTCCGGCGATCTGCTGATTCACGAATTGGCCGAGAAACGCCATGCTCAACATGCCGTGCGCGATCACGCCATCAAGGCCCACGCTCCGCGCGGCTTCCGGGTCGAGATGAATGGGATTGTGATCGCCTGAGGCGTCAGCGTACTGCCGCAACTGCTCTTGCGTAATGGGCGGCTTGACCAGCGCAGAAAGTTCCTGGCCAACCGTTGAGCTTGCAATGCTCATAAAATACCTCCAATTATGGTATCGTCGTCACGCGGGTTAAAAGACGAAATGTACCTTGCGCCATTGGGTCGGTGAGGCTTTGATGACCGCTGGCTCCCAGCCTGGTTCGCCAAATAAAACCGCGCTATTCCATTTCTGGTTTTTATGGCAAAAATGATAGCGCATTATCCAGCCGCGTCCCTCCTTCTTTTTCTCACTATAGGCAGTCTCGACGCCCAGGTGAAAACTCAGAAGGTGCGCGTAATAGGGCTGGAGCTGGTACTCCATCTCGTCAGTGTCCAGTTCATGCTCGTTAAACGAAAATTGCATATCGAACTGGTAAGGAAAACGTTTCACTTCCGGGTCGCGCTCCGCTTCATCTACCTGATGGATAAGAAGTAACATACCCAGCATTTCGAACTGGCAGTAGGGTTCGCCTGAGAAGGCTGTTTCCTGGAATGGGGGTAAAGCGAGGAGTTTGCGTATCTCGGTGGCAAGCTGATGTAAGGACTTGTCAGTGTTGATACAGATTTGAAAAGGCATAGCCGGTCTCCTTCTGTACGTGGAGTGAGCGACCTCGGATTCTCTGTTTTCATCTTACGCCGCCTGCAAAGTCGTGTCAAGCAAACAGCTAATTTCAGTATCCTGAAGCGGATCGAAAAAACAGTTGACCGGAGTCGCCCGCCACGCGAGAAAGGATACATCCATCGACCGCAAAGGTCAAGTGAGATGCACTAAGGATTTCTACGGATGGCGCGCTGCCTTTTTCATTCCCCGGATGCGGCTGGGGCCGCCCTACATTCACAGGGCTAGGAAATGTTCTGTGAATGGAGAACGGCTGCTTGCCCGCCGTTCGGCCCCACGATCGGGAGGGTGAAGAAGAAGGTGCTGCCCTGGCCGGGTTCGCTGGTGGCTGAGATATGCCCGCCGTGGGCCTCGATGACGTGGCGCGCAATGGCCAGGCCGAGACCGCTACCGCCGCCGCCAGGACCAATGAAGTTTGCTCGCGACCGCGATTGGCTGACTTTGTAAAAACGCTCAAAGACGCGGCTCAGGTCTTCTGGCGCGATGCCCACGCCCGTGTCGCGCACAAAGAAGCGCTGCATGTCGTCAGGCTCGCGGCGAGTGCCGATGGTGATATGGCCACCTGATGGGGTGAATTTGATGGCGTTGTGCACGAGATTGACCAGCACACGCGCAATCTGCTTGCCATCAGCCGCGACCAGTGTTTGCCCCTGCTCGATTTCGGTGCGCAGGGAGACGCGATGGCGTTGCGCCTGGGGAAGCATCCGTGCCATAATTTCGCGCACCAGCAGTTCCGCTTCGACCGGCTCGATATTCATAAGGATGCGCCCGGACTCGATGCGCGCCAGTTCCAGCAGTTCGGCCACCAGCCCATTGAGATACTGCACCTCAGTTTCGATCTTGCCGACGAAGACCTGCGCCTGCTCAGGATCGGTCTCGATCACATCCTCCAGCGTCTCGGCCAGCAGACTCACCGAGGCCAGCGGTGTGCGCAGCTCGTGCGAAATATTAGCTACGAAATCGCGGCGCACCCGTTCCAGGCGACGCAACTCGCTCAAATCTTCGATGACCACGCTAAAATACTGATACGCTGGTTTTGCGGTCGTAGCAGCAGATTTGCGGCCCCGCCCGCTCGTCATTTTGCGATGTTCGAGCGGCGTGACCTGCACTTTCCAGGCTCCGCCAGTGCTGGCACGCTCGAATTCGCCGCACTGTCCCTGTCCTGTCTGAATACTGGTCTGGATCAGGCGCGTAACCGCGGCGTCATTCAGCAGTTGAGCGAGCTGCTGACCCACCAGCGGAGGCATTGCCTCAAAGAGCCTGGCCGCCTGAACATTGCTATGCGTAATCTGGAGATCGGTGTCGATTACCAGCGTTGGCAGCGGCACAGCCTCAACTAGCTTATGAAAGAAGTGTTTATAATTAATCGGCGAATTGTCAGTCATGGTAAGAAGTGTATCCTTTTCGGCAGGCGTTGTGCAAATCACGCCGCCTGGTCCCTCGCGCCAGAAGCGTCACCCCAGGTTTCCAGCCGCGAAATATTGGGTCCAGGTCGAGTTAGACCACGAGGCCTGTATCTCGTAACAGCCAGCTCGCGGCACAAGAATGTCGATATCCGTCATCTCCCATTTTCCACTTGGGTTGAAATGGATCGCGCCGGGATGTTGCAGCGACAGCGTGAGCACAGGAGCAAAATGCAGATCATTGGTAGTGCCTGGCGTGTCATAGCTTGAATTGACGTAGCTAAACTCCACATTGCCTTTGCCGTTCTGGTTGATGCCATGCAAGATAATGGTCCCTTTCAGACCCTGGCCAATGAAAAGAGAGAGCGGCTGATACCAGCCAGAGACTGTGCTGGTCGACCTGGTAGTTTGTTGCAGATAAACCAGAGCGGCCATCGGGCCACTAAAACCGGTCAACCAGATCGGGTAGTTGCCCAGGCCCGGCGGATCAAGCGGAGTCAGGAAGTATTCTAGCATACTGGCGTGCGGGCAGGTCGCTGGTAGCGGGGCGAGATTGGTGGTCGCGGTCGCGGTCATCTTCATGAAAGGATCGTTGGGGTGGTCGATAATGATGGGGATGTTGCCATGCGCGAACTCATACACGACAGTCGTGGGCGTCGGCGTGGGTGGCACAACGAGGCCAATCAGCCGCGAACGCAACGTCGGAACATTGCCGACGAGCAGGAGCAGGAGCGCGATGCACAACCCAAACGCGGTGAGCACCCGTCCAGTTCTCGCGCGCTTCTGAGTGCGTGTGAGCACTGGTGCTTTCCGGCGAGAAGCGAGGATCGCGCGTAGACGCTGGATGCGCGCACGGAGAGCGAGCAAGAGATAATGACTACGCGTGATTGGCGGCAGATCGTGAAGCTTGACGTCGGATTCGTCGTCCGCTGGTGGCTCGCTGGCGGAGTCGGCAGGACGCGAGAACGCCCGCGCGGCTGTTTGCAGACGTCCTCGCATGCTGGTCAATTTGAGTAAGAGATAGTGGCTGCCCGTTTCCGGTGGCAGATCGCTGATTCCCAGATCGTCAAATTCATCCTCAGGCCCGGAATCGTGCCGTTTCGGATCATCAAAGTCAGTCATAGCCTCTCCTAAAGGCGGAAGCCGGCAGGCTCAACCTCCTTCGTTTGTGGCTGTCCGGTTGCATTCACGTCTTCAGGTTGATTATAACACGCGAGAAATTCTTTCCAGGTCTCTTCACCGCCGAGTGGGTAGATCGGGATGCCAGCCAGGCGGCTCGCCACCGGATTGTCGCCGACCATCAGGATCGTGACGGCGTGCCCGGCCTGTTTCAAACGGCTCAACGTGTCGAGCATAGGTTCGCCAACACTACTGGTAATCACCACCACCGTCGCTCCGGCAGGCAGATGCGTGCGTTCGCGCTGAATGACCTTTTCGATCGTGTCGCCGAAGAAGCCCTGAATCCTGGCCAGCGCCTCCATGATGCGTTTGCGCTGATCCTCGTTGCTGGCGGGCGGAAGCAGGACGTGCCGCTGGTGAATCTGCTCGGTGAGGCTCAACTCTTGCGCGGCCTCCCGATTGCTCGCCTGCTGATCCTGTTTGTCATGCACTTGCAGCCCGATTTCAGGCATATGCATGATCGTATTGGCGTACAGGCCGACCGCGTACCCTTCGTTCAGTGCCCAATCCGTGACCGAGGCAGCAGCGCATATCGAGAGTTCCTGCAACTCAGGGTGAATTCCATAGTAGGCGTCAAGCTGGGGCGCAACATTCAAGAACAGCGCCAGCGTATACGTCGTCGTTGGCTCGTAAATCTTACTTTGCAACTGCATCATGCGCGCGCTGGCCTTCCAGTGGACGCGGCGCAAATCATCACCATACACGTAATCGCGTACGCCGATCACACGCGAGGGGTCTTCGAGCAGACGACGGGGCGCGCGACGATCGCCAAAGGGATAGCGGGCAGGAATATTGAAGCTGCTCAGTGGCACAACGAGCGGGTAGACGATCAGATACTGGCGGTTATCCAGTTGCTCGCTGCGATCGGTAAAGCCGAAGAGATCGCCACTGCGAATGCTGGTCGGCCCGAACGTGTGGACGCCGCGTGTAGTGCAACTGAGTGTGTAGCGCCTCGTCACGCGCTCGTACCAGCGCGGGCTAAAGAGATTTTCCAGCACCGCCCGGTTCGAGCTAAGCTGGATGCGCGCCCGGCGACCGTGCAGATTGAGCGAGCGCGGCACGTTGTCCTCGATCTCCAGCCAGGGCAGAGGCAGCAGCTTGGCATTCTCGATCTTCAGCCCCAGCGTGATCTCTTCGCCGAAAAGCACGCGGTTCTCGCTCAATTCGCGTTCAAAGTGCAGATCGCGCAGACAATACCGCGCCCAGATATCCGCCGTCAGCAGCACGAGCAGGCCCAGCACGGCTACGATCAGCAGGAGCGGCTGCCTGATAAGCGCGCCCAGGACGATCACGACCGCGCAGGCAGCATACCATCGTTTACTCATGATTCAACCGGTACGGGAGTGGTGTGCACAACATCATCGATAATTTGCTCCATCACGCGGCCATGCAGGCGGGTCGAGCTGGTAGCAAGCATACGGTGTGAGAGAATAGGTTTGGCGAGTTGTTTCACATCATCGGGAATGACATACGAGCGGCCATGAATCGCCGCGTTGGCCTGCACGGCGCGATAAAGGGCCAGCGTGCCGCGCGGACTGACGCCAAGCTCGATCGCGTTATGGTTGCGTGTGGCGCGCACGAGATCGACGATATACGTCTCGACGCTCGGATCGACGCGCACCCGGCGAGTCACACCCTGCAAGACTTTGAGATACTCGGCTGGCAGCACCGGCTGCACCTCTTGCAGCGGCTGATTCTCTTTGAAACGCTGCAAAATCAAGCGTTCCTCAGCCTGGCTGGGATAGTCCAGGCGCAAACGCATCAGGAAGCGGTCAAGCTGTGCCTCTGGCAGCGGAAACGTACCTTCCAGCTCAACGGGGTTCTGGGTCGCGATCACTATAAAGGGACGTGGCAGCGGCATTGTCTCGCGCTCCACGCTGATCTGGCGCTCCTCCATCGCTTCGAGCAAAGCCGATTGCGTGCGCGGAGTAGCGCGGTTGATCTCGTCGGCGAGGACCACCTGGGAGAGCAGCGGGCCGGGACGAAACTCGAAATCGCCGCGTTTCTGATTAAAATACGTAATACCGATAATATCAGAGGGCAAGAGGTCAGGTGTAAACTGGATGCGCTGGAACGAGCAGCCCAGCGAGCGGGACAGCGCCTTCGCCATCGTCGTCTTACCGATGCCCGGCACGTCCTCAAAGAGCACATGCCCTTCGCACAACAGCGCCACCATCAGCAGATCAATCACCTCTTCTTTGCCGATGATGACCTGGCCCACGCTCTGGCGTACCCTGCGCGCCATCTCCTGTACCTGACGTATCTCATCTGTTTGTGTCATAAATTCCTGCAATCCTTCATCAAGAGAAAATCAAAAAGGACACCGTTCGATACTCTGCGTTTGCTCAATTATACGCATAAGTTGGGCTAAAAATCACCAGAGGTCCTGTTGGCCAATAGCTCTCCGTTGCCCAGCCGCAAATTTCTCCGCTCGCGCTTTACCTCTTCATCAGGTAAAACACCATTTGCGAAGAAAAAGTTACAGCGAGTGGATAAATAACTTTCAGCTTCCTCTTCACCTGCCCTGCTGCGTAGGGATTGGCTTCGCCCATTTGTCCCTGAGCGCTGTCCAGAGCGCACGCACGCGCGAAATATCCGCTTCGCCTGGTTGCTTACCACTATAACGCGCCTGCACATAGGCTTCAGTAATCAATTCGATTTCTGGCGCGATGGACGGCTCGGCAGCATGTAAGCGCTCGCGAAACTCGTAGGGCGTCTCGTCCTTCGCGCGCGTATGACCCATGCTCGCTGCCTGTTTGAGCAGTGCTCGATAGACCTCGCGCATACTCCGTACAGCAGGTTCAGCCAGGAGAATATCGTCGATCTCGCGCTGTTTGCTGTTCGTACCGCCGCGTTTTTTGCGTGACAGACTCGCCAGCAGCCCTAACAGGAGTGCCTTCAATTGTTCGAGAAAGAGCGACCAGTTGAAGAGCGATTCATGGATTTCCTCAGATTCTCGCATCTCTTTATCTTTTTTCTTTGTCCGCCATGAGATTTGTTGCAAACGTCGATAGCGACGCCAAAAGAGGTAGCCAAGAACGATTGCAATTGCGAGAATGCAAAGTACGAGAATGAGCCAGTTGAAAGGAATATTTTGAGATTTGAGGCCCGCTGGTATCTTTACTAGATGGCCTCCAGGCCGCAAATGCCTTTTGCTACTTGCCTGGCTTATCGCAGGCACCGTGCCGAAAAGAAGCGCGCAAAGTATCGCAATTAAACCCAATACACTCATTGAAACCCAGATGATACTCTCCTGGCTAACTGCGCTACCCCAGAGGCCCGCGTGATGAAAACGTCGCATATAACTCGCATTTGTTAAGGCGCGTGCAGTAAGCACACACGTGAAAAATGCTGTGCATAGCCATGCGGGAATTTGCGGAGAGATGGTCGTTGCGTGTGCAATAAACCGGGCAAGAAAAATGATAATAGTCAGCGTGAGTACACAACTTCCCCATTTGAAGAGATTATCAATATTGGTAGAAGTAATCTGCTTGTTCTTCAAACGGTAAGCCCGCCAACAGCAAAAGCCTGCCAATATAGGCAACATTATGATCTGGACTGCTGGCGCTATGTTGACCTGAATAGCATCGGCTACCATTTGCGCAGACATTGTTGAAACAGGAATAAACGTGTGGAATGCCGCCAGTAGCCAATCTATGGAAAAGAGTGTGGTACTCTGAGCGTAATTGTTGTACCAGACGAAAAAGAGAGCAAAGCCTGCGCACACCAATACCCAACTGAGCGGTTCAAGGATATTTCGCAGCCATACATTCCGCCCGCGATGAAAAAGCGTGGCCATGATGTAGAAAATTGCCATAATAGATAACAGGCCCCAGAAGGGCACTATTGGATAGTTCTCGCCCGCAAACCCAAGCGTAATTGCCAGACTCAGGAGAACCGCGTAACCCACGCAAACCTCTCCAACTAAGAGGAGGAGCGGCGTCAGAAGTTCACCCAGACTAGCTGCCGTTGTACTCTGGATAATAATTGGCTCGTCAATTTCATCAGGGGTTACTGGCATGGAATGCTCCTCCGTTTCCTCTATCTGACCTTTAATTTAGGTAAGGAAGTTACGTGTCTAAGTAACTGAATGTTCGAGGCAAAACTTTTGTTGCGCACAATACCGTTTTCATCGAGCAGGATAGCAGTAGGAAATGAATGAATCTGGTACTGATTGCCAGTGAAACCTTGCATATCTGTTAAAAGCGGTATTCGGATATTTTGTTCTTGCGCATATACCCGATTTTTCTCGGAATCTGAGCTTCCGATGGCAAGAAAAGAAATATGAGGTCTTTCTCGTTGAAGCGTTGGTAGCTCTTTGAGGGCCTGACGACATGCTAGACATCCAGGCATAATAAAAAGTAACAATAGTTGTCGTCCGCGAAAATCTCCAAGCTTAGTCGGGTTATCACTTTGATCTTTAGCTTGAAAGTCTGGCGCTGGCTCACCTACTTTGATACTGCCAAAGCCTTTCAGTCGTTTAAATTCTTCTAATGCATTGTTTTTATGCCTTAGAGTTAGTATAACGATGAAATAAGCTATTCCGAGGATGAAGATGAGAATAATAGCAAATCTTAGTTGCCAGGGCAGAGGCAGCGTAGAAATAGCTAACCATAGATGAAAAATTGTCATGAAAAGCATTAATATAGATGTACATATGCTGGCTGCATTAATTGGTTCGGGTTTTAGCTTGCC